>Ga0075433_10000348_pt1 | contig 28818 bp, 30 predicted proteins | sample RhiMethybrSRZTD2_FD_75299 | JGI IMG/M metagenome (GOLD analysis project Ga0075433, IMG submission 75299) | Populus rhizosphere microbial communities from Tennessee, USA - Rhizosphere MetaG P. TD hybrid SRZTD2 | ecosystem: Host-associated > Plants > Roots > Rhizosphere > Soil | place: USA... | reverse complement strand
CGCAGCGCGGCCTCCAGCGCGCCGCGGGCGCGCGCGAAGGGCGGCGGGTCCAGCACGATCAGGCCAAAGCGTTGTCCGGCGCGGTCGAGGCGCCGCAGCTCGTCGAATGCGTTGGCGTCACGGATCTCGGCGCGCGCGGCCACGCCGTTGAGCGCGAGATTGTCCACCGCGCCGGCGAGCGCATCCTTCGACGACTCGACGCAGACGGCACTCGTCGCCCCACCCAGGAGCGCGTGGCACGCGAACCCGGCGGTGTAGGCGAACACGTCGAGGACCGCGCGCCCCCGGCCCAATGGCCCGATCAGCGTCCGGTTGTCGGCCTGATCGAGATAGAGACCCGTCTTGTGGCCGGCGCCGATCCGGACGAGGAGCCGTGCGGGGCCCTCCTCGACGACCACCGACGAAGGTCCAGGCGCATCGAGCCAGCCGGCGGCGGGCTCGAAGCCCTCGAGCGCGGCCGCCGTGGGGTCGTCGGCACAGTACACGGCGACGTCACCGATCACCGCGCGCAGGGCAACGGCGAGCTCGTCGCGCCTGCGCGCCATGCCGAGCGTGACCGTCTGCAGCACCGCCACCGGCCCGTAGCGATCGATGACGAGTCCGGCGAGCGCGTCGGCCTCACTCCAGACGAGGCGCAAGGCGCTCTTGCGGCCGCTGCGCGCGTCCACCGCGGCCGCCACACGGCGCCGCCAGAACTCGGCATCGATCACCTCGTCGGTCCAGGTGAGGAGCCGGCAGCAGAGCGCCGGGCGAGGATTGAACAGACCACGGCCGACCAGGCGCCCGGTGGAATCGAGCACGGTCACGGCAGCGCCGGGCTCGACGCCGTCCGACACGTCCGCCACGTCGCCCTTGAAGATCCACGGGTGCACGCGGGCGTGATCGTGTCCACGCTTGAGACGTAGAACCGGCAGACTCACGCGCGCAGCTTACAAGAGCAGCGAGCGCTCGTGTGGGACTCGGTCACGCGACGGCCGGTGCGAGGGCCGCGTTCGCCCCAACATGGCTCGCCTGTATGCCGCTACTCGCTCGGGCGCGCCGAGCGCGACCCCTCCGAACGGTTAATGCGTGCGGCGGAGGACGACGACCATTAGCAGCGGGTGCCGCGACTTCTCGAGGACCTGGTGCGGCTTGAAACCGAAGAACCACTGCACGAACTCGAAGCCCCCCGCGAGCGCGACGAGCGCTTTCACCTCTTGCGGAAACAGCATGCGCGAGAGGTGCGTCTGACGGTACACGCGGCGGCGGCCGTTCTCGATGCCCTCGAGGACCATGTGCTCGCGAAACACCTGGGTCACCGGGTTCACGTTGTGCAGCGCGGAGAACGACGCCCGCACGATCACGCGGCCACGGCGGCGTGACCAGGACCAGGCCCGCGCCGGGTCGGTCCACGACGACACCATGTAGCGGTCGAACACGTAAAGCCCGCCCGGCCGCACGGCACGCGCCACGGCCTTCAGGTGCGCGATCAGCTGCTCGTTGCTGAGCAGATGGCCCTGAGAGTCCTGCATGCAGATCGCCGCGTCCACGGGCCTCGGCAGGCGGAAGTCGGTCATGTCGCCGACGACGAGCTCCGCGGTCTGCTCTTTCGCGTTCAGGCGCTCGCGCAGGAACCGGATGTTGGATCGCGACAGGTCCAGGCCCACCATGTCGTAGCCGCGATCGGCCAGACGCGCGAGATGTGGGCCGGTGCCGCACGCGATATCGAGCACGCGCCGCACCGACCGCTTCGCGTAGCGCTTGAAGCAGTGGGCGAGGAAGTCGACCTCGCCCTTGCGGTTCATGTCGAACGCGATTTCGTAGTAGCGCGGTGCGGTGTACTCACGCTCGCGGCTCACCGGACCGTTCCCCACCACGTCAGGAGCGCTTCACGGATCACCCACGACGCCGCGATGCCGGTGCGACCGCTCGGGTCCCACGCGTGCGCGACCTCCACCAGGTCGCCGCCGATGACCTGACAGTCGCCCAGCAGCCTGACAACGTCGATCAGTTCTGGGACGCGCAGGCCTCCCGGCTCCGGCGAGCCTGTGCCCGGCGCCTCGGACGGGTCGAGGACGTCGACGTCGATCGTCACGTACAGCGGATGGCCGCGCAGCTCCGGCAGGATCGAGCGAACCGCCTCCACGGGATGCACGGCGAACCCGGGATAGAAGTGTGGTCGCCGGCGGGCGTATTCCTCACGCGCGCCGGTCCGAATGCCGACCTGGTAGACGCGGTCGGCGGGCACCGTGTCCATGACGCGGGCCATGGCAGAGGCGTAGTTGTACCGCTCGCCGAGGAACTCCTCGCGCAGATCGGGATGTGCATCGAGTTGCAGGATGCGGAGATCGGGAAAGGTGGGCGCCAGTGCTTCGATCACGGGCACGGTCGCCGTGTGATCGCCGCCGAGCATGAACGGGATCAAGCCTGGCTGCCACCATCCACGGATCTCGTCCCGCGCAGCGTCGAGTTGCTCGCGCGGGGGCGCACCGTCCGGCAGCTCACAGTCGCCGATGTCGGCGAGTGGCAGATCTTCCATGTCGCGGTCGAGAAATGGCGAGTAGGTCTCGATGGAGTCGGATGCGAGCCGGAGATCCCGCGGGCCGCTATCGGCGCCTTTGCGGAGGTTGACGCGGCCCTCGAAGGGCACGCCGTAGATCACGATTCGGGCGTTGGAGAGAGACCGGTGGCAGGCGATGAAGCGCGGCGACACCGGTCTCATGGCCGACCCGCGGCGAGTGCGCCGCTAGACGAGATCCTCGTCAGCCAGCAGGGTGATCGCCGCCAGGGCACAGCCGATGCGCTCGGTCGTGTGCTCCACGGCGACGACGCGCCGCTCTTTGATGATCTCGCCGCGGACCCGGAAGGCCTCCTCCAGCATCAGGTTGATCTGACGCTCGGCTTCTGCGCGACTGGCCACACCATGGAATTCCATGATGACGCCGTTCTTGGCGGGGTCGTCCGGGACGGCGTAGCCGACGGCGGCCGCCACCGTCTCGCCAGGCGTCTCGCTCGTCATGGCGGCGTACGCCGTCGGGACGATGGCGCCGAGCTTGATCTTCGGCAGATCGATGACCGGAACTTCAGGAGGCAGGATGCTCGAGACCTTCACCAGGTTGATGTTGCCGATGCCGGCTGCGAGAAGCGCGTTGTCGAAGGCGTTGAGAGTGGTGCCGCCCTCGGCGTGACCGGCAGTCGCTGCAGCCATCGTCACCCGCTTCGTCATTCGCTCGCTCCTCCTCAACTTGAGGTTCTCGCCTCCAATCAGCTCCCGCTTGCGCGGAAAACAAAATCTTTCGTCAATTTACTGACGCTGCGAGCCAATGCAAGAGAAAAGTGCGTTCGGAGGACGTGCGGAGCGCGTTCGGACTGCGTCCGGCGGCTCTGCGGACGCCGCTCGGCGCGGCCTCACGGCGTCTGTCAGCGTCGTTTGTCGTCGCTGCGGCGTCGGTCGGCGTCGCCGCGCGTCGCTGGGCGTCGCCGCGCCGTCGTTCGGCGTCGCCGTCGACTCGACACGTGCGACACCGGCGATCAGCGCGCCGAGCGGCGCGTGCGGCGCGGTCGTCGACGGTCGCCAACCCGCTACGCGCCGGGCTTCGGCGAGCGCGGCAGCCGTCACAACCGGCGTAAAACCACTCCGAGCAGCGTTTTTTTCTTGCAATGGTCTGAAACGGACCCTACAGTCAAGCAGTAATTGCTCGCGGCGAAGAGTTTTTTCGGCGCGAAAGTGCGGTGAACGGCGACGAGTAGCTCGTCGCAGGAGAGGTGCGGTAGATGGAATCGGACAAAGGAGGGTCAGTGGATTGAACGCTCTGGGAAGGCACCTGCTGCTCGAGTTGTTCGATTGCGATTCGGACGCCATCAACAATCTCGAGAACGTGAAGGGAGCCCTGGTGGAGGCCGCGAAGCGAGCTCAGGCCACCATCGTTGACGTCGTGTTCCACGAGTTCAACCCCTTCGGGATCTCCGGCGTCGTCGTGATCGCCGAGTCCCACCTCTCCATCCACACCTGGCCGGAATACAAGTACGCCGCAGTGGACATCTTCTCCTGTGGCGACGTGCTCCAGCCCGAGGTGGCCGCCAACTACCTGGTCGAGCAGTTCGGCGCCGAGCGCACCTCTGTCGTCGACGTGCAGCGGGGCATGTTCCTCAATTCGGCGGTGCCGATCGTCAACAAAGCGGTCGCTGTCAGTTGATCAGCCCCCAGTCCTATAAGTGGTTCTTCGAGCCCACGACGCCTGTCGAAGGCCACATGCACGCCATCAAGCGGACCATCGCGGAGCTTCAGACGAAGTTCCAGCACGCCGAGATCATGGAGACGCCGGCCTACGGCAAGCTGCTGGTGCTCGACGGGCGGATCCAGTCCAGCCAGGCGGAGGATTTCATCTACCACGAGGCCCTCGTCCATCCGGGCATGCTCGCGTGCGATCGTGCGCCGGAGTCCGGCCTGGTCATCGGTGGTGGTGAGGGCGCGACCCTACGCGAGATCTTGCGATATCCGAGCGTCCGCCGCGGCGTCATGGTCGACATCGACGGCGAGGTGGTCGAGCTCTGCAAGAAGCATCTGCCCGAGATGCACCAGGGCGTGTTCGAGGACTCCCGCGCCGACGTCCGACACGAGGACGCCCGCGCGTACCTCGAGCGGTCATCGGAGCGCTTCGACTTCATCACGATCGATCTCGTCGAGCCCCTCGAAGAGGGGCCGGCTTGCCTGCTCTTCACCAAGGAGTTCTACACTCTCGTCCGCGACCGGCTCACGCCTGGTGGCGCCATGACGCTGCAGGCGGGGATGACGAAGCTCGGTGAGCTCGACTTCTTCACGTCGATTCACCGGACGCTGCGTGAGGTATTCCCCGTCGTGGCCGCGTACCAGACGTTCATTTCGTGCTTCGGCACCCCGTGGGGATTCATCACCGCCACCAAGAAGGTCGATCCGCGAAGCCAGACGCCTCAGATGATCGACAAGCTGATCGCCGAGCGGCTGCCGACCTCGGGCCTGGGCTACTGGGACGGCCAGACTCACCAGCACGCGTTCAGCATCCCGAAACACATCCGCGCGGCGATCGACGCCCAGTCTCGCGTCGTCACCGACGCCCATCCGCTGATCGTCGCGTAGGAGCGTCGTCCTCGCGTCTGCCTCGCCTCGCCGGCGAGAGCTTCTGGCGTCGCTGGGAGTCTCGTTCGAGGTTGTCCCGAGCGATGCCGACGAGACGCTCGATCCTGTTCCGCTCCCGGAGGCGGCAGCCAGGCTCGCGCTCAGGAAAGCGCGGGTCGTCGCCGGCTCTCGGCCGGCTGGCGTGGTGCTCGGCGCCGACACGATCGTCGTCATCGACGGGCGTGCGCTCGGAAAGCCCGCCGATCCGGACGACGCGCGCGCAATGCTGCGCACGCTGCGGGCCCGCACGCACGAAGTGATGACCGGGATCGCGGTCGTCGACGCCGCGACCGGACGCTTCGCGGTCGACACGGTGATCAGCCGCGTGACGATGGCCGCGTACAGCGACGCCGCCATCGATGCCTATGTGGCGGGGGGCGAGCCGCTGGACAAGGCCGGCGCGTACGCGATCCAGGGCGGTGGCGAGGCGTTCGTGTCCGGGCTCGAAGGCTCGCGAAGCAACGTCATCGGGCTGCCGTTGGCGGCGACGGCCGCGCTGCTTGGGCGGTTCGGCGTGGCGGTCAGCGTGCCACGGACGGAGGCTTGACCCCGCGCCGCAGACCACCGCTCAGCAGTTCCTCCGGCGACGGGACCCGCGTGCTGGCGGGTAGCGGCACGTGGGCTCGAATCAGCGACAGCGTCTCGCGCACCTGGTCAACGGTCACCGCGCCGTCGACCAGATAGAGCGCACGGCAGGACTCGAGCCGCGGCTCGAAGTCCGCTGCCGGCGCGGTGATCGTGGCCGGCAGGCTCTCCGAAAGCGCCTGCGCGGTAGCCGTTGCGATCCGGCGCTCGGCGGCCACCACCGCGCGGTTGAACGCCGCAAGATCGCGATCACGCACGGGCCGGTCCGCGCGCATGAACACAGCGGCGTTGACCGTCGTGGTCCCCAGCGCTCGACCGACCGCGGCCGCAGAGCGCAGATCCACGAGCAGGTGCGCCTGACCCGCCGTCAGCAGTCGCGACGCAGCCGGCTCGCGCACGAGCGCTGATTGCACCTCGCCGGCCCCGATGGCGTGAGGCAGACCGCGCTCGCCGCGACTGAGCAGCGAGACGCGAGCCGAGCTCACGCCGGCGCGCGACAGGAGCCACGCCAGCCAGGCCTGCTCGGATCCGCCTGGAGCCGTAACACCGACGCGGGTGCCCGGAAGGTCCTCGAGCGAGCGCACGACGTCTTTCTCGCTGTCCGCGACCACCAGCGCGACGGGCGGCGCCGCCGTGAGGCCGAGCACGATCCGCGGCGCCTGCTTTGGCGACCGCGGTCCGAATCGAAGGATCGCGTCGAGCGACGTCGCGGCGAGGTCGACCTGGCCCTGCGCCAGCGCCTCGGCGGCGCCCGGCTCCGCTCGTGTCGTCTTGAGCGTGACTGTGAGGCCTTCCTTTGCGAAGTAACCTTCCGCGTCGGCCACGCGCAGGGGAAGATACTCCGATGACGACGTCGGGCCGCTCACCGCGAGTATCAGCGCCTGGGTCAGGATGACGACACCGAGCATTCGCTCAGCCCGTCCTGCGCTCTCGGCCTGGCGCCGCATTCCGGGACCGCCGCGCGATCTTACACGGGCGCGGCTGCTGCGAATCTATCGCGACCTCCTGCGTCGATTCGGGCCTCAGAGCTGGTGGCTGGGGCGCAGCCCATTCGAGATCGCGACCGGCGCGATTCTCACGCAGCACACCGCGTGGAGTCAGGCGGCGCGCGCGGTGGCCGCGCTGCGCGCGAAGCGGCTGCTCGCACCCCGCGCACTCGCCGAGGCGACGGACACGACACTGCACGAAGCCATCCGCCCGGCGGGAACCTACCGGCTCAAGTCCCGTCGATTGCGCGACTTCACGGCGTGGTTGCTCGAGCGCTTCCACGGACGGTTCGAGCGCATGCGCCGCGCCCCGCTCGACGCGCTCCGTAGTGAGCTGCTGGCCGTGCCCGGTCTCGGACCGGAGACCGTGGACGCGATCCTGCTCTACGCGGCCACTCGGCCGGTCTTCGTCGCCGACGCCTACGCCCGCCGCGTGCTGTCGCGGCATCGGCTGCTTTCGCCGCGTGCCGATTACGAGACGGCGCGCGCGTTCGTCGAGGGCCACCTGCCGTCCGATCCGGCGTTGTTCAACGAGCTGCACGCGCTGCTCGTGGCGGTCGGCAAGACGTATTGCCGCACCGTTCCGCTCTGCCTCGAGTGCCCGCTCCGCCGCGATTTGGCCGGTCGTCCGCCTCGCATCTGACGCCCGCGCGCCACCGCCGCCGCGGGCAGCGTGCCGCCGGCCGGAGTGGGCGGTGCCTCGTGAGAGCCGTGTCTTCTGGGTACTGCGTCGGATCCGCGTAGGAATCGTGGCACCAGGACGAGGCGCTACGCGTCGTCGATTTGCGTGCTCGAACGGGGCACCGCACGCCCCGGCCGGCGGCTCGTTGCGCACGACGGCGGTCACGCCGCGACGTCCAGGAGCAAGTCCGCGATGCGGTCCGCGGCGTCGGGCACGGCGAGGGCGCGCGCGCGCTCGCCCATCTCCTTGAGCCGCGCGGGATCGGCGAGCAGCTGCTGGATGCGCTCGAGCAGCAGCCCGGGAGTCATCGCGGATTGGGGCAGGATTGCGCAGCCGCCGGCTTTGGCAACCAGCTTGGCGTTGGCGGTCTGCTCGTCGCCGGCCGCGCCGGGCAACGGAATGTAGAGCGCGGGCAGCCCGAGCTGGCAGCATTCGTTCACGGTGCCGGCGCCCGCGCGACTCACGACGAGCGCGACCGCAGCATACACATCCGCCAGCTCGTCACCAACCCACGGACGCAGCGCGTACCGCGCAGCCAGCGTCGGCGTGAGCGCGGAGCGCCGCGACTGCAGCCATTCGCGGTCGCCCGTCGTCCGATTGTCACCGCACTGATGCAGGCATTGCGTATGCGCCAGCAGGTCGACGAGCGTCTCGCCGACCGCGCGGTTGATCGCATGCGAGCCCTGCGCGCCGCCCGTGACGTACACGAGCGGCAGCGACGGATCGAAGCCGAGCTGTTCGAGCGCCGCCGCGCGGTGACCGGTGCGCAGCTCGGGTCGTATCGGATTGCCGGTCACGACGGTGCGCGCCGCCCCGAAGAACGCCGCCGATTCCGCGAATGTCACCGCGACCCGTCGTGCGACGCGCGCGGCGATGCGGTTCGCGAGCCCGGGAACCGCGGTCTGCTCGTGAACGACGACGGGAATGCGCGCGAGCGCGGCGGCGAGCGCCACCGGCAGCGCGACGAAGCCGCCGGTCGCAAACACCACGCGCGGCCGCAGGCGTCGTAGCAGTCGCCACGCCTGCGCGACGCCCGCGGGCGCGTTGACGAACACGTCCGGCAGGTTCTGCCACGCCAGCGCGCGGCGCAGCTTGCCGGTACGAATCGCGTGATAAGGAATGCCCGCTTGCGGCGCGCGACGCGCCTCGAGTCCGGAGCGGCTGCCGATCCACGCGCACGTCACGCCACGCGCGCGCAGCGTCGCCGCCACGGCGAGCCCGGGCGACGTGTGTCCGCCCGTCCCGCCCCCGGCGATGACGATCAACTGATTTGCCGTCGGGGCGCCTGCGCAGGGCCTCCGGCGCTCGACGGTCGGGCGATCGATCCGCGAGGCCCAGCCAGGGCTCCGGCGCTCGACGGTCGGGCGATCGATCCGCGGGGCCAGCCGCTCAACGGCCGGACGATCAACCGTTATTCCTGGTGTCTTGGTGTCGTTCGATGGCTAGCGCGATGAGGCGCTCGATCAGGTCGCCGTAGGCGAGTCCCGAGGCCTCCCACAGTCGCGCGTACGCGCTCGTCGAGGTGAAGCCGGGGATGGTGTTGATCTCGTTCAGGATCACGCGATCGCCGTCGATGAAAAAGTCCACGCGCGCCATGCCGGAGGCGTCGATGGCGCGGAACGCCGCCACGGCGATCTCGCGCACGCGGGCGGTAAGGGCAGGGCTGATCGGCGCGGGCACGACGATCCGTGCCTGCCCCTCGACGTACTTCGTGGTGTAGTCGTACCACTCCGCGTTGTAGGTGATCTCGCCCGGCAGCGAGGCTTCGGGTGCGTCGTGACCGAGGACGCTCACCTCGACCTCGCGTGGCCGGCTCAACCCGCGCTCGACGACGATTTTGCGGTCGTAACGCGCCGCCTCGTCGAGCGCCGCCGGCAGCGCGTCCGCGCTCGTCACGCGGCTGATGCCGACGCTCGAGCCGAGGTTCGACGGCTTCACGAAGCAAGGAAAGCCCGTGACCTCGCGCACCCGTCGCGCGACCTGCTCGGGCCGCTCGCGCCACTCGCGGCGTAGCACCACCGTGTACTCCACGATCGGCAAGCCGTGGGCGGAGAACACAGCCTTCATCGTGGCCTTGTCCATGCCGACCGCGGAAGCCAGAACGCCGGCGCCGACGTAGGGCACATCCGCCAGCTCGAGCAGCCCCTGAATCGTGCCGTCTTCGCCATACGGGCCGTGCAGCATGATGACGACCACATCGAGACCCGCGCGTAGCTCGGCCGGCATGCCTCCGGCCGGCTCGGTCCGGACGAGGGCCGTTGAGGCGAGCGTGGTGTCGGCGCTCTCGGCGCGATCGGCGAGGGCCTTCTTGGCCGCGCCGGTCGCGTCACCGCTCGGCAACCCGACGCGGGCTTGAGCCGCCAGGGCGCGCAGGGGATCACCGCCGACGACCCACCGACCATCCCGGCCTATTCCGATCGGAACAACGGTGTGGCCCCGTTGCTCCAGTGCGGCGATGACCGAGGCGGCCGAGGCGAGGGAGACTTCGTGCTCGCCCGACCGCCCGCCGAAGATCACGCCCACGCGGAGCGGGGCCATGCCCCGCATTCTAGCAGGCGACGCCGACGGCTCTTAGCGGCTTGAAGACCCCGTGGGAGGAACTTCCTGGATGAAACCGTTTGCCACCAGTCTCTCGTCTTTTTGGGGAATTCCGAAGAGCTTCACCTGGTCGCCGGCCCGCACCGTCTGCCGGGTCCACGGGCTAAGCTTGCTCACATCGACGCGGACGGTCTCGCCGGGGCTCGTCTCGACGACGAACTCGCGGGGCAACACCGCGGTGACCTTGCCCTGGACCTGCCAGAGGTCATCGCCACCGGAAGGCTCAGGCGCGACGGCTATTTGCGGCGCGAGGGCTGGCTGCGCCGCGGCTGGCGGGGGAGTCGCGGACGGTACCGCCGCGGGCGGCACCGACGTAGTCGTTTCCCGCGGCAGCGACGACGGAGGCGGCGCAATCACCGCCGGCGGCGGTACGCTCGGCGTCACGAAACTCAGCGCCGAATCACCCGGTCCCACGACGACGGCGGCGATCTCGTGGGGCTGATTACCCTCGATGCCGATGAGCGAAATCGGGCCGACGATCGCGGCCGTGCTCATCCGTTTCGCCGAGCCGACGTCGGCGTAGTAGACCCGGCCATCCTCACCTCTCACCACGATGAAGGGCTCCGCGGACAGCGACGCAGGCCATTCGAGGCTGCCACGGACCGCGCGCGGGTCGCCCGGGGCGGCCATCGCGGGCGCAGCAATCAGAAGGGCGGTGGCGGTGAGGAGGAAGACTTTCATAAATACCTCCGGGCGCCGGCCTCGCAAGGCGGGTGCCAGCAACTATTAAGAAGGTCGCTGCTGCCCCTCTCGCCAGCGACGCCAGTCGTCTAGCCTGCGGGACAGCTCGGCCTCCAGGCCTCGATCGCTGGGTCGATAGTACCGGCGACCGCGCAGGGTGTCAGGCAGATGCTCCTGATCCACCCGGGCGTCAGGAGCGTCGTGCGCGTACTGGTAGCCCTGGCCATAACCGAGGTTCTTCATCAGTCCCGTTGGCGCATTGCGGATATGCAAGGGGACCGGCTCGGCCGGCGCGGCCTCGACGTCCGCGCGCGCTTCGTTGTAGGCGACGTAAGCCGCGTTCGATTTGGGCGCCAGCGCCAGGTACAGCGTGGCCTGCGCCAGCGCCAACTCACCTTCCGGAGAGCCGAGGAAGTCGTACGCCTCTTTGGCCGCCAGGGTCAGCGTCAGCGCCTGCGGGTCGGCGTTGCCGACGTCCTCCGAGGCGAACCGCACGAGGCGGCGCGCGACGTAGAGTGGATCCTCGCCGGAGTCGAGCATCCGGGTCATCCAGTACAGCGAGGCGTCCGGATCCGAGTCGCGAAGCGACTTGTGCAGCGCGGAGATGAGGTTGTAGTGCTCTTCGCCGCTCTTGTCGTACAGCAGCGTCCGGCGCTGACCCGCCTCGCGAATCGTTGCCGCGGTGATCTCGCCGTTCGGCGCGAGCTGTGCGGCGAGCTCGAGCACGTTCAGCGCCGCGCGCGCGTCACCGTTGGCCAGGCGCGCGATGTGCGCGAGCGCGTCGTCGGCGACGCGAAGGCCCGCGCTGCCAAGGCCACGCTCGCGATCGGCGAGGGCGCGGCGGAGGATCTCCACGACTTCCGGCTCGCCGAGCGGTCGCAGCACGTACACGCGACAACGCGAGAGCAGCGCGCCGTTGACCTCGAATGCAGGATTCTCCGTGGTGGCGCCGATCAAGACGATCGTGCCCTTCTCGACGTGCGGCAGGAACGCATCCTGCTGCGCGCGGTTGAAGCGGTGGATCTCGTCGACGAAGAGGATCGTGCGTTGGCGTCGCCGCGCCCGCTCCGTCTCGGCTTCGGCAACGACCTGACGGATCTCCTTGACGCCCGAGAGCACCGCCGAGAACGCCACGAAGCGGGCTCCGGTCACGTGCGCCATCAGCGAAGCGAGCGTCGTCTTACCGGAGCCCGGCGGTCCCCAGAGGATCATCGAGTGCAGCTCGCCGCGCTCGAGCGCAGTGCGCAGCACGCGCCCGGGGCCGAGCAGGTGGTCCTGGCCGACGACTTCGTCGAGCGTGCGCGGACGCAGCCGGTCCGCCAGCGGTCCCGCCGGCGCGGGGCCTGACGCGCTCGCGGGCTCGGGGAATAGCTCCATGCTATCCGCCGTCGAACCGCGCGCGCAGCAACGCCGGGAGAGCGGTGAGGTCGTCGATCTGGGCGATCGGCGCGATGTTCCAGCGCGCCATCTCGCCGTCGCGCGGACGATAGGCGATGAACGGAATCCCGGCCGCCGCCGCCGCGACACCGTCCACCCAGGAATCGCCGACGACCACGGCGTCGCGCACGCCGGCGAAGCGCGCGGCGATGACACGCCATCCGTCGGCGGACGGCTTCATCTCCGCCATCTCGTCGCGCGTGACCACCAGATCGAGCGCTTCGACAAGCGCGAAGCGATCGAGCGCGACCTGCGTGACCTCGCGCGCATTGTTCGTCCACAAGGCGGTGGCGAAACCCGCCGCCCGCGCGCCCGCGAGCGCTTCTCGCGCGCCAGTCTCGAGCCATGCGGATTCGACGGCGCGGCGCTCGTGGTCGAGCGCGATGTCCCACACCGGCTTGCTCAGGTCGGGCGCATGGTCACGGCACCAGCGCACCAGCTCGCCGACGCGATAGCGCTCGTCGCGCGCGGGAAGCGCGCCGCGGCAGGCTTCGATGTACGCCCGCATGTCGAGCGCCATCGCCGCGAGGTTCAGCGGCGACGACACCAGCGTGTGATCGAGGTCGAACACGCAGACACGCACAGCGGCCTCTATCGCATGCCCGATCCCGGCGTGTACGTCGTGCCGGGCTGCGAGGGCCGGCCCAAGCCGCCGGTGCTGCGAGGGGCTGGTGCAGCGGTTGAGCCGACGGAGGAAGACGAGGAGGTCGCTGGTGCGGTCCCGGGCACGGACGACGGCGTGATCGGATTCGGCGACGAGAACACGCGACCGCCCGCGACGTTGGCGGCGCGCTCGTTGGCGTTACCCGCGGCGCTCTCGGGCGGACGCGGCCGATGGTACGCGAGCACGTCGCCGTAGCCCCACAGTCCGCGGTGCGCACGCCGGGCGTCGGCCTCCAGCGATTGGAAGTACGTTGCGTAACGCGTGTTGACGGTCGCTCGTTCGGCCTCTGCGTATCCCCGGTACAGCAGCGCGGCGTTGACGAACACCCGGTCGACCCACACGTAGGCGAGCAGCCGATCGTGCTCGTCGCGCGGCCTCGCGTCGAACGCGAGACGGACCCATTTGCCGTCGACCAGCTGGCGATTCATCTCCAACACCACGGAGGCGTACGGTTCAGGACCGCGCGTCGGATGCGCGATGAACGGCACGCCCACACCGATGTAGCGAATGGCCTCGACCCGCTGGCCCACGGCCGCATAGATGACGTTGCCATCGACGACGCGTGTCACGTACGCCAGCTCGCCCGTCGGCTGGCCGTGCGCGAGCCCGCTGACCTCGACGGAAATGACGGTCAACAGGGCGATAACGACGATGATGCGCTGCCGCATGAGTCCTCCCAGGGGGCTGCGATCATACCGCGCCGCAGCGACGGGATGAAGCCTCGGCGAGCATGCCGTGCTACGCTGCGTCTAATGAAGCGCTGCGCGCCGCGCATCTCGGCCGGCATCGCGCTCCTGCTCCTGTCCCTCGTGTCGCCAGCCGCGGCCATCGAAGAGGCGGATCGCCTGTGGCTCGTCGGCGAGCGCGCGTTCGCGGACGGCCTGTACGCCGCGTCCCGCCACGCGCTGGAACGGTTCGTCACTGATTACCAGAAGGACAGACGAGCGCCCGAAGCCGTCCTGCTGTTGGGCAAGGCTCGGCTGCAGACCGGCGATCTCGAGGCGGCCCTGGAGGCGTTCAAGCGCGCGGAGACGATGACGCCTGCGCCGGGGCGGCCACAGGAGGCCCGCTTCTGGGAGGCGGAGGCGCTCTTCCGTCTCAAACGGTTTGCCGATGCGCGCTCCGCGTATGACGACGTGCTGCGTGCGGATGCGGCCGGCCCGGTCGCGCCCGAGGCGCTGTACGGACGTTCGTGGAGCGATGTCGAGCTCAAGCGCCCCGAGGCCGCGGTCGCGGGCTTCCGCGAGCTGCTGTCGGCCTTTCCTGATCACGCGCTGGCGCCATCCGCGACGCTGCAGGCCGCGCGCACCCTCGCCGATCAGAAGAAGACCAGCGAGGCCACGGCGCTCCTGACCGACTTCAAGAAGAAGTTTCCGAATTCGCCGCTCGTGCCCGACGCCATGTTCTGGAGCGGCTACCTGAAAACCACGGGCAGCGACCCGCGCAGCGGTGTGGCCGACCTGCGCGCGTTTCTGAGCGCGTATCCCAATCACGCGCAAGCGGCGGCGGCTCGTAAGGCGATCGAGCAGGCCGACACTCAATTGACGCGCAAGACGGCGCTCGATCAGGCCAATGCCGCCTTCAAGCAGAAGAACTGGAAGGCGGCCGTCACCCACGCGACCGCGGCGACCAAGAGCGATGACGACGCCGTGCGGTCGGAGGCGTGGCTGCTCATCGGCGAATCCGAGCTGAAGCAGAAACGATTCGCTCCCGCCGCGAAAGCCTTCGAGGCTGTCGGCGCGGTCTCCGAGGTCGAGAGCAGCGTGAAGTTCCGCGCGCTGGCCGGACTCGGGCTGGCGCGTGAGGAGCAGCAGGACTGGAAGGGCGCGCTGACGGCGTACGAGGCCGTCGCCAATCGCAGTCCCGATACGACATTGCGCGACTGGGCGCGTGAGCGTGTGACCGCGGTCAAGGCGCGCGTCGCCAAGCCGGCGGCGCCCGCGCAGAAACCGGCCACGAACGGATCGACGAAGAAGGACGGCAAGTCGTGAGGCGCATCGCCACCCTGGCTGCGATCTGGTTCGCGATTACCGGCGCCGCAACGCCGCGTCCGCTCGAGCCGCCGCCTCCCGATCTGTCCCGCGTCATCCCGTTCGCCGAGGCACCGTCCGAGAAGCCGGCGCTGGCGGTCGCGCTGCCGCTGCCGCCGGCGCCCGTCGAGATGCCACCGTTTCCCCCTGCGATTCCGGGCGCGCCCGCCGCCGAGAAACCCACCGCGTTCATCCAGTCGCCGCGCGCGCTGCCGTGCATCGGCTCGTGGCTCGGCGTCGCATCGGAGTCGCTCGAATGCGGCCGCGCGCGCTTCCAGAAGGGCGACTACGAGGACGCTGCCAAAGCGCTCGAGAACGCGGTGAAGAAGAGCTCCGAGCGGGACCTGTTGCGCGAGGCGCGCTACTGGCACGGCGAAGCGCTGTGGCATCTGGACCGCATCGAGCAAGCCGACTGGCTCTTCCGCCAGGTCGCGCAGGACTCGCCACGGCAAGACTTCGGCCCCTGGGCGCTACACGCGAGCGGTTGGACGGCGCTGCGGCTGCGTGAAGCGACACGCGCGCGTGACGCGTTCACGAGCCTGCTCTCCGGACCCTCGCCCGCGCCGCTCGACGCGTGGGGACGCCACGGACTGGCGCTCTCGCTCTATGCGCTCGGGCGGTGGGAAGACGCCGACAAAGAATGGACGCAGCTGGAATCGCGCGGCGTGCCGCCGGCGCTCGCGCGCGACGTCCTGTTCTGGCATGGCGATACGCTCGGCCGCGTCGGCCAGGCCGCGCGTGGCGAAATCATGCTGCGGCAGTTCACGCAGGGCGGCGCCCATCCGATGTTCCCCAGCGGTGTGCTGCGCCTTGGCTGGTGGGCGCTCGCCGCCGGACACAATCCCGAAGCGGCGACGGCGTTTCGCGCGTACAACGGCAGCGCCGAGAGCGAATGGGCCGCCGCGGGTCTGGCGCAGGCGCTGATGGCGACGGGCGACTGGGAGGGCGCACGCAAGAGCGTCGCCGCGCTCGGTGCGCGTCGGTCGCCGCTCGCGTACCCGATGCTGTTCCGTCTCGCACGCGCGGCGGGCGATGGCCCGCGGCCCGTGGACGCTGAGCCGATTTATCAGGAGCTGCTCGGCGGCCAGCTCGATCCGCCCGCACGCGCGTGGGTGTTGATCGTCAAGGGCGAGGCGCATCGCGCGCAGGGCGAGATCGACGACGCGCGGACGCAGTTCGACCTCGCTCAGAAGGTCGCGCCCGGCACGCCGACGGCGCGCCAGGCGGCGGTGAGGCAAGGCCGTGTCGACTTCGAGCAGCGTGAGTACGCGCAGTCGGTCTCCGACATCACGCCGGTCCTCAATGGCAAGCCGACCGCCGACGTGCTGCTGCCGGCGCTGCTCCTGCAGGGCGAGGCCTCGTATCAGGCGGGCGACTTCATGACCGCGGCTGCGGCATTCCGCCGGATGCTGGTTGAATTCCCGAGCGATCCGCAGGCGCCGCTCGCGCGCACGGCGCTGGCCTGGACGTATCTCAAGCAGGGACGCAAGAACGATGCGCGGCGCGAGCTGCTGGACGCCGTTCGCGCGACGCCTGACAATCCGCGCGCGCCCGACGCGCTGCTGCTCGCCTCCGAGCTGGCGCTCGAGGCGGGTGATCTCAAGGCCGGCCGCGAGCTGGTGGAGCGCATCATCGCCTCGTACCCGACTCATCCCCGCGCCGACTTTGCGCGCTTCAATCGCGGCATGGCGCTGCTGCGCCAGGGCGACGCGACCGGCGCGGAAACGGCGCTCCGTGAGTGGATCGGACGCTCGCCCTTCCCCGCGCTGTTCGGCCGCGCCCACGCGGCGCTCGGCACCGCGCTGCTCATGCAGGGCAAGCGCGATGAGGCGCTGCGCGAGTTCACGCTGGCGCAGCGCGATGGCTCGGTGGCGCTCGGTCAGCTGGGCGTCGCCAGCGTGGCGATGGCGACCGGCCGCCGCGACGATGCCGAGAAGCTCTTCACGACGGTGCGCGACTCCGGCACGCCGGACGAGGCGGCGGCCGCGACGTATGGCCTCGCGGCCATCGCATACAGCAAGGGCGCGGTGCGCGAGTTCAAGGCGCCGGCCCAGGCGGCGCTGTCAGCGACGTTGAGCGACGCAGGCGGCGCGACGCGCGCGGCATCGCTGCTCTACGTGCTCACGGCAATTGCCGTGGACGACAAGGACTGGCCCGCGGCGATGGGATATGCGCGTCGGCTCGTGACGGACCTGCCTGCGGCCAACGTCACGCCGGATGCGCTCGAGCGCGTCGGCGCGGGCGCCGCGGCCGCGGGGGCGTGGCCGACGGCACTCGAGAGCACGCGGCTGCTGCGTGAGCGCTATCCGCAGCACCCGCTGGCGCAGGCGGCCGGGCTCCGATTCGCGGAGGCGCAGATCGCGACGGGCCGCGCCGCCGACGCGAAACCCGCGCTCGAGCAATTCCTGGCCGGCTCGCCCGGCGAGGATGCGCCGCGCGCGTGGTTGGCGCTGGCGCGGGCGCGCGAAGCCACGGGCGATCGCGCCGGCGCGCTGGAAGCGTACGGCAAGGCGCCGCGCGACGAGTCCGCGCCGGGCTGGACGCCCCAGACGCTCATGAGCCACGCGCGTCTGCTGAGTCAGGACAAGCGCTGGGACGAGGCGCGGCCGATTCTCCAGCGGCTGCTCCAGAAAAGTGATGGCGCCGCGGCGGCGGACGCCGCGTATGCGCTCGGCGATACGTATGCGGGCGAGGATCCCTCCGCGGCCGTCGAGTACTACCTGACCGCCGCCTACGTCGCGCCCGACAGCGCGCAGGGACGACGCGGTCTGCTCGGCGCTGCCCGGGCCTATGCCGCCGCGCGGCAGCCGGAGCTCGCGACCACCGCCTACAAGAAGCTGCTCGCGCAAAACGACCTGCCCGCCGATGTCCGCGATGCCGCCCGCAAGGAGTTGGCGGCGCTCCCGCGCTCGACGCAGTGAACGGCTACGGTGGTCGCCTCCTCTTCGTCGATGTGACGAGCGGAGCCGCGCGCGCCGAACCTCTCGGCGAGGGGACCGCGCGCGCACTGCTCGGAGGCAACGGACTGGCGGCGCGAATTCTCTACGATCGCGTGCCGGCGGGTGTCGATGCATTCGATCCCGCGAACGCCGTCGTGTTCGCCGTCGGCCCAGTCACCGACACCACGGTGCCGGGCAACAGCCGCGCGCTCGTCGCGAGCAAGTCGCCGCTGACGGGACTGTTCTTCGACTCGACCTTCGGCGGACGCTTTCCCGCGACGCTCAAGCGCACCGGCTTCGATGCGGTGTGTCTGACCGGACGCGCGGCGGCGCCGTCGTACCTCGTCGTGACCGAGGACGGCGCCACGCTGAAGCCGGCCGATGCGTTGTGGGGACGCTCGACCCGCGACACCGTCGGGGCGCTCGTCGCGGCCGAAGGCGCCGACACCGACGCCATCGCGATCGGGCCCGCCGGCGAGCGCCGCGTGCGCTTCGCGGCCATGGCGCACTACTGGAAGAATCGCGAGGGCGTCTCGGGTCGTGGTGGCATCGGCGCCGTGCTGGGCAGCAAGAACCTCAAGGCCGTCGTCGTGCGCGGCAGCCGCAAGACGACCATTGCCGACGCGCCGGCGCTCAAGGCGCTGCTGGACGAGACGCGCGAGCCGCTGGCCACGGGCACGAAGGCGTTGTCGACCTACGGCACGCCGTTTCTGGTCGGGCCCATCAACGCGCTCGGCGCGCTCGGCGCGTTCAATCTCAGGACCGAGGTGTTCGCGAGCGCGCGCGTGATCGGCGGCGAGGAGATGAAGACGCACTACCACGACCGCGACACGACGTGTCTCAAGTGCCCGGTCGCGTGCGGCAAGCAGTACACGATCAGTGAGGGTGAGTTCGCCGGCCGCCGCGCGAAGATGCCGGAGTACGAGACGATCTTCGCGCTCGGGCCCATGCTCGGCATCGACAATCCCGAAGCGCTGATCCTCGCCAACGACCTCTGCGACCTCAGTGGGATGGACACGATCTCGATGGGCGTGACGCTCGCGTTCGTGTGCGAGGCGCTCGAGCGCGGCTGGCTCACGCCGTCGGAGGTTGGCGTGCCGTTCGGCTGGGGCGACTGGCGCGGCATGCTGCGTCTGGTGGAGATGACGGCAATGCGCGAGGGTTTCGGCGATCGGCTCGCCGAGGGTGCGTGGCGGCTCGCGAGCTCGGTGCGGCCCGAAGCCACGAATCTCGTGTATGCCGTCAAACGGCTCGAGCTGCCGGCGCACTCTGCGCGGGCGCTGAAAGGCCTCTCTATCGGGTATGCGACCGCCACCCGCGGCGGCAGTCACCACGACACACGGCCGACGCCGCAGTACGCGCCGACGTTCGACCGCCGAGGCACGAAGGACAAGCCCGCGTTCGCGATCCGCAGCCAGCATTTCACCGCCGTCGGCGACTCGCTCGTCATGTGCCGATTCACCTCCGAGCGCGGCTTCGGCCTCTACGTCGGCGAGCCGTACGCGCGCATGGTGCGCGCTGTCACCGGCTGGGACATGACGGCCGACGAGCTCGAGCACGTCGGCGAGCGCATTATCAATCTCGAGCGGCTCTTCAACGTGCGCGAGGGCGTGCGTCGTGCCGACGACACGCTGCCGTGGCGCGTGATGCACGAGCCGATCCCGGAGGGTCCATCGGCCGGGATGCACTGCCCACCCGACGAGCTCGCCGAAATGCTGGACGTCTACTACGGGCTGCGAGGCTGGGACGCGGACGGCGTGCCGAGCAGCGCGCGGCTCGCTACGCTCGGCCTGTAAACTCCCCGGGCTCTCGACAGCGCTGGTACATTGAAATTACAGGGGCCTGGAGGAATCCATGCTCGTCGTCTGCGTCTTCGCCAGCGCCCTTGGCGGCCTGATCATGTGCCTGCTCGTCCTGCGGGACGTGTTCTGGCCGGCCACCGCTCACGCTCCTCGCACCGAACTGGATCTGCAAGTCACCAAGGTCGGCCACGTCGTCGCCGCCGCCTGCTTTGCGATGACAGCGGTCCTCGCCATCATTCTGGTCGCCCGCACGCCGCTGCGCGCAGCGCAACCCGTGGCGCAACCCCATGTGTCGCTTCCTGACCCGCGGATCGGCGAGCGGCTCGCCGCGCTCGAGCGTGATCGCACGAGGCTGCCCGAGCAGGTTACCGCGCTAAGCGCGACGATGCAGACGCTGCGCGAGCAGGTGACAGCGACGGACGGCGGCGTGCAAGCCCTACGTGCGCGCCTCGATCAGGCGGAGAACCGTATGGCGAAGGCCGAGTCGGGATTGACGAGCGCGGACGCCGGGCTCAAGCGCCTCAGCGACGAGATCACTCAGACGAACGCGCGCGCGCGTCAGGCCGAGCGTACGGCGGCCACGAAGCCCGCCCCCGTCGCGCCGCGCGAAATGATCGTTCCGGCAGCGCCGCCCGTCCCGCCGCCGCCTCCGCCGCAGCGGCGGACGGAGGTGGAGCGGCCACACGAGAGCGCATCGCCGCCGACGACCGCTGCGGCAGCATCGGCGCCGACTACGCAGGTCGCTCCGGCGCCAACCGCTCACGTCGCTCCGCCGCCGACCGCTCCGCCGCCGCCGCCGGTCGCGTCGACACCGCCGAAGCCGGCCGCGCCGTCGGCCAAAGCTGCGACCGCGAAGCCCGCGCCGTCAGCGGCCGCATCGGCGCCGCAGGACGCGCCTCCTGCCAACGTCACGGACAAGGTGCGGAACGACTGGAGTGTGATCCGTCGCGGATTCTCCACGCTCGGCGACGACTTCTCGAACGCGATGCGTGATTTCGGCCGCCGCGCGACCGGACGCGACTAGCGCGGCCGACGGCTCGGTCCGCGACGCGCCGCCTTCAGCCGGCTCTGCACTTCCGCCAACCGCTCGCGCGCGGCCGCCGCTTCGCGCTCAAGCGCCGCGACCTCGGCCGCGCGAGCTTCAGCCTCGCGGTGACGCGCTTGGGCCTCTTGCCGACGCTGCTCAGCCCTGGCGGCGCGCTCGCGGGCTTCGTCCTCACGCGCACGCAGCTTGGCCGCGGCTTTTGCGTCTCGCTGCGCCGCGCCGCCCTCCACGAGGCGCAGTCGCGGCGCGCCCGTCAGCGCGTCGAACCCGGGCGCGTGCAGCTCCTCGGTCAATCGGCCGTGCGCGAGCGCTTCGGCGTGATGCCGGTCCGCCGCCGCGCCCAGCAGCGTGTCGCCGATACGCCGGCGCATCTCCGCGGATGCCGAGTAGCCCGCGTCGCCTAGCGCCTGCCCGGCGCGCTCGACGAGCGTCTCGAGCTGCGCGCGCTCGGCACGCATCGCCTCCATCGCGCCGCGAGGATCCGACAGCTGCGAGCGGCGCAACCGGTCGACGGCATCCAGGAACCGTTCGAGCGGCGCGCGTGCCTGGCGCGCGAGCTGGTTGACCGCCCACAGCGCTGCGCTCGGCCTGCGCAACCCTGCTACCTCACGCGCGGCGTCGGCATCACCGGACTTCCGCAGCTCGGCGGCCAGGCTGTTGCGCGTTCGAATGAATTCTTTCGGGCTGACGGCGTAGAGCTTCTCCAGGGCCCGCGTGGCGCTCATGGCTCCAATGTACGACGGCCCTTGTCGGCGTCCTCCGGCGGGCGTAGCGTCCATTTCACTGAGGTTGTCAGTGATGTTGAAGCAAATCGCGCGGGTCTCATTCCTCGCGATGCTGTTCTTCGTGCTGCTCGCGCCGCCGAGTGAAGGACGCGGCGGCGGGGGCGGCGGGGGTGGCGGAGCGGGTGGTCACGGCGGCGGGTGGGGTGGCGGTCACGGCGGTGGTTGGGGCGGCGGTCACGGCGGCGGCTCGGGCTGGCACGGCGGCTCGCATCATCACGGTCATCACGGCAATGGTGCGGTCTTCTTCGGTGCTGGCGTCGGCTTCGGTCCATGGTGGGGTTGGGGCTGGCCGGGTTGGGGCTGGCCGGGCCCCTACTGGTACGATCCTGGTTGGTACGGGTCGTACTATCCGCCGGTCGTCGAGCAGCCAACTGCGTACATCCAGGGTCCGTCTCAGCAGGCCCAACCTGCGCCGCAAGGCTACTGGTATTACTGTCCAAGCGCGCAGGCGTACTACCCGCAAACCCCAACGTGCAACGAGCCGTGGGTCAAGGTTCCGCCGCGTCCTGAGTGAGCGGATAGCTCAGCTGTCAGACTGATTCCTCTGTGCGACGGCGAACTCGAACGTGTGCGGGCCAGGCTCCAGCGACAGCGCGAAGGAATTGGTCCCGCCCGGGACGATGACTTCGGGGCCCGGCGATTGCTATCCCCCATGTGCCAGGAGGGGGACCCATGAAAATCTTTGCCTTGGCCCTGGTCGTCGTGGGCTTCATCGCCGGGTGTGCAAGCTACGAGTCGCACGACACGTCATATCCGGGCGCATCGCCGCGCTCGTACACGACGAAGAACGAGTGCGAGAGCGCGAGCCGGACCTGGGACCGCATCTCAGGCGTCTGCATGTAGTCATCGCGGCTATAGCCAGCCGACGGTTCAAAACATGCTGCCGCCGGATCTTCAGGACGTTGCCCGACGCCTCGCCACGAGCGCGCTCACGGGGTCCTAATCTTGTCGCTCCGCGATGAGTTACTTAAGTGCGCGCACTCGATGCGACGATCATGAACACGATGAGAGGCAGTCAGTCGCCTCGCCCAAGGTTTCGCGTCGGCCGCCCCGGTCATTGACGGCTGCGCGCAAGTCCGCGAGAATTCTGGCACGGGCGGATAGCTCAGCTGGGAGAGCACGGCCCTTACAAGGCCGGGGTCGCAGGTTCGAGCCCTGCTCCGCCCACCACCTAATTCCCCACCCTCAATCGACCCTCGGAATGGCAGCGGCGTGGCCAGCGGAACTCGCGTGGGCGGCTCGAATCGGCGCGTCGACGACGGCCTGCTACGTGCGCGTCTAAGTCATTTGGAGCCGACCGTCCGGCGCTCCGAGCAGTCGCCTGCCGAAGCGGGTCAACGGCCGGAAAGAGCCGGCGAGCCGGACACAGACGGCGGATCTGGGTAGTCAGCGATCCGCGCCGTAGCCCGGGACGATGCCACCTCGAGGGCACCCATGGTCACCACGAACAATGCGAAGAGCACGGCGTAGAAGGCTCGCATGCTTTTGTGACGTGTGGCCAGCGCGCGGAGGTTCCGCGGTCGCAAGAATCCTCAGCGTCGATAACCGAACAGCTGCATGCCGCGTCATATGAATGGGTCGTCTGTCGCGAATGGCGTTACGTCGGTCGGCCAAGTACGGCGGCAGGCGTAGCGTCCGATCAGATCGAGGTGCCTCGACGATGCGGCGATTGATCGCGCGTAGTTTGCTGGTCGTAACGATCATTCTCTTGCTGGCCGCATCATCCGCCGACGCTCGGGGTGGCGGCGGAGGCGGTGGTCACGGCGGCGGCCACCACGGCGGCTCCCATCACCACGGCCATTCTCACCATCACGCGATCGTCGGCGGCGGTGGGTGGTGGTGGGACCCAGATCCGTGGTGGTGGTACTACCCGCCGCCGTACTATGCGTATCCCCCAACGGTTGTCATGGAGGAGCCTCCGGCCTACATCGAACAGCGGCGCGGCGAGCCGGGTACCGAACACTTCTGGTACTTCTGCCAGCCCACCGGTGCCTACTACCCGACCGTCCAAGGCTGCGCGGAGCCGTGGATCAAGGTCGCGCCGATGGCGGAGTGATCACACGCGGCCATTCCGCGCCACCGCATAGACCAGCATAGGGCTCGCGCGCCCGCGGAGCACTTGCGAGCCAAGATCCTCCAGCACGTATGCCTCGGTGTCCCGGCAGCGCTCGAGCGCCGCCGCAGAGGCCACCAGTGGTCGTTCCCACTCGCGCGCCAGCTGTTCAAGACGAGAGGTCGTGTTCAGCACGTCGCCGTGGAAGACGATATCGCGCTTGCTGCCGCCGACCTCGCCGACGATCACCGGCCCGACGTGGACCGCGCCTCGCACACGCGGTACGACGCCGAAGTCCCTGACGAAGCCCCGTGCCGCGGACTCGAGGGTTCGCTCGATGTCAAAAAAGCAGCTGAGCGGACGGGCGCCGCACCGTCCCTCAGATTCCGTCCACGTGACAACGATTTCGTCGCCAATGTACTGATAGATCTCACCGTGGTGATCATCTACGGGGTCTGAGGCCAAGAGAAAGATTCGGTTGAGGAAGTGGTGGACGCGGGCCGGCCCCAGGCGTTCTGCAAGAGCGGTGGAACCAGCGAGGTCCACAAAGAGGAAGAAGCGCTCCTCCTGCCGTGGCCGGTGGTAGCGGCCCAGCACCCAGTCGCGCAGGGTGCGCCCACCGATGATCTGGCTGATCTGGAGCACGAAGATGAACACGGCGGTGACCAGGAACGAGAAGATCAGTCCGACGATCTGTGAGGAGCCGCCCCCAACCGGAACGCCGACGAGGCGTGTGCCCGGCTCGTAGATGTTCACGACCGCGATCATCGAGCCGTAGACAGCGGCCTTGAGTGCCAGCGTCACTAAAAATGGTGCCTGCTCAACCGCGCGTCCCAATCTCGTCCGGACTCCGAAGATTTCCAGCCACCCGAGCGTGACGCTGAGCAAGACGGCGTGGACGCCACCGATGAGGGCGCCCAATGGCGGGATGCCGTAAACGATAAGGTGAAGCACGGTGCCGTAGGCGGCACCAATCAACGTGCCGAACGCCACAACGTAGGCGAGACGTATGAGCCGGCGCCGCGTTCCTGCACGCATGGCGGCGCCTAGCCTACATCGTCGTTGGGCGCTGGGCGTCCTGAGTCGTGCGTGCCAGCCGTGCGGGCCTGGCTGACCGAACTCCTTGCGAGAAGTACTCCTGCTGAGAAACAATAGGACTGCACGCCGTCTCCGCGGATAACCGCGGCCTTCATTCAAAAGAGGTCCGCTGCGCCCGTGATCGACTTCATGCAGCGCCGCGTGTGAGCCCCCGGAGCACGGTCGCCGCGCTCGCAGTGCTTGCCGGCACCGGCCTCACCGCCTGCTCGAGCCCGTTGCCCGCGCCCTCGCGGCAGCCGGTCGTCATCGAGACGAGCGTCGCGACCCGCTACTATTCGGTGGGCGGGACGACGACGCCGACGATCTTCGCGGGCATTGACGCCAACGGCCTCGTCGAGACGAGCGGCCAGCGCGCGCTGGGTCTGACGTCTTCGGAATGGAAGCTGACCTCGGGCGATGTGGATGTCCGCGCCGTCCCCTGCGTCTTTCCGTCGCTGACGGTCACGCTCCGCCTCGTGGTCATGCTGCCGCGCCACGAGACGCCGAACGACCTGCCGGCCGATCTCCGGGACCGCTGGGAACGCTTCGTCGCACGGGTCGCGGCCCACGAGCAGCGTCACGTCGACATCTATCTGGAGGGTGCGAAGGCGATGAAGGCGCGTCTGGAGGCGACGCGGACGGGCGTGTCCTGCGCGGATCTCGAGAAGGCGATCGATACCGCGTGGCGGGCCGCGCAGGCGGACATCGAGCGCGCCCAGGCGGCATTCCACGCGGAGGACGAGACCAAAACCCGCAGCGAGCGCGAGGCGCTGCAGTCCCGACTCGACGGCACCCGCACGCGCCTCGAACCCATGGACGCGGAAATCCGCCGCCTCGACGCCGAGCTCGCCGACCTCCGGCGTCAGGTCGACGCCGGGCGCGCGGACCTCGTTACACAGCACAACGCCCTCGCCGAGCGCCGCGGCGGGCTCGCGGAGGAGTACAACCGCCTCGTCGCGGACGCCAATGGCCTGATCGACGCGCTCAACTGGGCGCGCTGATCACGGCGCCCCTCCTCGTGCACCGCCTGAGGGTGAACTCCCGCCCGCGCGCTGAGCGATCTCCTTTTGCACCCTCAGACGCTCGTACTCGGAATACTCCTGCGCACCACCGACATAGATACAGTGGCAATTGTCGGGATCGGCATACGTGTACTCGACGTTGCTGTCCTTGGTCAGCCTCACGATGCGATGTGGCGGCCTCGCTCTGAGATCCTCCAGCCGCTCGGGCGTGTCCGCGAGGACCCTGTGAAAGCCGGCCGCCGCAAGCATTTGCTCCGTTTCTGTTGCCTCGAGCCTTTGAATCGTCGCGCATCCGACGGCGAGGAGCGCCGGTGCGGCGACCAGCAGGCCCGCACAGCGAAAGGCATCAGCGCCCAGGCCGACCAAGTAAGCGCGCCACGTCCTCCGCGTCACTGAGGTGTCGACCTCCCTTTTCCGCCAGGCCGCCGTCGAAGCCGGGAGTATAACCTCCGCGACGCAGGAGGATGAGGAGGAGGACACCGATGGACGTCTTCGAGGCCGTTCGCACCGTGCTCGCCGTCCGGAGTTACCGGGACACGCCGATACCAGACGCTGTCGTGCGGCGGATCATTGAGGCGGGGAGGCTCACTGGCAGCGGGATGAACAGTCAGCCATGGCACTTCATCGTGGTTCGCGATCGGACCGCGCTTCGCCGGCTCGGAGAACTGGTGTCGAGTGGGCCTTATGTAGCAGAGGCGCCGCTCGCGATCGTGGTCGCCATCTCCAAAACGCGATTTGCTGTTTCCGATGCGAGTCGGGCCATCCAATCCATGCTGTTAACAGCTTGGGCGGACGGTGTCGGCTCGAATTGGGTGGGCTTCGGCGGACTCGACAAGGTGAACGCAGTGCTCGCCATTCCTGACGGGCTCAACGTGCTCGCGATCCTCCCGTTCGGGTACCCAGTCCGGGCCGTCGGGCGCGGGAAGAAGCAGCGAAAGGCGCTGCGTGAGGTGGCACACCTGGAGCGATTCGGACGGCCATTTGAATGAGACCGCCCACCATCCTTTACGCCACTGATAGGGCCGTCCGGCCAATCCGCGCGCGTACTCGGCTCTTGCCTGCCTCGGTGTCGAATCCTGAGATTGTGCGCATTCACGATGACGGCCTCTTCTGCAGGCGTGGAGGGGCGCATGAAGACACTGATCGCAGCGATGACAGCGTTGACATTTCTCGTGGGCGCGAGCTCGCTCGCATTCGCGGCGGACGACAAGAAAAGCTCGCAGCAGGACAAGATGAAGGCCTGCAACACTCAGGCAGGCGACAAGAAAGGCGACGAGCGTAAGGCATTCATGTCGGACTGCTTGAAGGGAGACGACGCAACGCCCGCGACACAGCAAGAAAAGATGAAGAAGTGCAACGCCGACGCGAATGGGAAGGCGCTGAAAGGCGATGACCGCAAGACGTTCATGAGCGACTGCCTGAAAGCGGACAAGAAGACGTAGCCGAATTTCAGTGCGCGCGAGATCGTGATCGATTAGGTACGCTGCACCACCACGGAAACGAGGAGGTGCACGGACATGGTCGCGATCTTGCTGAGTCGTAATCGGTGGGCGGTTGCATCGCGCGTGGGTCTCGTCGCCGCAGTATTCGTGATCGTTGGCGGGTGCACGCTGACGCCCGAGGAGCGGTTACGCTGGGATCTCTCCGACGAGATCTACGCGACGGCCGCTCGCGAATGCGCGAACCAGTACCACACGGTGCGCGTGACCCGTGTCGCCGTCAACGGTGACGTGCAGGGCGACACGGCGGCGGACTCGAAGAGCGAGATACGGGCGTTCTCCACGTGCTACTGGGAAGGTATCGAGACGCGCGTCAAGAAGCGGCAGGAGAAGGGACAGTCCCTTCCCGAGCAATTCAATATGCACCCGGACGTCGATCTCGATTGACCGCGTTCCGAGAGCTCAGTCCTGCCGCGGCGGCACCTTGATCCGCGGCTTCGACAATCCTGTGATGATCTCGGTGCCGAAGACCCACGCCGCAAGGCAAAGATGGTCAACTTCGGCGAAGATTGTTGCAATGCGGCTGCTCGGATTCGCCATCGACATATCGCTCGCGGTCGTCGGCCTGGGCCTGTTCGTCTACGGTGATCTCGCTGTTCACCGCACCGCCCGGATCGTCGGCGTAATAGTCACGACGGTCGCGGTCGTCGTCGCGGCGATTCTGGCTTCGACCCGCGAGCGCGATGGTTAAGTCGCGGATGCCGCCCGCACGGGGACTGTGAGTGACCTAGAGGCCGAACACGCGAAACAGGCCGCTCACGAGCACGATGGCGAGGAGTGCTGCAGCTCCGAGAATGTCCGAGTCGCGCGGAATGCTTGTCATACCAGTTGCCAGAGCAAAAGTTGGGCCGCGAGTGCCTCGCCTCGGCTTTGCGCATTCGACACGACAATGAGAAAAGATTTTCACGGGTTGTCTGTATCATCACAGGCGCCTAACGTGACCAAATCCGGAGCAGCGGAGGAGGACTGGTTATGGACGGCTGGTGGACCGAGATCGACCGCGACGTGCGCCGGTGTCTGGAGCGCTTCGGCCCGATGAGTCCCAGCGATCTGGGCCGTCAGCTTCGCCTGTCCGAAGGGGCGGTCTGCTCCGTCCTGTCGTTGCTGGCGCAGGAAGGAAAGCTGCGGATCTCGCGGGTCGAGTTGCCACCCGCTGAGGACGGTCGGCAGCTGTCGTTGTAGCGTCGCGTTCCCGTCTCTGCGCGCACCGCGTCCTCGCTTTACCAGTTTCACAGCGTCGCTTACGTTCGCCGCGGATGAATCGGCGTACGTCTCTGTCCGCAGCCGTTGCGGACGCCGCGATCAGTGTGCCGAATCGATCGGCGCGCAGCCGCGGGATCTACCGATCGAGCGGACTTCAAAGTTCGAGCTCCTCACGGGCCTCACGATTTCCCCAGCGCTCCTGCTCCGAGCCGATCGTGAGATCGAGTAGGCTCGCGGGACGCTCGGCAGCCACCGGCATACGGGGAGTGGTCGTGGTACACTCCCCACGCTAACCGCTCGATTTCCGGTGCGGGCTCGTGGTGCAGCCTGGTTAGCACACTGGACTGTCAATCCAGAGGTCGCGGGTTCAAGTCCCGTCGAGCCCGCCATTTTTTCCGCAGAGTTGGCGCGCGCGCTCCGCTATCAGCGGTCTACTTTCCGGGTTCTTTCCGTGGTTCGTCGGCTGATCGTCGGAGGCCGGGTCGGTCATGTCTAGCATGTACGATGGGCCGCGCCCTCTCGTGTCGTTCAGCGGGTTGATACGCCGACGCGCGCCCCGACACTGCGTCTCACCTCGATCTCGCCACTCGCGATCG
>Ga0075433_10000346_pt1 | contig 28887 bp, 19 predicted proteins | sample RhiMethybrSRZTD2_FD_75299 | JGI IMG/M metagenome (GOLD analysis project Ga0075433, IMG submission 75299) | Populus rhizosphere microbial communities from Tennessee, USA - Rhizosphere MetaG P. TD hybrid SRZTD2 | ecosystem: Host-associated > Plants > Roots > Rhizosphere > Soil | place: USA... | reverse complement strand
GAGTTGACTCGATCAGAAGTCGAGCTGCATGTTGAGCCGCACGTAACGCGCGGGCAGAATCGAGTTCGGCGTGAGCCAGATGCTCCCGCTCGTTGCCGTTGGCGCAGTGTAGCCCTCGTTGTACGTCGTCACCACGTCTGTGTTCAACAGGTTGTAGACGTCCACGCCAAACTGTGCACGCGTCCCGCCGAAGCGGAGAATCTTGGCGATACGCATGTCGAGATTATTCTGCCGAGCCCCGTAGAACGTGCCTGGCTGGACCAGGTTGACCGTGACGTTCCCGGACGAGAGCGGCCGGCCGAGTGACGGTTGCGCGATCGCGCTCGTCACGACGTAATTGGCCGCAAGGTCGCCTCCCGGGTCGCTCCGCCACGTCAAACTCAGGTTCAGATCCACCTTGGGCACGATGTAGGTGCCCAGACCGCGGAACGAGGTCCGGAAAGGCTCCTCGACGTGGCACCATGGATTGGCCAGCGCTCCCGTCGACGTCGTCACCCGTGTCGTCTGCACGGCGGTCGTACTCGTCCAGCTGTAGGTCTCGGGCAGCGCCCCTCGCACGTCGCAATTGTCCTGGAGTCGACGGCCTGTGCTCGTGCCGCCTTGGACGGTGAGTCCGTTCCGCAGCCGCGCGGTGACGCCCACGTCGATACCGTGCCAGTTCTCGGTCATCTCTCCGAAGTTCGACGAGAGCTGCGAGTAGAGGTCCTCCTGGCCGACCATGTTCGGAACCAGGTTGTACAACCCAGTCACGGTACCGCCGCCACCGTCTGGCAAACGTGGATCGACCGGAACCGGGATGCTGAACGGCGTGTAGTCGGCCGTCGTCGTCAGGCGGTTGTTGGCCGTGTAGAAGTTGCCGAACCAGCGGCGGAAGTAGCCAACGCTCAGTCCGACGCGGGGTAGCAGCTCCTGCTGTAGCGAGACACCCATCTCCCAGTTGTAGGTGCGCTTACCCCACCCGTGTATGAGATCGGGGTCGAAGGACTTCGTGAAAATCTCCTTGCCGAAGTTCTGGTTGTCCATGGCGCCGCATTCGAGGTTGGCGCCGCTCGCTCGCAGGTCGCAGTCTGGAACATAGTTTCCACGCCGAGGATCGCCGACCGGATAAAACAAGTCGTTCCAGGTCCGCGTCGTCTGTGGCGTCGTGCGGATCAGCGGGTTGAGGTCGAGGTCGCTGTTGCTCGCGGTGAGCGCGGTCAGATACTTGCCGACGTTCACCTTGACTGCCGTCTTGCCGTTGCCGAACAGGTCGTAGGCGGCGCCGACGCGCGGAGTGATGTCCTTCCAGTGGATCTCGTCGGTCGTTCCCGCCGCGTAGAAGATGCGCGTTGGCATGAGCTGATAGTCGGGACCGCCCACGCCGCTGTCCGGATATCCGGTGCCGATGCCGTCGTAGCGTATGCCGCCCTGGAGGGTCAGTCGCGCACGCGTATAGGTGTCCTGCGCGTAGAACGACGTCATCAGGATGTTGCGCTGGTACTTCACCGTGCCGGGATAGATGGCGGTCTGGGTGAGCTGATTGGGGACGCCGTTGTTGAACCGGTACTGAATGAACGGGGTGAAGTTGAAATAGCTCTGACTCGGGTGGCTGACGTTGCCCTGATAGCCGAACTTCAGGTTATGGGCGCCAGGTATGTACGACGCGGACGCGCGCATCTGGGCCAGCGTTCCAATCTGGTGGTTTTCGAATCCTTGTTGAAGCGGCTGGTGAAGGCGATAGACGAGGTTCGGGATCCCGCCGAACTGCGGGCACAGAGTTGCGTTCGAACACTGCTCCACAACTGAGATCATCGTGTTGGGGTTCGAGCCGTCGATGCGCGGCGCCGAGTTGGCGTACTTGGCGAAGTAGTCCGCCCAGCCGGCCTCGAATAGGAGGCGGTTCGTAAAGGGCGACGCCCAGGTGGCCGTCTGAATGAAGCCGGGCGTGTAGAGCGTCATGCCCACGGCCTCCGGCGTTCGGGTGGCCTGACCACCGCCCTCCGAGTTGCGTCTGCTGTACTGCTGTGAGTGGCTCAGACTGAACTTGTTGCGCGGCGAGATCTGCCAGGTGATGCGCCCGATGGCGTTCCAATCGATGTTGTCGTTGTAGGCGGGCTTGCTGGTGTCGAAGTCGACGACCCACTTGGTCGGATCGCCGGCGTTCCGGTTGGAGAACATCCCGGGCACCGTGTTCTCGGCGTTGAGCGATCGATACGTCACGTAGAACCACAGCTTGTCGCGGATGATCCGTCCGCCGCCCATCGGGTTGAACTCGAAAACCTTTTTGAGCTCCTGCGGCGACCGCAGGCCGGCATCCTTCAGCTCCTGGGTGTAGTTGCTGCCTTGCATCGATCCGTTTGCGCCGGACATGAAGAAGGTGCCGCTGAAGTCATTGCCGCCATCACGCGGAATGACGTTGAGCATGACGCCCCCGGTCTCGGCCTCGCCGAGACCGCCTGACGTCGTCAGCACGACCTCCTGGGATCCGGCGACGTTCGAAATGGCGGCGTTCGAGTTGGCGCCGGCCCATCCGGTATTGATGCCGTCATGCAGCGTGCGCGAGTCGGACGCGCGCCCGCCGTGGATGTTGCCGGCCGTTCCCCCCGTGCCGCCGGTGATACCGCCGGAATCGCCGTTGGCGCTCAGCCCCGGGACCAGCGACTGGATACCTGTCGCATTCCGTGAGGAGGGAATCGCGGTGATGACGTCCCGGTCGACGATGGTCTGGACCCGCGCACTCTGGACGTCCACAATCGGGGATTCGCCCGTGACCGTCACGGTTTCCTCGAGAGCGCCGACGCGCAACTCGACGCTGACCGTGGCCACGAAGTCACCGCTCAATTCGATGCCCTCGCGTTTCACAGTGTTGAAACCCGGCAGGGCGAATGTGACGTTGTAGGTGCCGGGGCGGAGATCGACGATGCGATACTGACCCGTATCGTCGCTGACGACCGAGCGCGTGCGCTCGATCAGGACGGGACTCGCAGCTTCAACCGTGACACCTGGCAGCACTGCGCCGGAGGTGTCCCGGACCACTCCTGTGATAGCGGCCTGCGCGAATGCAGCCGCGGGAAGGAGCAAGGCCACCAAGAGGGCCGCCACCGATCGCCTCGCGAAGATGCACATCGTGTTCCTCCTCCGTTGGGGTTTTCCAGGGAAGACGCGGAGTGTGATCGTTCCGATGAGTGCAGACAGGCGCGACGGGTTGCTTACACGACGACTGTATGAAGGGGTTGAGATTTCTCGCGGCCGGAGAACTAAAACTATCAGGATGAGTCAATGCCGACCTTGGGCGGGAAGTATACACGCGGGAAGTCGGGCGAGTACCCTGGGAGAGCTAGCCCATTTGCGGTAGAGACCGGCAACTAGGGCGTCTCATGCGGTGACTGAGGAGCCTGAACTAGGTCGAGTATGCACGATCGCGAAAATTGGCCCGTTTTCGCCTGAATCTACGCCTCGACCGGGTCAAAGACTGCTTGACAGGATAAATGGGTGCGCGTAATTAAAGCGTGGGGGAAAGTTTGCGTACTTTGAACGGGGAGACTGCGTAATGACGAGACTGCTTGTGGCAGGCTGCGTGGCAGTGCTGTCTGTTGCAGTGGTCGTGGCCCAGACAGGGCAGACCACGCCTTCGAAGCCGGTCGCGAGTCCGGTCGCTCGGTTGCAGGCCGCGCCTCAGGCTCCGGTCGCGAAGCTTGCGCCAGCCGCCACCGAAGAGGCCACGAAGTCCCGCGCCCTCGTCGATCAGTACTGTGTGACGTGTCACAACGCCAGGCTCAAGACCGGCGGCCTGGTTCTCGACAAGGAGCAGTTGGACTTCGCGCGTCTCGCCGATCATCCCGAGATGACCGAGAAGGTCATTCGTAAGGTACGGGCCGGCCTGATGCCGCCAACCAACGTGCGCCGCCCGGACGCCGCCGCCATGGAGTCCTTTGTCCGCTTCATGGAAACCGAGGTCGATGCCAAGGCGACGCAGCATCTCCCCGCCCCGGGGCTGCATCGCTTGAATCGAACGGAGTACGCGAATGCGATTCGCGACCTGCTCTCCCTGGAAGTAGACGCCACGAAGTTCCTGCCGCCCGACGACTCGACGCGCGGCTTCGACAACATTGCCGGTGCGCTGACGATGTCGCCCGCGCTGATGGAGGCCTACCTGTCGGCGTCTGGAAAGATCAGCCGCCTGGCGATTGGTGACGTGAGCGCCCCGACGCAGGCGGTATTCGATGTCCCGGCGGATACAGCGCAGAATCATCACATCGAAGGGCTGCCCTTCGGGACGCGCGGCGGCATGCTGATCAAATATCAGTTTCCCGCCGATGGCTTGTATTCGTTCAACGTGAAAGGGGTCACGGGGTACTTCCAGGCCGTGCTTGGTGGGATCACTGGCGAGCAGCTCGAGGTCACCATCGACGGCGAGCGCGTAAAGCTGTTCGACTGGGACAAGGAAATCTCGAACACGACCGGCAATGGGAAGTCGACACCGCGAGTCCCTGTAACGGCCGGCCTTCACACGCTCGGCGTGACATTCATCGCCACCAACGACGTGCCGGGAACGGAGCTGAACAAGCCGTTTCAGCGAACGATGAATACGCCCGGATCGATTCCGGGCTTCATCTTCTACCCGCACGTGGGACAGGTGATCATTGAAGGCCCCTTCGACGCGAAGGGTGCCGCCGACACGGCGAGCCGCCGCAAGATCTTCTTGTGCACGCCGAAGACGCTGCGCGAAGAGACGCCGTGCGCGCGCACGATCGTGTCGAGCCTCGCCAAGCATGCCTTCCGTCGTCCCGTGAACGCCACCGACGTCAACGGCCTGCTGGAGTTCTATCGCGCAGGCCGGGAAGAGGGCGGGGGCTTCGATAACGGGATCGAGTCCGCGCTGCAGCGCATCCTCGCCGATCCTGAGTTCATTTACCGCGGTGAGGCGGAGCCGGCCAACCTCGCGGCGGGGAAGGCCTACCGCATCAGCGACCTGGCGCTCGCATCGCGTCTCTCGTTCTTCCTCTGGAGCAGCATCCCCGACGATGAGTTGATCGACATCGCGGCGAAGGGGCAGTTGAAGGATCCAGCGGTTCTCGAGCAGCAAGTGAAGCGCATGCTGCGGGATCCGAGGTCGCAGGCGCTCGTCACCAACTTCACGGGACAGTGGTTGGGCGTTCGTGCACTGAAGACCGCCGAGCCGGTGGTGAACCTCTTTCCGGACTTCGACGACAACCTTCGCAGCGCGTTTCAGAAGGAGATCGAACTGTTCTTCGCCAGCATCGTGCAGGAGGATCGGGCCGTCGTCGATCTGTTGACGGCGAACGACACGTTTGTGAACGAGCGGTTGGCGAAGCATTACGGCATCCCGAACATCTACGGCCCGCAGTTCCGGCGTGTCACGCTGCCGGCTGAGCTCGACATGCGCCGCGGCCTGCTCGGCAAAGGCGCGCTGATGACGGTCACATCAGCAGCGGCCCGCACATCACCGGTCACGCGCGGCAAGTGGTTCCTGGCGACCTTCCTTGGCGTTGAGCCGCCGCAACCACCGCCGGATGTGCCCGCCTTCAAGGAGCGCGTGGTCGACACCACCGGAAACACCAAGCCACCGACGATGAAGCAGTCGTTGGAGATGCATCGCATCAGCCCGACATGTGCGTCGTGTCACCAGATTTTCGAGCCGATGGGCATCGCCCTCGAGAACTTCGACGCAGTCGGCGCATGGCGGACGCTGGACGAGGGTGTGCCGATCGATGCGACCGGCGTGCTGCCCGATGGCACGAAGGTCGACGGTGTCGTCACGCTGCGGACCGCGCTGCTGAAGTATTCCGAACAATTCGTGCACGTGGTCAGCGAGAAGCTGATGACGTATGCGCTGGGTCGCGGTATCGAGTACCAGGACATGCCGATGGTGCGCTCGATCTCGCGCGATGCGGCGGCAAACAAGTACCGGTTCTCATCCCTTGTCATGGGTATCGTGAAGAGTGACCTGTTCCAGATGAATCAGAAGGCAGCCGACCGCGCCGAGCAGCGCGCGGCTCGTTAAGCGACGTTCGTAGCGTCCGGCTTGAGCCGGATTGATGTAGTTGACGGTACGTAGTGTCCGGCTTCAGCCGGACCTGATATTGAGGCCGACTTCATATGTTTCTGACGAAGAAGCACATTTCCCGACGAATGGTTCTCCGTGGCGCCGGCGCAGTGCTGTCGTTGCCGTTCCTCGACGCGATGGTTCCGGCGGCAACCGCGCTGGCTCAGACAGCAGCGAGTCCAAAGCCGCGATTCGTCGGCTGTTTCGTGCCGCACGGGATGGCACCGGGATATTGGGTGCCGAAGACGGAAGGGCCGTTGGTCGGCGAGCTGCCATACAACTGGACTCCGCTCGAGCCGTTCCGCAACCAGTCGGTGATCCTGAGCGGCCTGCATTCGCGTTCGGCGGAGCCGCCGCCTGGCGTCACCGGCGCCGATCACTGGGTCGCTTCGGCGTTCCTGTGTGCGAACAAGCCCAAGAAGACGGCTGGCGCTGACGTGTATAACGGCACGACGATCGACCAGATCATCGCGCAGAAGATCGGCCAGGAGAACCTGATGCCGTCAATGCAGTTGGCGGTCGAGGATCCAGGCGCAAACTCGAGCAACTGCGGCGAGGGTTACAGCTGCACTTACACGAACACGATCTCCTGGTCGTCGCCGACTTCACCGCTGCCGATGGAGCTGAACCCGCAGGTGGTGTTCGAACGGATGTTCGGGGACGGGAGCACGCCCGAACAGCGCACCGCGCGACGGAAGCGGGATCAGAGCATTCTCGATTCGATGACCAGCAGCCTTGCGCGTCTCCGCAAGGACGTGAGCGCCTCGGATCGTCAGCGGCTGGACGAGTACGCGCAGAACGTCGACGAGATCGAGCGGCGCCTTCAGATCGCAATGAAGGCGTCGACGGTGGCGCCGGAGAACATGGCTGTGCCGGTGGGAGTGCCGCAGACCTTCGACGAGCACATCAAGCTCCAGTTCGATCTGCTGGCGCTGGCGTTTCAGGCCGACATTACCCGCGTCGGTACGCTGCTGTTTGCCCGCGACCTGACGGGACGGACCTACCCCGAGAGCGAAGCCCCTACGGCCGGCTTCCACGGCGTTTCGCATCACGGTGAGGACCCGCGACGGATTGCGGAGCTCGCGAAGATCAACGTCTACCACGTGAAGATGATTGCCCATCTGGCCGACAGGCTTTCGAAGACAATGGACGGCGACGGGACGCTGCTCGATCACTCGCTGATCCTCTACGGCAGCAACATGGGCAACTCGAATCAGCACGTGCACTACGACGTGCCGCACGTGCTCGTCGGCGGTCTGAACGGCAAGCTGAAAGGCGGACGTCACATCGCTTATCCGAGCAAGACCGTGCCGACGGGGAATCTCCTGCTGAGCATCCTCGATAAGTACGACATTCATCAGGAGAGCCTCGGCGACAGCACTGGACGTCTGGAGGCCTTGTGAGAACTCCCAACGCCCAACGCCGTGATCATCGTGTCCTTCGTGGCTTACTCTTCGTGTCCTTCGTGGCGATTGGCTCCGTGGCCTTCGTGGCGCAGGGCACCGCGGCGGGGAAGAGTGACGTAGCGGACGCCGCCGCGCGCGGCGACAAGGCGGCGGTGCGCGCGCTGATCGAGCAGAAAGCGGACGTGAACGCCCCGCAGGCGGATGGCGCCACTGCGCTCCACTGGGCGACGTTCAAGAGCGACCGGGAATTGGTTGACATCCTGCTTCGTGCGGGCGCCAATCCAAAGGGCGCCAACCGCGAAGGGTCAACGCCGCTGTGGCTGGCGAGCGTGAATGGCGACGCGGCGATCATCAAGGCGCTGCTTGCCGCCGGCGCGGATCCCAACGAGAAACTGCCACTCGGGCGTACGCCGCTGATGACGGCGTCGCGGACGGGCAACATAGAGGCGATGAAGGTTCTGATCGAGGCGGGTGCAGACGTCAACGCGAAGGAAACGCTGCGCGGAACAACTGCGTTGATGTGGGCGGCCGATGAGGCGCATCCCGCTGCCTTGAAACTGCTGCTTGATAGTGGCGCGGACGTCGCGGCGCGGTCGAATCCAGCCCAGCGCGGGCGAGGGCCCGCACTTGGCAAGGCGAACGATCCGAGGAAAGCCGTTGCTGCCCAGGGTGCGGCGCTTGCCGCGGGCAATGCGCTCGACCTGCGACAAATCCGGGAGGCAGCGGGCGAGACGCCGGCGGCTGGACGAGAGGGTAGAGCGGCTGCCGGCGGTGCAGCCGGCGGCGGACGTGGCCGCGGTGCAGGGCGTGGTGGTGGCGGTGGTGGTGTGCCGACGGGTGCCGCTGGCGACGATCAGCCTGATGACGCAGCTGCGGCGGTGGGCTTCGCACGTCGCAATCCCGCACCGAACGATGGCGGTCAGCTGACACCTCTCATCTATGCGACGCGTTCGAACGACGTCGAATCGGTGAAAGTGCTGTTGGCCGCCGGTGCGGATATCAACCAGACCTCCGGTTATGGCTGGACCCCGCTGCTCGTCGCGACGCAGAACCGCTACTACAAACTCGGCGCGTATCTGCTCGAGCATGGCGCAAATCCGAACCTTCCCAACAAGGGCGGATGGGTGCCCCTCTACCTGGCGACCGACAACCGCAACATCGAGAACGGTGACTATCCGGTCCGCAAGGGCGACATGGATCACCTGGAGTTCATCACGCTCCTCCTCGATAAGGGCGCCGACGTCAACGCCCGCGTGAAAGACAGCACCGAGACCAGGACGGTCTTCACTAATCAGTGGCTCGATGAGAACGGCGCGACCGCGTTTCTACGCGCGTCGCAGTCCGGTGACATCGGACTCATGAAGCTTCTGCTGGCGCGTGGCGCCGATCCGAAGATTGCGACGACGCTCGGCGTCACGGCACTGCATGTGGCGGCAGGCGTGGGCTGGGTCGAAGGGATCACCTATGAATGGTCCAAGCAGGCCACGTTCGACGCGGTGAAGCTCCTGTTGGAGCTCGGCCTCGATGCGAACGCTCAGGCCGATACCGGTCGAACCGCACTCCACGGCGCAGCGCATAAAGGAAGGGCGGACGTCATTCAGATCCTGGCTGACAATGGCGCCAAGCTCGATGTTCGTGACTACGGGAACACCGACAATCGGGGTGGCAAGCTCGCAGTCCATACGTGGCAAGCCGTCGACTACGCTGACGGACTCGTGCGCGTGGGTGTGCAGTCGGCAATCGCACACCCGGAAGCGGGGGCCCTGTTGCGGAAACTCATGACGGCACAGGGACTGCCAACTCCGCCTGCCGGCCGAACGCTGGAATCGATCTGCATCACCGAAGCCTGCGATACCGGAAACTGATGCGCCGGGTCTGCAGATCAAGACCCGGCCTAATCTTGTAGGGCGGGTCCTGTTCTTCGGACCCGCCAGATTCGCGTCGCATCCGCCGGGTCTGAAGAACGAGACCCGGCCTACCTGCAGCCCGCCGAAAGAGATCCGTCCTGCTAGACACCGCAGACTACATCGTCATCGGCGCCGGGTCATCAGGATGCGTCATCGCCAATCGCCTGTCCGCCGATCCATCGGTCCGGGTGCTCGTGATCGAGGCGGGCGCGTCCGGCGAAGAGGATGCGTCGGTGACAGCACCGGGACGGTGGACCTCTCTCATCGGCTCGCAGTACGACTGGACCTACGTGACCGAGCCGGAGCCGGGGCTGTTGCAGCGGCAGGTCGCCACACCGAGGGGCAAGGTTCACGGCGGATCGAGCGCCGTCAATGCGATGGTCCATATTCGTGGTCATCGCGGATGCTTCGATGCGTGGCGGGCGCAGGGTAACCCGGGCTGGGGTTACGATGACCTGTTGCCTCTCTTCAAACGCTCGGAGTGCAACGACGGTGGCGCATCGGAGTACCGCGGCGCAAACGGTCCTCTTGCGGTCAGCCGCTGTCTCGATCCCCATGCCAGTCATGAAGCGTTTCTATCGGCCGCGAACGAGCTCGGATTCCGCGCCGATCGGCACTATGACTTCAACGTCCCGGAGCCTGTTGGCGTGGCAGGGTTCTACCAACGAAACATCCTGAATGGACGACGGCATAGCGCGGCGGCCGCGTTTCTGGCTCCGGCGATGGCGCGGCCGAACGTCGAGGTTCGCTCGCGTTGCCATGTCGTAAGAGTGAGTTTTGAGGGCCGTCGTGCGACGGGTGTCGAGTACTTGTGCGATGGCGCCGTCACCCGCGTTCGCGCAGAACGTGAAGTGGTGCTTTGCGCCGGCGCCATCGATTCGCCGCGCCTGTTGATGCTCTCGGGAATCGGGCGCGCTGACGATCTGCGCGCATTGGGGATTGCCGTCGTCGCCGACCTGCCGGGAGTCGGCAGCAACCTGCAGGACCACCTCAAACTCTCGGTGCGATGGAAGGCGAGAACCACGCTTCCCGGTTCGAGCGTGACGGCAGGCCTCTTTACGTCGTCAGACTCGACGTCGCCACCGAATCTGCAGTTTTACGTTGGCCGCGGGCTCGACCAGCAGGAAGCCGTGGTGACGATCACCGCCTCGCTCGTGCGACCCGAGTCGCGTGGCTCCGTCACACTGGGCTCGGCGAATCCGCTCTCTGCGCCAGTGCTGCAGGCGAACTACCTCCATGCGGCCGCCGACGCGGCTGCCCTGATACACGGCGCGCGACTGGCGCGCGAGTGCGGCATGTCACGCGCGTACGACGAGTTGCGCCTGGATGAAACCGAGCCCGGCGTGGATATGAAGTCGGACAACGATCTCGAGAGATTCGCGCGCGAGAAGGCGGACACCATCTATCACCTGGCAGGTACCTGCCGCATGGGCCCGGTCTCGGATCCGGCCGCGGTGGTCGACGGTTCCCTGTACGTGCACGGGGTCGAGCGGCTTCGCGTGGCGGACGCGTCGATCATGCCCGAGGTCGTCAACGCGCCGACGCACGCGGCGTGCGTCGTGATTGGAGAGAAGTGCGCAACGCTGATCAGCGGCCGATGAGGCGGCCTTTGTCGATGCCAAACGAGGGCTGATCGACGGTGCCCGACACGACGATGGGGAGCACCGTGCCCGCTCCATTCTTGCGGAAGAGCGGATCAACGACCTTCAGGAGCAGCGATTTGAGCCCGGTCGTCGTCTTCGAGATCGGCGCGTCGAGCATCAGCGAGCCCTCGAAGTCGAGGCGCTGTGTCGGCAAGCCGTAGTTGCCTCCGAGCGCGACTCGCGCACCCTCGACGGCGAACTGGAATTTCGGAAGATCGAGACGCCCGTGTTGCAGCGCGAAGTTGCCGCCGAAGTCAGCGAGCACGTTGTTGACGTTCTCGTTTTCGGGCTCGCCGCGTCCACGGCGACTGAGCTCGTCGATCTTGTCCTGCACCGTGTCCGAGGTGAACTGCCCGCGTCGAATCTTGAAGGATCCTCGGAGCTGCAGCTTCTGCACGACGTCGACATCTCCGGGCGGAATGACGAGCGACGTATTCAACGCGATACCGCCGCGCATCATCGGCTTTGGCGCCTTGACGGCGAGCCTCAGGAAATCATCGAATTGTCCATCGGCGCGCACGTCGAGTGCGATCGTTCGCCCCTTGGCGCGGGGTGCGCCGGCAATCGATCCCTTGGCCACGATGCGCGTGCGCCCGAGTGTCGCGTTCACTTCTTCGAGGTGGGTGTCGCCGCTGGTTCCGTCGACAATCGCCACGAAGCTGGTCTCGAGCGTGATCGGCTGCTTCGCGAGAGCAAGTTGAAAGTCCGGCGTCGTTGTCGTGCCTTTGACGCTGATGTGCTCGAGGACGCCCTCGAACGTGCCGGTCGAATTGAGCGTTCCGCCGATCCCCGTGATCGTGTCGAGCCGGGCATCCTTGAACTCGTACTCGCCGGACAACGGTGTCGAACGTGGCGAGTGGGAATTCCAGGGACCGAACCAGCCGCTGCTCCTGACCAGTCCTTCCGGTTTCGGGTTGACCACGGTCGCCATGTATCGTCCGGCATGGTCGAAGCTGAAGTCGTAGAAGGTGACGCTCTGGAGGTCAAAGTTCAGCGGGAGTTTTTCCGGATCATCGGGAAGGATACGGAGCAGGCCGCCACTCAGTCTGATCTCGCCGATCTCGAGGTCGCGTGCTTTGCGCATGGCGGAGTCCCCGGGCTTGTTTCCACGCGCGACGTCGATCTGAAATCCCTCGATTTCCACCACCTGTATCGATCGCTTGAGTACGTCGAGCAACGTTCCCGATGCGCTGAATTTGTCGATGCGAATGAAGGGGAGGCGATGATCGGTCCCGGTCCGGGTGAGCGTCAATCCGCGCCCCTCGATCGACAGGCGCGGGAAGATCGACATCGTGACCTCCTGCACCTCCGCGTCGGCGTCGAGCCGGTCTTCGATGATTCGAACGAGCTCGCGCTGCGTGCGTCGCGTCGCCCACTCGCTGCTCAGGACAGCGGCGGCAAGCGCGATCGCCATGCCCACGGCCACCAGAACGCCGAGCAAGATACGCTGGGGTCGCGTCACGAATCGTGTCTCATGAGCTCAGGACCGGCGCGAGTTCGTCGTGGATCACTTGATTGAGCAGCGGCGGATCGATGGGCTTCTGCAGCCACGCATTCACGGGACGGTCGCCGTCGAAGACTTCCTCGCTCGAAGTGACGACCACGATCGGCATGAGCGGCCAACGCCGCCGCAGCGCGAGGCATAACGAGAACCCCGACAGGCCGGGCGTGCGCCAATCCATCACCACGAGGTCCGGCGTCATGTCGGCGAGCAGGCGAGTCGCTTCCTTCCCGTCGCTCGCGAGCGTGACGTCGTAACCATAGTACTGCAGCATCATCGCGAGCGTCTCGCGCGTCAACGTATCGTGCTCCACGACCAGGAGCCGCGGCTTGGTGTGGCCGTCGCGGCTCGATTGAGTGGCAGACGCGCCCATCGCGGATCGGATCCGCCGATGCACGAGAGCGCCTGATACGACTGCGCGCCGAACCTGGCGCCGGGTCACTGATGTCTGTCGTGCTCGTCGATCTGCCTGGCTCACGTCTACCTCCGCCAATGTGTCACTTCGTGTCTTCCGCGTCTTCGCGGCTTCTCGTGGGCGCTACGCGCGGCGACGGCCGATGGCGATCAGCGCGACTCCCGATGCGGCCGCCGCGACGCCAAGAACTGGCGGCAGGAAGACATGCTTCTGTGTTTCTGTCTGCACTTCGATAGGGCCGATGTCGACGGCCTTCTTCCGCTCGGTGTAGGGAATCGCCGGCCACGCGAGAATCGCCAGTCCCGCGAGCAACAAGACGATACCAAGAGCGAACGAGCCTCTCATCGAGTTTCCTCCTCGTGCGTCGCCACGACGCGCAGTGGTCAATCAGCACGTTTCGTGCCCTGTCACCGATGCGCGGGTTGAGGAATGAAGCTGATCACCACCCGAATTCGTTGATGAGGTTTGCAGGATGTGCTGCGAAAGCTGCAACTCTTACAAGCAAATCACATGAATGCCCTGAGCGCCCGTCTGTGACTGGCCCGGCCGTGGCATGGCACGGCGTGTGCTCCATCGCGAGGTGCGGACCGCATGGTCGGCGGTTCCGCCGCGCTGCTCCTCACGGCGCGTCAGAGTTCGACCGATGTGAGAATGACCATGCTGTGGACACTCTTCGTCGTGTTGTTGCTGCTGTGGCTGTTGGGAGTCGTCAGCTCGTACACACTCGGTGGATTCATCCACCTGCTGCTTGTACTCGCGGTCGTCGCCGTATTGGTGCAACTCATTTCAGGTAGACGAGCCGTGTGACAAGGCCCTCGAACGACGCGTGCGGCGTAGGACCTCAAGGCGGATCCTGGTTGAGACTCATCGGGTCGACACCAGGATCCGGTTTACGACATCACCTGCGACGTCGCGTCGGGCGGGGGAGGAGAAATTCATGGACAACTACAGTGAAGCGTATGATTCGAACTACTCGGCGGGAACGTGGTCAGCGTTCGTCATCGGCGCAGCCGTGGGTGCTGCGGCGGCGCTGATTTTCGCTCCTGCCAACGGTCGCGACACGCGTGCCTATTTGCGGCGCCGTGGCAACGAGCTTGGGCGCGATGCCATGGAACGCGGGCGCGACACACTGCGGTCACAGTCCGAGCGCGTGAAGTCCGCTGTGGCAACCGGCTGGGAACGTGCCGGTGACGCTATCAGTCATGCACGCGAGCAGGGCGAAACCGCATATCGCGAAGCCAGGGAATCGTTTCAGAGTGACCCTGGTTCGCGCACGGGCTATCGGACCGAGCCGCAACGGTCGTCTGAGTAGCTCGCGGGCAGTCCGTCGTTTGTCGTTGTTTGACCGGGATACCGGGGTGTGCACTATTCCTTTCACTTCCCCGGAAGGTGGCACGCCCGCAGGCGTCGCGTTCGCGTTCGTTGCCACTCCCCACGCGGGGCGGATCTCACCGGGTTCGCCCGTCTCCCCTTTGAACAAGTAGAAAAAGCTGCGCCTCGCACGATGCGCTTTTGTTCAAGAGCATCCGCAGATTCGTCAAAGAATCACTGGCGACGACAACGCCGCCGCCGTCGCGGCACGCACTTCGGCCTACAATACGAACTTTCGGCAGCGGGGTTGAGACCCCGCCGGAGGAGACCGAGCATGAGGCGAGTGGTCGCGTTCGTGGTGACGTTTTTTGTGTGCGCAGTGGCGGCATCTGCTCATCATGGGCCTGGCACGTTCGAGCTGGGTAAGTCAGTGACCTACACCGGCAAGCTCACGCGAATCGACTTCGTCAATCCACACTCGTGGCTGTATTTCGAGGTCACCGATGCCAATGGACAGGTATCGAAGCACAGATGCGAAATGCGATCTGCGCACACGCTGCGACGCTCGGGTTGGTCGAAGGAGCTCTTCCCGATCAACAGCAAGATCACCATTGAGGCGGCTCCCGACCGAGCCGATCCGAATTCCTGCTACCTCAACACGATCCGTTTCGAGAACGGCAGCCACATGGATCGATATGGTCAGTACGTGAAGGGGGCGGGAGGTGGTGTCACCGAGGTACGCGGCGCGCTGCCGTTCGCGTCGAAGGCACGCGAGGCGCGTCGTCCGACCGGCGAGCCCAACATCACCGGTGATTGGGCTCCGGAACAGGTCGTCATGGCCGACCCGCGAGGCGCCGGCGGAGGCCTGGTGCCGTTGAGCCAATTGGAGACGAGCAAACCGGGCGAACGGCGGGGCGGTGGTGGTGGCGCTCGCAGGGGCGGTGGTCCACCTCCGGGACCACGCCTCTATGGAGGCACTGAGCTGACGCCACTCGGCGAGCAAGCGGCAGCCAAGTTTGTGCGTGACGACAACCCGCGTTTCCGGTGCGAGACGACGAGCATCGTCTTCGACTGGACCTTCGACGGTCCGGTGAACCGCATCACGCAAAACAAGGACACGATCGTTATCCAGTACGGGCAGATGGACCTTCGGCGCACTGTTTACATGAACATGAAGACGCACCCGGAGAACATCAAGCCCACCCGGGCTGGTCACTCGATCGGCCGCTGGGACGGCGACGTGCTGGTCGTCGATACGGTCGGATTCGAACCCGGTGTATTGAACGCGCCGGTGCGACACAGTAACAAGCTGCACGTGGTCGAACGTTTCACGCTCGATCCAAAGACGACGAAATTGACGCGTGCCTACACCGCGGTCGATCCCGACTACTTGAAGGGTCAATACACTGGCTCGGACGTCGTCGCCATCGCCGATCAGCCGTTCACGAAGGACAACTGTAAGGACCAGACGCTCGTCAATTACTCGAAGCAGAAGTAGCGAGGACGGCGGATTCTTGGAGATACGGAAAGGGGACGGCGGCCCCCCAACGGCCAGCACGCTCCGTCGTGTGGCAATCGCCGTCGTCGCCTTCGCAGCGTTCTTCGTCTTCCGCCTCCTGTACGGGCTGACGCGGGAGTTCTTCTTCGAGGACCCCACGCAGATCTACTTGATGGGTCTGCGCTGGTACGCGACCGGCGACTGGCCATACTTCGGCCCGGACGTCACGTGGACGGACAGCCAGATTCCTGGCGCACTGCAGCCGCTCCTCGTGGGCCTTCCGTTCGCGATCGCTCCGGTGCCGGAAGCGCCGTACGTGCTCTTGAATCTCTTGTCGCTCGCGGGGCTCGCCCTCTTCGCCTGGTACATCCGGGCCCGCCTGCCCCAGCTGCCCAGGTGGCTTGTGTGGGGATGGCTCATGAGCCTGCCGTGGACCCTCGAGTTCTCCACGCACGTCATCAACCCGTCGTACTTGCTGGCCCCCGTTTTGGTCTTCTTCATCGGATTCTTCGAGGCGCTGCCGACCTTCCGCCTCGGGAAGGTGCCGGTGCCGATGACGTTCCTGATGATGGGAGCCGCCCTCGGTTGGGTGATGCAAATCCACCTCTCCTGGCCGCTGCTCCTCCCTTACGTCGTCCTCGCTTGGGTCTTGGGCGTCCCGCAGGGCGTGCGCTCGGTCGCGCTGAACACGGTGGCGGTCGTCGCCGGGCTGTTGCTGTTCGGATCGCTCCTGCTGCCGACCTTCGTTGTTTACGGCATGGGCGGCGGCTCCGGCGGCACGCTGCGCAACCTGCGTCCGCACTGGGTGAGCCCGGATGTCCTGCTGTCCTCGCTGGCTCGCCTCTTTTCATTCGCGAGCCTCGAGATCTGGCGCTTCATCGGGACCGGCGGTGGTAACCGGACGATCTTTCTGTTCCGGCACCTCTGGATGGTGCCGTTGACGGTCGTAGTCTGGGCAGCTGGCATCTGGCAGCCGTTCTGGATGCTGCGGGAGTGGTTCCGCACGCAATCGCCGCATGCCGGCTGGCAGACGCTCCGGTGGCTCGTCGCGGGATCGGTCGTGCTCGTCTACGTGAGCTTCTGGTTCGTGCTCGAGCCGCCTCAGGCTCACTCGCTCTACGTGCTGGCACCCGTGGCCTTCATGTTCGCGGCGTACTGCTGGACGTTCGTCGACTCGCCGCGGTGGCGCCGGATCGCCGGCGCGATCCTCGCGGCGAATGTCGCGTTTCACGTCGGACAGGCGTGGATCCACGCCCCGGAGAAGTCGATTTTCCGCAACCGCGAAGTGGTGGCAGCCGCCATTCGCACGAAGCAGCCCCAGTTGTTCGCCCACCGCCGCGGATTCGCAATTGCCGGGGGCCCGTCGTCCCTGCAGGATCCATCGAGACCGTACGACGCCCTGCGCGACGTCCACCTTTCGAATACCCGCCTGACGATGGGTCCTCGTGGCGTCGCGCTATGGAATGTGACGCTCCGCAACGACAACCCGCGGGTGGCCTTCCGAGACGTTTTGTACCAAACGAGCTACCGTGACGCGCACGGGCAGGTCGTCGAGCAACGGCACGAGCGCATCAAGGACATCTTCCAGCCGGGCGCGGTAGCCACGCTGGAGGTGAACGACGGGCGCGTGACCACGCCGTTCGCCTCCGCCACGATCGAGGTGCTGGCCGCCGAAGCTTTGCTGCCGCTCGAGTGATCCACACCCCAAGGGGCGACGTTGCTGGCCGCGCGCGCTACGGAAAATCCGGGAGCTGCGCGACAACCCCGGGCGCGAGCGGCGTGCGCGCGGTGTTGAGCAGCATTGCGACCATCGTGTAGTAGCCCGAAATGCTCACCGCTTCCACGACTGCCTGCTCGCCAAACTTCGACACGGCCCTGGCATAGGTGGAATCGCTGACCGTTCGGTTGTGGAGCAGTTCCTGGATCAGGTCGTACAGGCCCGCCTCGTCTTCCGCCATCTGCCCGGGGCGCCGGCCTTCCGCGATAGCTTTGGCGACCTCGGGATTCAAACCGCCTTTGATTGCGAGCGGTTGATGAGCGTTCCACTCGTAGTTCTGACCCCATTCACGGGCGGTCATGAGTATGACGAATTCACTCAGTCGGGGCGGGAGCGTGCTGTTGAAGCGCAGGTAGTCACTCAGCATCAGGGTGCGTGACATCAGTTCCGGACTTCGTGTCAGCACCGCCCATGGACCGCCGGGCTCCCCGCCGCGTGCCTTCTTGTATTCATCAACAGTCTTCTTCTGCGCCGGTGTCAGCTTGTCGGCGGGTATGGGCGGCAATCTGTCCTGAGCGCTCGCGAATGCCCCGAAGATCAGCCCGAACACGAACGTGCCTGCCAACAGGCCCTCGATTGTCTTGGTGCTGCCGCATGCCATAGGAACCTCCAGGCACGGCGTCGCATTCGCAGGAACACGGCGCTGTTGCTGTTGCCGGGATTCTACACGTCTTCGCTGACGCGATCAGCGCTCGCTTCAATCGCCGGACACATTTGCCACGATCAGGTATCGACGGAAGGAGCTGAAGATGCGCGGTCTACTCGCAGCGAAGCGCGACCGTGGGATCGACCGAAGCAGCGCGGCGAATGGGAAAGAACGCCGCCGCGATCCCCACCACGACCAGCAACAGTGATACGGAGACGAACGTCGCCGGGTCGGTGGGCTCCACATTCCAAAGCTGTGATTGCAGGAGACGCGTGAGTATCAGCGAGACAGCAAGCCCGACGGCCACGCCCAGCGACAACATCATCAAGGCACGGCCGCCGACAAGCACGATGATCTCGAGCCCCCTCGCGCCGAGCGCGAACCGGATCCCGATCTCTCTCGAGCGCTGCGACACTGCATACGCCAGAACACCGTAAATGCCGATGGCGGCCAGCAACGTCGCGGTCATCGCGAAGGCAGTGATGGCGAACACAAAATATCCGCGCTCCGGCATCATCGCAGCAGTGCGGCGTTCCATCGTCCCGACGTCCGCGAGCGGCCGATCGGGATCGACGTCCGCAACGACGCGACGCGCGCCCGAGAGCACGCTCATCGGGTCACCAGTCGTGCGTACGAGGAACGACATCTGACCGAACATTGTCACCGGCCGCGGATGACGCCGAGGCTGCTGCAGATAAGACGTATAGATGATGGGCCGCAGCTCGCCTTGCAAGGTCAGCGGGATGTCGCGCACAACTCCCACGATCTCGCGCGAGCCTTCATCCGGCACATCCAGAATGGTCACTCGGCGGCCGACGGGATCCTGGCCCTGCCAGAAATGGTGTGCAGCGCTTTCGTTGACGATGGCGACCCACGGCGACGACGAGACATCCGTCGGTCGGAAGTCGCGGCCACTCGTGAGTTCGGCGCGAATCGACGTGAAGAAGTCCGGCGTCACCAGAAAGTACGCCGCGCTCTCAGAATGACGGTCGACGATGTGAGTCGCATCGCCTCCGACACCGATGGCCAGGCTGGCCGCGGGTGTGGGCGTCCCGCGGAGAACGCGCGACTCTACGCTGATGGCGGCCGACGGAACGACGACGCTATTCAACAGGGGATACGAACTGCCGGCCACCGTCTCTACGCCGGGAAGGGCGCTCAGTCCACGGTATATGCGTTCGAAGGTGAGCGCCGGCGGGGGATCGATCTCGAAATAACTGTCGGCAGCGGTGACGCGCCGCTGCATGTAGTCATTGAGCGGCACGTGGATGTCGAACGAGAGCAGCCGCTCGGGATCGAACCGCAGATCGCGTGAGGAGAGCTGCACAAAACTCTTCATCAGCAATCCCGACCCCACCAGCAAGACGACGGTGACGGCGATCTGCGCGGCGACGAGGGCGTTGCGAAAGCGCGGCGGAAGATTCGCCGTTATCGCAGGCGGCGAGTCCTTCAGCATCGTGCTCAAGCCCGATCGCGCGCTCACCACTGCCGGCGCAAGGCCGAACAGCAGTCCCGTCACGATTGAGATCAACGCCGTCAGCGCCAGCGTGCGCAGATCCAGGCGGACGTCGACGATCCCCACGCCACCTGGTGGAGGATTCATGGCCACGAGCGCGCGAATGCCACCGATGGCGACGAGTACGCCGAAGGCGCCGCCGATCAACGAGAGCACCAGGCTCTCGACCAGCAGTTGACGGACGATTCGGCCACTGCCCGCACCGAGAGCCGAACGCATTGCCATCTCGGGCATGCGCGCAAGTCCACGTGCCAGCAGCAGCCCGGCAAGGTTGGCACAGGCGACGAGCAGCACCAGCGCCACAGCCGCTTCGAGAGTCAGCAGCCGTTCTCGACTCCATCCAAACATCGCGTCGCGAACCGGCTTGACTCGGACGCCCCATCCGTCATGACGTTCGGGGTCTTCTCGCGCCAGCCGTGCCGCGATGATGTCCATATCGGCTTGTGCCTGTTCGGCGGTCGTTCCTTCTTTCAAACGAGCTGTCACCACGAAGAAGCGCTGGAGATTGGGTAGCCGCGCCGGCTCGCTGACGACAAGAGGTATCCAGTAATCGACACCTTCGTTCGGGTAATGAAATCCCTCCGGCATCACGCCGATGATCGTCCGGTTGAGGCGATCGAGGCGGGCGGTCTGCCCGATGATGTCGGCGCGCGCGCCGTATCGCCGCTGCCACAGACGATGGCTGATGACGACGATCGGCGCCGGCGGGCCGACGTTGGTCTCCGAGTCGTTGAAGACCCGGCCGGCGATCGGTTGCACCGCCAGCGCCAGCAACGTGCCGCCGCTCACCGATTGTCCCTGTATGCGCTCCGCCGGGGCGTTGTCGCCATCAGCGCCGAAGTCGGCCTGGTTGCCGAGCGCCACTCCCATCGCGTCGAACGAGCGATTGGCCTTGCGCCATTCGACGTAGTCGTCGAGCAACGCGTGCGTCTCCTGCCGCGGATTGTCCAGGGGATAGGTGCGGATGACGACCAGTCGATCGTCGCGTGGAATCGGCAGCCCGGCACGAAGAACGGCGTCGATCACGCTGAGGATGGCAGTGTTCGTGCCGATGCCGATCGCGAGCGACAGCACGGCCACGGCGGTGAAGCCGGGATTGCGCCGGAGCATCCGCAGACCGTAGAAGACGTCCTGTCGAAGATCGTGGAACCACGACACGCGTCGATGATCGCGGCACTGTTCTTCGAGTAGCGGGATGTTGCCGATTGCCCGTCGCGCCGCGCGCTGCGCGGCTTCGAACGACATACCCTCGGCCCGGTACTCTTCTACCAGATGCTCGAAATGGAATGCGAGCTCGCGACTCAGTTCGTCGTCAGCCGCGTCCTTGTTCAGAAGGCCGCGGATGCGTTGCCGTGCGACGCGAAGCAGGCGAGAGGGAGATGTCATCGACGTGGCTCGAAATCATGCGCGTTCCAGGAGCAGGCCGACGGCCGAAGAGAGCCGTTTCCAGGTTTCGAGCTCGCGCTCGAGTTGACGCTTCCCCTCGCGCGTCAACGTATAGAACTTTCCGTTGCGGCCCTGTTCCGTACCTTTCCACTCTGCGGTGATCCATCCCTGTTGCTCCAGCCGATGGAGCGCCGGGTACAGCGACCCCTGTTGCACGGCGAGCACCTCGTCGGAGAGGAGCTGAATGCGCTTCGAGATGGCCCAGCCGTGCAGTGGCTCGCGCACGAGCGTTTTCAGGATCAGGAGGTCGAGCGTGCCTTGCAGAAGGTCTGATGGTTTGGGCATGCGTCTTGACAAGCATACCTCGACTATCGACAATAGCGATACCTAGATCATCGACAACACCGGGGTCAGACCCCTTCCCGGAAATGCACATGCGACGAGCAGCCATCCTTCTGTGGACCATCGCTTTTGCGAGTGCGATCGTTGCAGCTCAAGCCGGACCCGGGAAGAGACTGACGCTTCGCGACCTCAACGGCCGAGCCCTGACGCCGTTTGCGCCCACTGGGCCAGCGACGGTCGTGTTCTTCGTGGCCACTGATTGCCCCGTCTCTAACTCGTACGCGCCGGAGATCCAGCGTGTGTGCCGCGACTACGGCCCGCGCGGCGTCGAGTGCTCGCTCATGTACCAGGACGTCGACGTCTATCCCTCCGCCGCACATCTCGATCAGGACGTTCGTCGGCATCTTCACGAATACGGCTACGACGGTTTTACCGTCGTCGTCGATCGTGAGCGAACGGCCGCGACGTACGCGAAGGCGTCGATCACGCCACAGGCCGTCGTGATCGATCGATCGGGAGAGATTCGCTACCGCGGTCGCATTGACAACCTCTACGCGGCCTTTGGCAAGACGCGCCAGCAGGTGACCAGTCACGATCTGCGCGACGCGCTCGATGCGGTGCTGGCCGGAAGAACAGTTTCGCACCCAGAGACCGAAGCGCTTGGCTGCTTCATCACCGATCCCGCTTTGCTGAGGAAGCACAACCATGAGTAGACGACGCGTCCTGTTTCTCTGTCTTGTAGCTGTTGTTCTTCTCAGGCCGCTCATTGGGTACTCGCACGCGCCGCGTCAGGAGACGCCCGCAGCGGCCAGAGTGCTTTCACGCATCACCTTCAGCGAAACGATCGCGCCGATCGTCTACGCGAACTGCGTCACCTGCCATCGTCCTGGTGAAGCAGCCCCGTTCGCGTTGATCTCATACGAAGACGTGGCCAAGCGCGCCACGTTGATCGCCAGGGTCACGGAGTCGAGATACATGCCGCCGTGGCATGCCGAGCACGGCTACGGCGAATTTCTCAACGAGCGGCGGCTGACCGACGCGCAGATTGCGACCATCGGTGCATGGGTGAAGCAGGGGATGCCGCGCGGCGACGACGCGAAGATGCCGAAGCTCCCGGAATTTCCTCCGGATGGCTGGCGGCTGGGACAACCGGATCTGATTCTCGAGATGCCGGTTGCGTTCGAAGTGCCGGCGAGTGGGCCCGACGTGTTCCGCAATTTTGTCATCCCGACCGGACTGACCGAGGACAAATGGGTTCGCGGCGTGGAGTTCCGACCGAGCGCACGAAAAGTCGTGCACCACGCGATCTTTGCGCAGGTCCCTGGTGGAAGCAGGGCCAACGTCGATGGCGCAGACGGTCGTCCCGGGTTCGGCGGCCTCAGTGCCGTCGGCATTGCAGACCGTACCGATTCGCCAGGTCTCGGCGGCTGGGCGCCCGGCACACAGCCGACGATGTTCTCAGAAGGACTCGTCTCCCGGTTGCCGAAGGGATCCGATTTTCTGCTGCAGGTCCACTTTCACCCGAGCGGCAAGGTCGAGCACGAGAAATCGCTAATCGGGATCTATTTTGCCGAGAAGGGCGGGCAGAAGGATCTGTTGTCGTTGATGCTGCCGGCGGTGTTCGGCTTCGGCGCCGGCATCGACATCCCGCCCGGCGAGAAGAAATTCACCATCACGGATTCGTTCACTCTGCCCGGCGACGCGAAGGTGTACGGCGCGTTTGCGCATGCGCATTACCTCGCGAAGGAGATGAAGGCGGATGCGACGCTGCCCGACGGGTCGAAGAAACCGTTGCTCTGGATTCGAGACTGGGACTTCAACTGGCAGGACAGCTACACCTACAAGCAACCGTTCACGCTGCCCAGGGGGACACGGCTCGACGTCACCTTGACGTACGACAACTCCTCCGACAATCCGCGCAATCCGATCAACCCGCCGCGCCGCGCAATCTTCGGCGAACAATCGTTCGACGAGATGGGCGCCATCGGCTTCGAAGTCGAAATCGTGCACAAAGCGGATGTCGATGCGTTCCAGCAGGCTCTCGCCGTACGAGGGAAAGAGGCGATAGCCGCCGCAGGCAAGAACGGCACGCTGGGGCGCCTGATGGCGCGCGGTGCGCGGCGGAGCGTGCAGCAGCTCACGATTTTCGATCGTCGAGGCAACGTGGTGACACGCCTCGGTGAAGTGGGTTCATATTCGCAGGCGGCGTTCTCACCTGATGGCTCGCGCATCGTCGTTGTCAAAAACGATCCCGATACGGACGGTCGCGACATCTGGACCTACGACATCGCCACCGGCAAGAGCACGGCGATCACGTCGGATGCGCCTCAGGACTCGGCGCCGATCTGGTCGCCCGACGGGACGCAGATTGCGTATGTGTCGGATCGCGAGAACACGCACGGGATCTTCCGGCGAGCCGCTAATGGGAGCGGCACGGAGGAGCTGATCTACACGCACACCAGCGGCGCGACGATTATCCTGACGGATTGGTCTGCCGACGGACGCTTCATCTGCTTCTGGGCTGGCGAAACGATGTATGTGCTGCCATTAAGTGGTGAGCGCAAACCGATCGAGCTGGGCCGCGAGCGCGGCGGCCGTTTCTCGCCAGACAGTCGATGGCTGGCCTTCAGTTCGAATCAGTCCGGACGCTTCCAGATCTACGTCAAGAATCTCGAGGAGGCTACTCGGGCGTCAGCGAACGGGGCCGCGCCGCCGGCAGTGCAGGTATCGAATGATGCCGCTGTGGGCGGTATCTCCTGGACGCGCGATGGGAAGGAGCTCTTCTTCCTGTCGGCGCAGGGCGGCCAGAGTGTGATGGCTGTTGACGTCACGTCGACGTCACCATTCCAGGCCGGCACGCCGAAACTCCTGTTCAAACTGCCTGGAGGGATCCTTGCGCCGGCACAGTTGAGCACGGTCAGCAGCCCTGACGGCCAGCGATTCGTCTTTGCCCTCGCCGTGGCACCGCGCCGCCCCGCGCAGTAACGGGCCGCGCGCCCGCGCCCCATCAGGCCCGTTCATCTTCGAACACCCCGTCCCACGCACGGACGGCAGGCAGGGGAAACGCGCCGTTTCTCCTGCACTCTACCGGGCACGCAACTTGATGATCGCGCATGGGGGTCTCGATGGATCTGCTCATGCAAGACGTGCGGTACGGATTGCGGCGTCTGGCCGCCTCGCCGCTCTTTACGGTACTCGCTGTCCTCATCGTCGGCCTTGGCATCGCGGCGAACACAGTCGTGTTCAGCGCCGTGAACGCCGTCCTGCTCAGGCCGCTGCCGTTTGCCGACCCGTCTCGCGTGGTCAACGTGTACCAGCACTCGGACGAGGGGCAGCCGCAATCGAGCTCGTTTCCTGCCTATCAGGCGATTGCCTCGCGCAGGGATGTCTTCTCCGGCGCGGCGGCGATGTTCTACACCACAGTGAACGCGGAGACCGACTTCGGCATCAGGCCGTCACTCGTCGAGTTCGCCACCTCGTCCTACTTCCCGGTGCTTGGGCTGGGTGTCGCACATGGTCGCTGGATTGCCTCGGAAGAGGACGTGGCTACTGCAGGCCCCGTCGCGGTCGTCACCGATCATGCGTGGCGCACGCGTTTTGGCGCTGACGAGAGTCTGGTCGGACGGACGATCCGCCTCGGCGGATCTCCGGTGACGATCGTTGGTATCGGTCCGGAATCGTACAACGGCTTCGCGAGCGGAGTCGCGGTCGACTTCTGGCTCTCGGTGTCGGCCATCGGTCCGGTTCAGGGATTCAGCCAGGTACTCGAGCGACCGCAGGATCACTGGTTCATGATTCGCGCGCGGCTCCGCGAGGACGTGACGATCGCACAAGCGCGCGCGGCCATGGACAGCGTGTCTGCCGATCTCGGCACACGCTTCGCCGGCCTCGACCAGACACGTCGCATCGAGGTGTTACCGGCTCGTACTGTCCGTATCCATCCGGCTCTCGATCGGGTGATCGTTTCGGCCGCGACGCTGTTGATGGCGATCGTCGGTCTGGTGCTCGCGCTCGTGTGCAGCAATCTGGCGATCATGCTGCTTCTGCGCGGCGCCGGTCAGCAGCGCGAGATATCGATTCGCATGGCGATGGGCGCTGGTCGCGTCCGGATACTGCGTCAGTTCCTCACCGAGAGCCTCGTATTGTCCACCGCCGGCGGTGTCGTCGGATGCATTGCAGCGATGTGGCTGTTGAAGGTTGTCTCGTCGACGGATATGCCTGCCGCCGCAGGACTGCTGAATTCGACTGCGTCAGGGCTGGTAGATTTGTCGATTGATTTCAGGGTGCTCGCGTTTGCGATCGCTCTCTCGATTGTGACTGGAGTCGCGTTTGGACTCGCACCAGCCGTGCGTGCCGTGAAGACGGACGCAGTCGGCGTATTGAGCGGGGCGAGTGCGGTGCCGCATCACGTGGCTCTCAGATACGCCATGGTGTCGTTCCAGGTCGCGCTCTCCATCGTCCTTCTCACGGGGACAGGCCTCGTCATTCGCAGCACTCTGCAGATGGCGCGCGTCGATCTCGGCTTCGACAGTGCACGACTCGCCATTGTTACGACGAGTGCCCTGCAAGCCGGCTATCAGGGGCCCGACGGACGCCGTGTCTATCAGGAGCTTCAAGCACGACTCGCTGCAATCCCCGGCGTGCAGTCGGTCGTTCGAACGACTCGGCCGCCGCTCGGTCGCGGTCCGACCAACACGCTGGTCATCGAGCAGTACATCTCACCGACCGGGACCAACACGGCGGAAGTGTCGAGCGCGGTAGTATCCGCCGACTATTTCGACGGTCTGGGGATTCCAGTGCTTCACGGTCGAGCATTCCGGCCGCAAGATGATCGCGCAGCGCCGCCGGTGGCAATCGTCAACGAGGCAATGGCACGCCGCTACTGGGGTACCTCGAACGTCGTGGGCCGCCGGTATGGATACGACGGTGTGCCGGACTCGTGGGTAGAAATTGTCGGCGTTGCCGCTGACGTGAAGGTGGGCACCCTCACGGAAAAGCCGGAGCCGCAGCTGTATCGCCCGTGGGATCAGCAGGGCATGTTTTCCGCATCGTTCATCGTGCGGGCGTCCGGGAACCCGTCGGGCCTGATCGCGACAATCGGACGTGTGGTGCGTGACTACGATTCAAAGCTGCCGATCATGCAGCTCGTGACCGTGAACGATCATGTCGATCAGCAATTGCTGGTCCCGCGTCTTGGTGCAAGTATCCTGGTCGGGTTCAGCCTGACCGCGTTGGTGCTCGCCGGGCTCGGGCTGTACGCCGTGGTGGCGTTTGCGGTTCGCGAGCGCACGAAAGAGATGGGGATCCGAATCGCCCTCGGCGCAGGTGGTCCTGGGGTTGTGTGGGTCATGGTCCGCGGCGTCTTGCTCACGGTGGGCGTCGGACTCGCGGTTGGCGTGATGGCGGCGCTCGGCGCGGCGCGCGCGCTGTCGAGCGTGCTGTTCAATGTCTCACCGAGCGATCCCGCCACGCTCATCGTGGTGACGGTGGTCCTGACACTTGTCGCGGCAGTAGCGGCCTGGATTCCTGCCTTGCGCGCCACGCGCGTCGATCCCGCGGTGGTACTGCGGTATCAATAGGTAACTGGGTGACTAGGTAGCTAGGTAGCTAGGTTGTTGGGTGTCTAGAGGCGGCTGGTAGGCGCGAGCGTTGGTCCGTATCGAGCATGGTGGCCGGGTCGGCACTGGCCTTGCTCGACGCTGGCGCATGACGCTACCGCATCATTCACTGATCGCCTGGCAGCGCGCTGACGATCTGTTTATCGACCTGCACATTCTGTCTCGAACCTTTCCCCCACTTGAACGCTTCGAATTGGCATCGCAGCTTCGACGTTCAGCATTCTCTGTCCCCGCCAATATCGCTGAAGGCTTTGGAAGGCACAAAGCTGGCGAGAAACTGCAGTTTCTACAGGTGGCACACGGGTCACTCGCGGAAGTTGGTTACTGCCTTCATGCAGCCAAACGTTTGGGCTACATCGAGGACTCCGTCTATCTAAAGTTTGAATTGCGCATTCGTAGAACGTCCGCCCCTCTGCGTGGGTTGATGAAATCAATGGGTCGCGAGCACCCATAGTCAGGGTTCCGAGTTACCCATCTACCCGTGAACCCAACAACCCAGCTACCCAGCTACCCAACAATCCCAGCCACCCGGCGGAGCCGTGGTACCGTATTCCCCGGCGCGCAGCAGAGGCTCGCGCGTATACGAGGAGCTCTCATACATGGGTATGGCACGCAGCAGTGTTCTCGCGCTGGCACTCGTCGTTTCGGTGGCCACCTGGGCGTGGCTGGGCAACGAGGCGAGCGCGCAGGGTCGTGGCGGACGCGGCGGGGGAGGCGGACGAGGCGGCGGCGCCCCGACATCAACGACACCGCCCGCTGGCATCACACCGTTGCCAGTCGACTTGTTCACGACGAAGAACTTCTACCTGGATCGCGCGAACTGGACGGACAAGCGCTACGCGCGTTGCAACACGCCTCGCCAGTTGACGGACATGTGGACGCGCTCGAATCGCGTCGCGCATTGGGGTGACTGCAACCTGGACTACCCAATCGAAAAGATCGTCAGCCCTTATGCCTACAAGACGGCGGCGGAGCATTACGAGGCGCTGATGGCCGAAGCCAGAAAGGCGGGAGGTCCGACGAACCACACGCGCCAGACCCTTCCGGACTGGGACGGCTTCTATCAACGCCGCGGCAACGAAGACCAGTGGATCTGGGGCGTCAATCTGCAGACGGCCACTATGCTGTCGCTGCTCACGCCGGAGTATCAGAAGCGGATGGTGCAGATGAACTACCACGAGGGCGTATCCAACTCGCCTCAGTGGATGGCCGCATTCTGCTACCCGGAAGGATTCATGCGCTGGTGGGCGCAGGCTTCGCTCGGAGGACCGATCGAGGTGCTCATGACGCCCCACCAGGTGCAGTTCCTCAGCGGCATCGCCGACAACCTGTTGCGGAAAGTCCTCATCGGCCGGAAACATGTCCAGCAGGTTCCGCAGTGGTACGGCGAAACCGTCGGCTTCTGGAACGGCGACACGCTGGTCGCGTGGACGGCGAATGTGCAAGGGTGGACGCTGTCACATTCGATGTTCGAGTACAGCAACAAGCTGGAAACGATCGAGGTATTTCGTCCGAGCGCGGATGGCAAGACGATTACGGTCGAAACGACGTTCTACGATCCGGAAGCGTTCACGCGTCCGCTCCACACCGTCACGCCGTGGGAACGCGTGCGACCGATCGACGATCCCGAACAGCGGTTTACCTACGTCGAGTGCCGCGTGCAGAGCACCATCATCAACGGCCCCGACGGACGGCCGACTCAGTTGACGCCCGTGGATTCCGGCTACATCGATTACTTCGGCAGGCCGTGGGCGGAGAACTGGGAACGGCACTTCGAGCAGGGCTGGAAAAAACCAGAGAACTAGATTAACTCCCAACTCCCAAACGCCAACTCCCAACCCTCGACCTGGTTGGCAGCGTTTGCGGTAAAACTCA
>Ga0075433_10000345_pt1 | contig 28901 bp, 20 predicted proteins | sample RhiMethybrSRZTD2_FD_75299 | JGI IMG/M metagenome (GOLD analysis project Ga0075433, IMG submission 75299) | Populus rhizosphere microbial communities from Tennessee, USA - Rhizosphere MetaG P. TD hybrid SRZTD2 | ecosystem: Host-associated > Plants > Roots > Rhizosphere > Soil | place: USA... | reverse complement strand
AGCCGGCATCGACGGCAATCACATCCTTGAAGTCGACGCCTTGCTTGAAGCAGGCGTACTTGAACATGGCCAGCGGCTGGCCGCCGTGGTCGATGATGACCTTTTTGCCTTTGAGCTTGTCCCAGCTGAAGCTTTGATCGGCTTGGCGGGCGGTGAGGAAGAAGCCGTCCCGTTCGTTGATTTGGGCGAAGTGCACGGCTGGTGGCTGTTTGCCTTGCTCGAGGGGCCCGAAGCCCTGCGATGGCGCGGACTGAGCCACGTGCACGCTGCCGTCGATGAGCCCGGCGATGGCGGACTTGCCGGGAGCGGAAACGCCATAGCGCGCCTTGAGACCCTCGTGTTGCAGAAAGCCGCCGGCCATGGTGGCAATAAGCGGCGAATAGAAGGCCGAAAAGCGTGTAAATTCGATGCTGATCTCATCACTCAAGGGATCCTCCTTGCGAGGTGTCGGTTGCAACGCCAGGCCGGATCTTGGCCCAAGCCGCCGCGCGCTCAAAGCTGAAATCTTGGCTTGAGATCGGGGCCGCCCTCGGCGGTTCCGGCGCAGGCCCCGAGCAAGGCGACGCCGAGAGCGGCTCGTCCCTCAGGACGAGACTTTGCTGGTTCGACCGCGTGGGTGCGGAGGGCAGCGTCGACCGGGCGACTATGCCTGCCCCCGCTCTGCGCGGTGGCCGAGTTCGCCGAGTTGAGCGTCACGTCGGCGCCGGCGGAAGAACCCGCCAAGCGGATCGCCGCCGCGCGCCATGGCGCTGCACCCCATGCACGAAAGAAAAGTGCGGTGGGACGTGGCGGCTGCGCGCTGACGCCAAATCGATTGGCCTCTTCACATTGGCGTGGCCATGGCGCAGCATAGTGCATTCCACCATAACCAGGGTGCATTATGTCGCTTCCGGGAATTGATCCGCCGGCTCGAATTCTCATCACCAAAATTGGCCTCGACGGCCACGACCGCGGCAGCCGTGTCGTCGCGGCCTTCCTGCGCGATGCCGGCATGGAGGTGCTCTATACGCCGCCTTGGCAGGAAATCGGGCAGGTGGTGCGGCTGGCCGAGGAGGAGGATGTCGATGCGATCGGCATCTCTTCGCTGGCGACCGATCATCTGCTGGTGCCGAAATTGCTGAAAGCGCTCGCCAAAGCCGGGCTGGGCCACCTGCCCGTTGTGGTCGGCGGCATCGTTCCGGACGCCGATGAGGGCAAGCTGAAGAAGGCGGGTGTGCGTCACGTGTTTCATCCCGGCGCCTCGCGCGAGGAGATCGTCGACGTCATGGCGCGCCTCGCCGTCGAGGCGCGCGCGGCCAAGGCGAAAAGCCTTTTCGGCTGAGCGTCGCGCTGGCATGCCTGCCCGAAAGCGTCTAGCAATGGCGAGAGCGAGCCCGGCGCCGCGTGGGAGGATCAGGAATGGCAAGGCGTAGCAAGCCGGTTGAGCTGCCCTTGTCGCGCTTTGAGAAGGCGCGCGCGCAGTGGCGCGCCGAGCTGGAGGCCGGGCCCGCTGCGCCGGGCAATTCGAGCAATCGATCGGGCCTCGAAGTTAAGCCGATCTATACGCCGCAGAATGCCGGCGAGCGCGACTACATGGATGCGCTGGGCTTCCCCGGCCAGTTCCCGATGACGCGCGGAATTTACGCCAGCATGCACCGGGGCCGCACCTGGACCCAGCGCCAACTGATTGGCCTGGGCGTGCCGGAGGACTATAACGCGCGCCTCAAAAGCATCCTGGCGCACGGCGGCAGCGCGGTTTCGCTCATTCCCTGCAATTCGGTCTACCGCGGCTATGATGCCGACGCGGTGCCCCCCGAGATTCTCGGCACCTGCGGTGCCATCGTCAACACCGTCGAGGATATGGAGATTTGCCTCAGCGGCATTCCCATCGGCGAGATTTCAACGGCACTCAACGATCCTTCCCCCTTCACGCTGCTGGCCCTCGAGCTCGCGGTCGCCAAGCGCCGGGGCATCGCCTGGGACCGCATCGCCGGCACATCGAACCAATCCGACTACCTGTCGCATTTCGTCGCCAACCACATGTTCTTCCGGCTGGCGCTGCCGGGTGCACGCCGCGTGCTGCTCGACCACATCGCCTTTGCGCGCCGGCGGCTGCCGCAGTGGAACCCGATCTCGATCGTCGGCCAACACATGCAGCAGGCGGGTGCCACGCCGGCCGAAGCGATGGGCCTGACGCTTGCCTCCGCCATTCAATACGCAAACGACTGCGTGGCGCGCGGGTGGTCTCCCGACCAGGTGCTGCCGCGCTTCACCTTCTTCTTTGACATCTCCATCAGCTTTTTCGAGGAGGTCGCCAAGTTCAGGGCGGGCCGCCGCATTTGGGCGCGCCTTACGCGCGAGCGTTTCGGCGCCACGGACCCAAGATCCTGGCGCTTCAAGTTTCACGGCCAGACCTCAGGCGTTGACCTGACGCGCGAACAGCCGCTCAACAATATCGCCCGCGTCACGGTGCAGGCAATGGCCGGCATCTTTGGGGGCCTGCAATCGCTGCATACGGATGCCTACGACGAGGTTCTCTCGGTGCCGACCGAGAAGGCCGCGCGCATTGCGATTTCCACCCAGAACATCCTGAAGGAGGAGGCGCAGCTGACCGACGTCATCGATCCGTTGGGAGGCTCGTTTTATGTCGAGGCCCTTACCGATCAAATGGAGACTAAGATTTTGCAGGTGATCGACCGCATCGATGCGGCGGGTGGCATGTATGCGGCAGTGGAGGCGGGCCTGGTGCAGCGCATTTGCGGCGACTCGGCGCTCGCCTTCCAGGAGAAGGTCGACAGCGGCGCCCAGACCATCGTCGGCATCAACAAGTATCGCGTGCCGGACACGCAAGAGCCCGCGCGCGAAGCGTTGCGGCCGCCACCCAAGCGCAAAATCGAGGCGCAGCTGAAACGTCTCAAGCGCTTCAAGGCCGAGCGCGGCCGCGACAGCGTGGCCAGGGCCTTGAGCGCGCTTGGTTGGGCCGCGGCAAGCGCGGAGGCCAACGTGTTCGAGGCGGTGGTGGAGGGCGCCTGCGCGGGCCTGACGCACGGCGAAATCTGCGCCAAGCTGCGCGAGGTCTATGGCTTCGGCACCCCACTGATCGTCGCTTGAGCGCCATGCCGCGGCAGCGGCGATGCGGCTTGCAGGCATGGGCGCGCTCAAGGCTGCCCGAGCCTCAGGACAGGGCGACCTCCTGGGGCGGAGCTGCCGCGGCGGGGCGGGAGGCGCCCGCAAGACGCCGGTGCAGCTTATCGAGCAATAGGTAGATGATCGGCGTGGTATAGAGGGTGAGGATCTGGGACACCAACAGTCCGCCGATGATGGCCACGCCCAGCGGCCGGCGCAATTCGGAGCCCGGGCCAACGGCAATAGCCAGCGGCACGGCCCCGAGCAGGGCGGCAAAGGTCGTCATCAGGATCGGCCGAAAACGCTCGCGCGCCGCCTCCAGGATGGCGCGCTCGGGGGCAAGTGCCCCCCCCCGTTCCTGCTCGAGCGCAAAATCCACCAGCATGATGCCGTTCTTCTTGACGATGCCGATTAACAGAATGATGCCGATGAAGGCGATGACCGTGAGTTCCATATCGGCCAACCGCAGGGCAATCAGGGCGCCGAGGCCGGCCGAGGGCAGGGTCGAGATGATGGTCAAGGGATGCGCGAGGCTCTCGTATAGCACACCCAGCACGATGTAGACGGCCAACAGCGCCGCCACGATCAGCAGGACCTGCGAATTCGCCTGCTGCGCAAAGGCCTTGGCGTCACCGGCTGAGTCGGCCCGAATCGAATCGGGCAAGTGCAGTTCAGCAACGGCATCGCGGATGGCCTGCGTCGCCTCATCGAGCGAAACGTCCGGGCGCAGGCTGTAGCTGACGGTGAACGCCGGAAATGGACCTTGATGGTTCACCACCAGCGGCGCCAGCGCCTTCTCGGTTCGGATGAGGGTGGTGAGGGGAACCTGGGCACCGTTGCTGCCCGGCACGAAAATATGGGCGAAATCCGCCGGGTCTTTCTGGTAGCGCGGCTCGACTTCGAGGACCACCCGGTACTGGTTGCGCTGAGTATAGATGGTGGAGATCTGGCGTTGCGAGAAGGCATTTGCCAGCGCATTGGAAATGTCTTCCACCCGCACGCCGAGCCGCGAGGCGGTCTGCCGGTCGATCGTGATGTTGACCTGCAGCCCACCCTGCTCGCGATCGGTGTTGACATCGGTAATGCCGGGCACCTGCTTGATGCGGTCGACCACCTTGGGCAACCAGGAATAGAGCTCACCGATATCGGTGCTCCACAAGGTGAACTGGTAATCGGAGTTGCTCTGGCGTGCGCCGGTGCGGATATCGCGCGCCGGCGACAAAAAAACGCTGATCCCACCGATGCGGCTGAGCGAGCGGCGCAGGCGTTCGATTACGCGGGCCGTCGTCATCCCCTCGCGTTCATCGAGCGGTTTCAGAGCGATAAACATGCGGCCTTGATTGACAGAGGCATTGAAGCCGGAGGCGCCAACGGAGGAGCCGATATTTGCCACCGCGGGGTCCGCCAAGATCCGCTCCAGCGCCTCGGTCTGCAGCTTGTTCATCGCCTCAAATGAGATGTCTGGCGAAGCGCGCGTCGAGCCGAAGATCAGTCCCGTATCATCCTGCGGGAAGTACCCCTTCGGCGTTTTCACATAGAGGTTCACGGTCAGTGCCACGGTCAGCAGCGTTATGAGCAGCATCAGCAGCGGGTGCCTTAGCGCGACGGTAAGCGTGCGCATGTAGGCGCGCACCATCCAGCCGAAGAGAGCCTCCACGACCCGGTCGAGGCGCGTCGCATTGGCGCTCGGCACCGACTTGATGAAGTGCGCACATATCATGGGCGTCACCGTGAGAGACACGATGGTCGAGACCGCCACGGCAAAGGCGAGCGTCACGGAGAATTCTCTGAGCAGCCGGCCGACTACGCCTTGCATGAAGAGCAGCGGAATGAAGGCGGCGACGAGCGAGACGCTGATCGAGATCACCGTAAAGCCGATCTGCCGCGTGCCTTCCAGCGCGGCCGCAATCGGATGTAAGCCGGCCTCCAGCTTGCGGTACATATTCTCGATCATGACGATGGCATCATCGACCACAAAGCCGACGGAGACCGCGAGCGCCATCAGCGTCAGGTTGTTCACCGAGAAACCGGCGCACCACATGGCGGCGCAGGTACCTGCCAGGGAGAGCGGCACGGTGACGCCTGCGGCAATAGTGGGGGTTGGCCGGCGCAGAAAGATGTAGACCACTAGCATGACCAGCAGGATCGAGAGAGCCAACGTGAGCTGCATGTCGTGCACGCTGGCGCGCAGCGTCGAGGTCCGATCCGACAGCACGGAAATGTCGATGCCCGCCGGAATCCAGCGCTTGACGTCGGGAAGGATCTCCTGAATGCGATCGACGGTGTCGATCACGTTGGCATCGGCGCTTTTGACGATGGTCAACAGGATCGCCGGTTGGTGATTGAAGCGCGCCGCCGAACGCGCGTTGCGCGTGCTCTGTTCGACCGTTGCCACGGAAGCCAGCCGCACCGCCGTGCCATTCACCACCTTGATCACGATGTCTTTGTATTCCTCGAGGCTGCGCAACTGAGCGTTGCTCTCGAGCGCAATGGCCCGCTGATCGCCATCAATGATGCCGAGGGGCGCCAGCGCATTGGCATTGGTGATGGCGGTGCGCACATTCTCGATGCTCACCCCCATGGCCGCCAGCCGGGCGGGATCGACACGAATGCGAACCGCGGGTTGCTCGGCGCCGGCGACCTGTACCTCGGCTACCCCATCCACTTGCGAGATACGCTGGGCGATCACTGTGTCGGCGGCATCGTAGAGGTCACTCGGCGCAATGGATTTGGAGGTAAGCGCCAGAATGAGGATCGGCGCGGCGGCCGGATTGGATTTGCGGTAACGCGGCAGCGACGGCATGTCGGCCGGCAGGTTGCTAGCCGCGGCATTGATGGCGGCCTGCACGTCCTGGGCGGCGCCTTCAATGCTGCGGCCGAGATCGAACTGCAAGCTGATGCGCGTCGAGCCCAGCGAGCTGACCGATGTCATTTCGTTGAGACCGGCAATCTCGCCGAGATGGCGCTCGAGCGGCGCGGCAACCGTTGCCGCCATCACTTCGGGATCGGCGCCGGGAAGCTGCGCGGTCACATTGATGGTCGGGAATTCGACTGTAGGCAGGCTGGCAACCGGCAAAAAGCGATAGGCGACTAGCCCCAACAGCAAGAGGCCGAAGGCCAGTAGCGAGGTGCCGATCGGCCGCTCGATTGACGGCCGGGAGAAATTCATTGCCGCCTACTCCGCTGCGTGACCGGGAACGCTCGCCGGTGGGTAGCTGTGCGGGGTCGGCGTAAGGCGCGCCCGCACGCGCTCCAAGGCAAGATAGATCACCGGCGTTGTGTAGAGTGTCAGCAGTTGGCTGAGCAGCAGGCCGCCAATGATGGTGATACCCAGCGGATTGCGCAGCTCTGAACCCGTCCCGCTCTCGAGCGCCAGCGGCAGTGCGCCGAATAAAGCCGCCAACGTCGTCATCATGATGGGCCGGAAGCGCAGGAGCGAGGCCTGCACGATAGCCTCGCGCGGCTTGAGATTTTGCGTGCGTTCCGCTTCCAGCGCGAAGTCGATCATCATGATGGCGTTTTTCTTCACGATCCCCATCAGCAGCACGATGCCGATCAGGGCCACCAACGACAGATCGAGCCCGCACAGCATCAGCGCCAGCACGGCGCCGATGCCGGCCGAAGGCAAGGTGGTCAGGATCGTGAAGGGATGGACGAAGCTTTCGTACAATACGCCCAGCACAATGTAGATCGTGATGATGGCCGCCAAGATCAGCCAAGGCTGCCCGGCGAGTGAGCGCGTGAACTCATCGGCATCTCCGGAGTAGCTGCCCACGACGGAGGAGGGCATGCCGATCTCTTCCTGCGCCTTGCTGATGACCCGTACAGCATCGCTGAGCGAGGCACCCTGTGCGAGATTGAAGCTGATCGTGACGGAGGGAAATTGATCCTGGTGAAAGATTGCAAGCGGCGCCGTCCTACGCTCGATTTTGGCGACCACGCTGAGTGGGATTTGCGCGCCGCCGGCGCCGGGAATGTACAACCGGGCCAGCACCGTGGGATCGCTCTGATATTGCGGCATGGCTTCCAGCACCACACGATACTGATTTGCCTGGGCGTAAATGGTGGAAATCTGCCGTTGGCCGAAGGCGTCGTTGAGCGCATCGTTGATGGCCTGCATGGAGACGCCAAGCCGACTGGCCATCTCGCGATCCACGCGCACCATCGCGCGCAAACCACCCTCTTGCGCTTCCGAGACCACCTCGCGCAATTGTGCCGACGCGCGCATCCTCTCGAGCAGGCGCGCGGACCAGGTCCGCACGTCGTTCTCGTCGCTGCCCACGAGCGTATATTGATACTGCGCGCGGCTGATGATGGTGCTGATCTGGATGTCCTGCACCGGTTGGAAGTAGACGGTTATGCCGGCAATACCGCCGACCGCCTCCTGCAGCCGTTCGACGACTGCGCTGACGCTCGACGTGCGGGCTTGCCGCGGCTTCAGCGTGATCTTCAGTTGTCCGGAGTTCGGGGTCGGATTGACGTTGCTGACCCCCACCAGCGAGATAACGCTTGCAACATCAGGGTCATTAGCGATCGCGGTCGCGGCCTTGCTTTGCAGACGTTGCATCTCGTCGAAGGAAACCTCAGGACCCGCTTCCATGACCGCGGTGATCGCGCCGGTATCCTGCAGCGGCAAAAAACCCTTGGGTACGATGATGTAGAGGAAAATGGTGATGACCACGGTTGCGAGCGTCGTCAAAAGAGTCGCCTGCTCGTGCCGTAGCACCCATTCCAGGCTCAGCCGATAAGCCTCGATCACCGCGTCGACGGTGCTGTTGAAGAAGCGCGATACCCGGCCTGCGCCTTCCCCCACCCGACGGCGCAGCAGACGCGAGCACATCATCGGCGTAAGCGTCAGCGAGACGACCGCCGAAATGACGACGGCGATGGTGAGGGTAAGGGCAAATTCGCGGAACATGCGGCCGACCAGGCCGGTCATGAACAGAAGAGGAATGAACACGGCAATGAGCGAGAGAGTGAGCGAGATCACGGTGAAACCGATCTCACGCGCGCCGTTGAGGGCAGCTTCGATCGGGCGTTCGCCATTCTCCATGTGGCGGACGATGTTTTCGATCATCACGATCGCATCGTCGACCACAAAACCGGTGCCGATGGTCAGAGCCATCAAGGAAAGATTGTCGAGGCTGAAGCCGCAAAACCACATGACCCCGAAGGTGGCGATCAGCGACACGGGCAAGGCGACGCCGGCGATGATGGTAGCCCGGATGGTGCGCAAAAACAGAAGCACCACCAGCACCACCAGGGCGACACTCAGCACCAAGGTGAATTGGACATCGCGAACGGACGCACGAATGGTGCCGGTGCGGTCATTGACCAGCGTCAGCTTGGCGTCGCTGGGAATGGCGCGCTGCAAGCGCGGTAGCTCCGCCTTGATGCGCTGTACCGTCTCGATGACATTGGCCCCGGGCTGGCGGTGCACGTTGATGACGACCGCCGGTATATTGCCGTACCAGCCGCCAACCTTGGCGTTCTCCAGGCTATCGACTACCTGGGCCACATCCTTGAGGAGCACGGGTGCATTGTTGCGATAGGCAACAATGACCGCCTGGTAGGCTTCCGCATTGGTGATCTGATCGTTGGCCGCGATGGTATAGGACTGGTGGGGACCGTCGAGCGATCCCTTTGGGCCGGAGACGTTGGCCGCGGCGATGGCGGTCCGCAAATCCGACATGCTGAGACCATAGGCGGCGAGCCGCGCAAGGTCGGCCTGAACGCGCACCGCCGGGCGAATGCCACCCTCGATCGCCACGTGGCCGACACCGGCAATCGAGCTCAGGCGCTGCGCCATTAAGGTATCGGCGAGATCGGAAAGTTGTCGCAACGAAATGGTCGGCGAGGTCAACGCCAGTGTAACGATGGGGGCGTCGGCCGGATTCACCTTGGCATAGGTCGGGGGGTAGGGCAGCGTGCGGGGGAGCGTCGAGCCCGCGGCATTGATGGCCGATTGCACGTCCTGGGCAGCCGCGTCGATGTCGCGGTTGAGGTCGAATTGCAGAGTGATCTGGCTGATGCCGTAGGAGGAGGATGATGTCATGCGGGTGAGCGCCGGGATCTGTCCAAGCGGCCGCTCGAGTGGTGCGGTGACTAGGTTGGCCGTCGTCTCAGGGTTGGCGCCGGGAAGCTGTGTGGTGATCTGGATGGTCGGAAAATCGACTTGCGGCAGGGACGACACCGGCAACCACCAGTAGCCCAGCGCCCCGGTCAGGGCGACCGCGAAACCCAACAGCGAGGTGGCGATCGGTCTTAGAATGAAGGGTGAGGAAACGCTCATTGCGTGGCGCTTCCCTGCGGCTTTCGTGTCTCGGCCTCGTGGCCTTTGCCGCCACCCGATTCGCCGGCATTCTCGCGCTTGCGCCGACCCTTGCCAGGCTCGCGAGGCCGCTCGCCCGTCGCCTCGGGGGAAGTAATCGCGCTGCTGATGGTGGCATTCGGCGAGGAAGCTCCCTCCGGCGCGTCGGGTTGGGCCTCGGGCTCGCCGACATTGACTCGGCTGCCATCTTTCAGGCGCACGAAGCCCGTGGTGACGACACGCTCTGCCGGGCCGACGCCCTTCGCGACCACGGCTTCCTTTTCGTTTTGCAGCGCCAGCGTGATGGGACGCAACGCGACGCGATCATCGTCCTGCACCACGTAGGCGAAGGTGCCGTTAGGTCCGCGCTGCACGGCCGGCGTCGGAATCACAACCACCTGGCTCAAGGTGTTGACGAGCACGCGGGCATTGACGAATTGGCCAGGCCAGAGCTGCAGGTTGGCATTAGGAAAATCTGCCTTCATGCGTATCGTGCCGGTGGCCTGGTCGACCTGGTTGTCGACAACCTGCAGGCTGCCGCGGTCGAGCACGGTTTTGCCGTCTGACTCCAAGGCCTCGACGCTGACAGCCCCCGCGGCCAGCGCCGCGTTGATGTCTTTGAGCTGCTGCTGCGGCAGAGTGAAGAGCACGGAGATCGGCCTGACCTCGGTGATGACGACAATGCCGGCATCGGAGGCCCGGACCAGGTTGCCCTCATCGACCAGGCGAATGCCGGTGCGGCCGTCGATCGGCGCCATGATATTGGTGTACTCCAACACGGCCTTGGTGTTGGCGATGGCGGCATCGTCGGCCTTGAGCTGAGCCGTGAGCTGCCCAACCAGCGCGCGCTGCGTATCAATGGTCTTGGGCGCGACCGACAACGCGGTGAGGCTCGTGTAGCGCTCAAGATCGCGCTGGGCATTGGCGAGCTGGACTTCGTCCAGCGCCTTTTTGGCGACGGCTTGATCGAGTTGGGCCTGGTAGGTGGCGGGATCGATTTTGGCCAGCATGTCGCCGCGCTTGACGTCCTGACCCTCCTTGAAGTTGAGGCTGAGGATGCGTCCATCGACTTGGGGGCGCACGATCACCATATTGCGGGCCTTGGCCGTGCCCACGCCATAGAAATAGACGGGCACGTCGGCAATGCGCGCCGCGGCGGCCAGCACCGGGACGGGACCATCGCCGGCAAAGCGTCCCGCGCGCCGATTGGCCCCCTGCTTCTGCTCGGACGGCAATCCCGTCAGATAGATCACGGCGGCTGCCACGGCGCCGACAACGGCGAGCGCGAACACCTGTTTGAGCAGCCTGATCACCGAGGCATCCTTTCGTCACATCGACCAGCGCGGGAGGGTGCCCCCGGTCAGATCTTGGCCCCGAAACGTGAACGCATGACCCCCGCTCCAACCGTCGAAAGTTGCCTTTACACCAATCCCGGGCCGAAGGGTGTAAAGGTGCTGTAATTTAACCGATCCGGTGTGCTGAAATCGTCAATCAAGGCGCCAGCGTCTTTGCAAAGCAGCAAAAAAGGGGCCGGCGGCAGGCCGCCGGCCTTTTTTCCGTTAACTCAAGGGCTTGGACTGCCGGCCCCGCTGCGGCTGATCTCATCAGCTGCGTTCTTTGGCCCGTGTCGCGGCGCGCTCGGAGCGCGCCGCCTTGCAGGCCGCCGACAATTCGGTCGCGTGTGCCTCAAAGCAGGCGCGCATGCCGCCCCCCTTGCCGCGCTCGACCCCGTCGCAGAATTTTTCGGCATCCGCCGCACAGGCGGAACGAACCTTGGCGCGCGCCTCGGCCGCGCTGTCCGTGGCGCCAGACCCTGTCTCTTGCGCCAGCGCCGGTTGCCACAGCACGCCAAGAGCAACGGCAGCGGCAAGGAGCGAATATCGCATCGTGCGGATCTCCTGGTTGGTTAAGCCGGCACGCAGCGGCCGGTTGCGAGACCCTAACGTGGCACGCCCCGGCTGCCCGTCGCTCGGATCGCCCGGCGGCGCCGGCCAACAGGCTGCCCCCTCTCGCATGCCGATGCGGCCGTTGCCTGCCACGGCCCGAAGCAGGGCGCACGCAACAAAAAAAGAGGGGCCGAACGACGGCCCCTCGCTGTTGTAGAAATGTTAGTCGCTCGAGGCTACTGCAGTCCCTCGACACAGACGCGCGCGAGACCTTTGAAATTTGGAACCGTGCGATAGACCATGTCGACGCGATTGATGCTGCGCTCCCAGCCTCTGAGGTCGAGCGAACGCGTGCGCTCCCCTTGCCGGATGAAGTGGCGCACGGGAATGTCGTCGGGCTCACCATTGGCGTAGACGACCTTCAGGTCCAGCATCTCGACATCGGCGCCGCGCACGTGCAAGCGAATGGCTTTGAAGCGTCCTTCATGGCGCCCCACAGGAACGGTGTCGCGATCTCGACCGAACAAGGAGACCTGCTTGCAACCGAGTTCCAGCCAGGCGCCGGCGCTGGGTGGCGGTGGGGGCGGTGGCGCTGCGGCGTACGCCAAGCCTTCGACGCAGACAACGGCCTCTCGGCCGCGGAAATTCGGCACCGCGCGATAAACCATCTCGATGCGATCGATCACGCGCTCGCCGCCACGCAAGTCAAGCGCATGGGTACGATCGCCGCGTCTTAGAATACGCCGCACCGAGATATCGTCGGGCTGGCCATTGCCGTAGACCACCTTGAGGTCGAGCATTTCGACATCGCCGCCGCGCGCGTGCAGGCGAATCGCGCTGAACCGACCGTCGCGCCGCCCGACGCGCAACACGTCACGATCGACGCGGAACGAGACGGTCTGACATCCAAGATCGATCCAATCGCTGTCTCTGCGCTGAGCCTGGGCGTCGCTCGCCATCACGCCTGTAAAGATGAGCGCCGCCGCCAGTAGGGCGCCTCGTTGCGACTGCATTACTGCCTCCCTAGTGATAGAACGTATGCGTTCAGATATTCCCCAGCATTTCGCCGCCATCTGGGCGCGAACATGGCCGAGGCGGGGTCGTATGCCTAACGGTCCATGAACGAAACTGCAAAACGCCTTTCAAGTCTTTGAAAGAATGGGGCGTTTTTGGATCCGGCGGCAGGGCGAGACCAGGCGGCTCGCCGATTTTGGCGCGGCCGGCGCGGCGGCAGAGGTAAGGGGAGGGCAGCGCGGCAGCAAACTGAGCCGCCGCGCGGATTGCGGCCGGCCCCGCGCGCGAGCGCCTTATCGGCTCACGGCAGGCGCAGCGGGCGCGGGCGCGGCGAACACGACCTTGCGCCGAAGGCTATAGACCAGCGTGAAGCTGGCGAGCATGGCAAGGACCTTGCCGGTAATGGCAGCAAGTCCGAGCGCCTGCGTGGCGATCGCAATGCAGCCGCCGGTGATAGCGATACCGGCGAGCCCGCTCAGGGCAAATTCGCCGAATAAGCGCGGCGCACGCTTCTGCGTCGCGGCAGCATCGAACACGAAGCGGATTGAGAGCGCAAAGTGCACGGCCAAGCCGACGAGGTAGCCGAGCACACCCGCCGCGGCGGGCCGAACCTCAGCGCTCATCAGTGTCAAGAATATTGTCCAGTCAACTGACATCGCCAGAACGCTGACGATCCAGTAGCGCGACAGTTGCGCCAGCAGCGCGTAAGAGGCCGCCACTCGCATGGCCCTCACCGTGCGCCGATCCGGCGCGGCACCAGGCGAAGGGCTTGCAAGGCTTGCTGGGTGCCAGCGCTGTCCGCCTCATGGTACTCGGCGTCCTCATTGACATTCCGCGCGTCGTAGAGGGGGGCGCGTTGGCGAGGATGTTCTTGACCGTGAGCATGCTCGTCATCATGGCATGGTCGTGGTTGTTGTACTTGTGCATGCCATTGCGCCCGACCAGGTGCAAGGTCGGGTACTTCTCGGCAAGCTCGCAGCGAACCGTCTCGACGTTGGCCTTATAGCCGTCGTCGTACACGGGGTAGGCCTTCTTCTGGCGCACGACGCAGCCGTCCTTGACCTCGTCTTCGCGCACCAGGCCGATCATGGCCAGTTCCTTCTTGCCCAGCGTGATCAGCGCCGCGTCCGACGCGGTCCACAAACCGTCGCCCTCGAAACAGAAATATTCGAGGCCGAGGCAGGCCAGCGTGGCGTGGGGTCCCATCTCAGGCGACCAAGAGCGGAAGTTCTGGATGCGGCCGACTTTAACTTTCGGTTCGTGCACGTAGATCCAGTTGTCGGCAAAGAGATCGGCCTTATCGACCACCAGCGCCACGGTCAGGAAATCACGATAGCGCAGGCGCTCGGCCGCCGGCCTTGAGCGGGGGACGGGCGTGATGGCGGCGATCAGCTAGCCGATTGGCGCAGATGAAATGCCACGCTGGAAGCAGCCTTTAGCCTGGCCGCGGCCGCGGTCCCCAGTACGCCGCGCCAAGGCAGCGCTCAGCTGGCCGCCGCCGATCCGCGCGGCCCCTGCTTCCAGTGGGCAAGTCTCAGCGCGCTGGCGGCGTTGCGACCCGGCCTAGTGGCCGCCGATCTCGACCTTGGACCCTATGCCGTTGCCTTGACCCCGCATCGGCTGGTGGCGGCGCCCTACCATCGTCTCGCCAAAGGCATACTGGCCAATCACGCCATCCTCGACGCCGAACTCGACGGCGCCGAGGCGGCCATGCGCGGGCTTGGCGTCGACTACATCGCCGTGTGCAACCGCACCGGCACGCTGCCTGGCGCGACCGCCAGGTCCTCGCTGCGCGAAGCTTTGCTCGGCAACCGCGCGCTCGGGTTCCTCGAGCCCGTGGAGGGGACATCCAAGGCGCCGATCCGCGTCTGGCGCCGCAGCCCACCTTAAGCGCCGGCACAGCTTGCGACGGCAGGTCGGGCTGGCCGGCTTCACTGTGCTGCGAGTTTGCCCGTCCCACCGGCAACGATGGCATCAATGGTGCGCCGCAAGGTCTCGCCCTCGGGATCTTTGCTCGCCGCCAGGCGGGCCTGCAGCACCGCATCGGCGAAAGCAATGCCCGCCAGCCGCCCGCCGAGTGCCGGTTCGATGACCGCGCTTGCAATCCTGCTCCAGTTCGCGAGCCCGCGCTTATAGGTTTCGGCATAACCCTTGACCAACGCGGCGGTCGCCACCACTTCGCGGGCGGCTGCCGGATCGAGCGCGTAGGCACGCTCCACCAGGCCCAGCCAACGGCGCACCCAGGCCTCCTCTTCGGCAAACTTGAGCGTGCGCGGGCGCCAACGTCGGAGCGCGGCCAAAGCCCGCAAGCGCAAGAAGCCCGACAGCCGCGTGCTGCGCACTTTTAGCGTCCAGCCGCGCTCGCGGCGTACGCGAGCCAGCAACCATTTGCCGATACGGGGTGGCAGCAGGCCCAGCACTTCTTCCGGCCCGGGCTTCAGGTACTCGGTCACCTCGAGGATATCGCCCGGGCGCGCGCGTGCCTCCTGCCCGAGGCGCGCGAGCCGCGCGCGGCGCAATTTGAGCTGGGCGACGCGGATCACATCCTCGACGCTCATGCGCAAGGCAAGATGGCGCGCGAGCTCGCGGATGAAGTCCCCGTCACTGCCGCAGCGGCCGAGAAAGCCGCTGAGCCTTGCGAGATAGAGCCGGGCATAGGCTAGGTCCTGATAGTCGACCAGCCGCACCACCGCCGACTTCAGCACGTCGCGCGCCTCGACAGGAAAGGCCAGCAGCGCGCTCTCGATTAGCGCCGCCGCGCTGGCGCCTTCAGCCAGCGCCGGGGCAACCGGGGCATGCACCCGCCTTGCGGCGCTGCCCTCCGCCTGGGCCGCCAAGCCGGCAGCAAATCCCTTCAGGTTATCGTCGACGGACTTGCCTTGCCGGCGGATCGCACCGCGATATTCCTCGAGCGCAATCGGCAGCGCGCCGGCGCCAGCAAGCGCGCCCAGCAGCACGGCGTTGAGCACGCTGTTGGCTGCGGCCGCCGCGCCCGTGTAATCGGCAATGATGAGACGGCGGGAAAAGGTTCGGGCGACGTCGCGCAAGGCGTGCGCGTCGAGGCGGCCGTCCGTCATGGCCGCTTTCTCGTCGACCGTGAAGACACGCGCGGACGAGGTGATGAGAGTTGTCCGTTCGGGGCTAACGAAGCCGGCCTCAATTGCGCGCGCCGCCTCCAACAGCTCGCTTGCCACCATGATATCGACTTCGCCCGGCGCCGCGTTCAAAGCCAGCACAGGGCGCTGGTCCGCGGCCGCATGGCGCGAGGCTGCCCCCGGCACGATTTCAAGGTAGTAGGTGGTTGCGCCCGTGCGCTGCGCGACCCCCGGAATAAAGGTTCCCTGCACGTAATGGCCACTGGCAATCGCGGCATCGTGCAGCCAGGAGGCCAAGACATGCCCACCCTCGCCGCCGAGGGCCGCGAGCAGCAGTTTGATCGGCGCAGCCTGCGGCATGGCGCTCACTCGGCGGGCACGACGGCGGCAGGCTGCCGGCTTCCCGGGCCGGCTGTGCGCCCGATCAGGAGGGCAACGAGGCGCGCGCGCAGCCGGTCCCACCAGCTGGGGTTCTGGATCACGTCGATTTGCGCGAAGGACGGACATAGCTGCGCCGCATGCGCGACCTCGCCGCACAAGCCACAGCCAACGCAGTCGTTGTTGACGTGCGCCACCGGATCCGCGCGCAGGGCATCCTCATTGGCTTTGAGCGTCAGCGAGGGGCAGCCGGAGAGGCGGATGCAGGAATGATCCCCCGTGCATATCTCCGGATCGACCCAAAAGCGCGTGCGCACCACCCGCTTGCCCGCGCCGAGCAGCCGCGCCAACTGGGACCGCAGCCGCCGTTGCCGAGCAAGCTGGCACTCGCCGTCGGCAATGATGACCTTGAGACCCTTCTCGGTGGTGCGCATAGCCTGACGCAATGTCTCGAGCACCGACGCGACGCGATAGGTGTGCACGCGCTTGATCCAGTTCACGCCCATGCTCTTGAGCGTCGCCTCGATGTCGAGGCCCTTGCCGCGACCGTCCTGCGCTCGACTGCTCGACAGAATGTCCTGCTGACCGGTGGCGCTGGAGTAGCCATTGTTCATCACCACCAGCACGCTGTCGTCGTTGTTGAACACCGCGCCGGCAACGCCGGTCAACAGCCCGTTGTGCCAGAAACCACCATCACCCATGACACTGATCGGGCGCGCGCGTTGCGTGCCCGAAACGGCAGCGGCGGAGGCCAGTGACATGCCATAGCCCAGGATCGAGTTGCCCTGGCTGAAGGGGGCAAAGGTCGCAAAGGCATGGCAGCCGATATCGGCGGCCACATGTACGGGCCCCAGTTCCTGCTTTAAGAGCTTCATGGCCGAGAAAACCGGGCGCTCCGGGCAGCCGGTACAGAACGTCGGGGGGCGCGCGGGCAAGTGCGTGCCCAGCGCGCGGCCGACGTCGGCCCGCCGCGTTTCGATCGCGGCCAGCCAATGCTGCAGGTTGGGCGCGGCGTGGCCATGATCGCGCAAGAATTTTGCCAGTCCGGCGCCCACGACGGCGGGCGTATATTCGCCCGCCATCGGCAGCAGATCTTTGCCGTGCAGCCTGGTGCTGAGCTCCGACTTGCGCAAAATCTGCCCGACCGCCTGCTCAATGAAATCGGGACCGCCTTCCTCGACGACGAGCACGGCCTTTTTGCCGGCGCAGAAACGGGCGATCTCTTCGGGCACCAGCGGGTGCACCACATTCAGCACCAACAACGGCACGGCCGCATTGCCGTAGAGGTCGCTAAGACCGGCAAGCTCGAGCCGGCCATTGAGGACATTGAATAGGCCGCCCTGTACGATAATGCCGATATCGCCCGCCGCCGGCCCCATCCGCTCGTTCAGTCCGTGCTCGAGAATGAACTGCTGTGCCGCCGGCAAGCGCCGGTTCACCTTGTCGGCTTCCTGCTTGAAGGTGACCGGCGGATGGCTCAGTCGCTCGTATTGGAAAGGGGCCGGGCCCAGTCGGTGCCGAGCCGAGTAGCTGGCCGCCACGTTGGTCTTGGCAGGAAAGCTGCCGTAGACATGGCAGGCGCGAATACGCAGCTCTAGGATCACCGGCGTGTTGGAGACTTCCGAGAGTTTGAAGCCGTCCTCGACCGCGCGCACCAGCATCGGCAAGTCGGGGCGCGGATCGATCAGCCATAGCGACGACTTGAGCGCCATCGCGTGCGTTCGCTCCTGGATCACGCTGGCGCCTTCGCCATAGTCTTCGCCGACGATAATCAGTGCACCTCCGACGACGCCGGGCGAGGCCAAATTGGAGAGTGCATCGGCCGCCACATTGGTGCCGACGATCGATTTCCAGGTCGCCGCGCCGCGCAGTGGGTAGTTGATGGAGGCGCCCAGCATGGCGGCGGCCGCCGCCTCGTTGGTGCATGTTTCCAGGTGAATGCCGAGGTCGTCGAGCAGCTTTTCGGCCTCGACGAGCACATCGAGCAGATGGCTGACCGGTGCGCCCTGGTAGCCGCCGACGTAGGCTACCCCTGACTGCAACAAGGCCTTGGTCACGGCCAGGATACCTTCACCGTAGAAGATATCGCCATCGCCCAGGCGCAGGCTGGCGATTTCCCGCTTGAATGAGACCTCGGCCATTCTGCCCTCACCCGAGTTCGGTGTGGAGCTTGCGCAGCAACTGAAGCAAACGCCCGCGCTCGCGCGCACCCACGATGCGGTCGAAATTGTGCTCGTGCCGTCGCGCGCACGCCGTCAAGCGAACGAGCTGCTCATGGCCGGCGGGGGTGAGCGCCAGCTGATAACTGCGGCGGTCGCGCTTGCAACGAGCGCGTGTGATCAGGCCGCGGCGCTTCAGATCGTTGAGCGCCGGCGTCAGCGTTGACTTGTCGCTGCCGTGGGCGCGGCTGAGCGCGGTCTGACTGATCCCGGGATTGCGCCCAATCAACAGCAAAAGCGCGAAGCGTCCAGGACTGAGATCGACCTCCTGGGCTTCGTTGGCAAAGGCCTGGAACGACGCGATCTGCGCCAGGCGCAAATGGAAACCCAGCCAATCCGCGAGCGGACCATAGTCTATGCCGGCGGCGGGCTCTTTTTTCTTTCGCCGATCGCCACGGGCGCGCAAGGCAAGCGCGGCGGGTGTGGTTTCATCAAGGTTGACCATTGATGTTCTCCTGGCGACACCGCCCTTCGGCGCCCTGGGGGCGAAAACGCCGGCTGGCGGTGCATCCTGCCCGCTATCCTGTTGCTAGTCGACGATAGTTTTAGCTCCGACTATTCTCCTTTACAACCGTCTGCGCCTGGGGCTGAATGCCCGCCGACGGCGGCACCGACAAAGCCTGCCGGCGCTTTTTGGGGCAGCTGAGGAACGAACAAAGGAGGAGAATATGCGCAAGCGCGCGTTGGCCGTATTTTCTGTGGCGTTCGCCCTGGCGAGCTTGACTCCCGCGCCCGAGGTGCGCGCCCAAGACAGGACTTTCGAGCTGAAACTATCGCACTGGGTACCACCGTCCCACCCGCTGCAGAAGGCGCTGGAGGATTGGGGTGCATCCGTCGAGAAGGCCTCGGGCGGCACCCTCAAGTACAAGGTGTTCCCGGCACAGCAGCTCGGTAAGGCCTTCGACCATTACGACATGGCGCGCGACGGCATCGCCGACCTCACCTATGTCAATCCGGGCTATCAGCCGGGCCGCTTTCCCATCATTGGTGCCGGCGAATTACCGTTCCTGGTCGGCAACGCCAAGGGCGGTTCCCAGGCGCTCGACGCCTGGTATCGCAAATACGCCGACAGCGAGATGAAGGACGTGAAATTCTGCCTCGCCTTCATGCACGATCCGGGGACTTTCCATTCCAGGAACAAGAAGATCGTCGTACCCGCCGATGTGAAGGGCATGAAGGTAAGACCCGCGCACGCCACCATGGCGACCTTCGTCACCCTGCTGGGCGGCACCACCGTGCAATCGAGCGCTCCGGAGGTGCGCGATGTCATCGAAAAGGGCGTCGCCGACGCGGTGACCTTCCCCTGGGGATCGATCCCCCTGTTCGGCATCGACAAGGTCACGAAATATCACATGGATGTTCCGCTGTACGCGACCACCTTCGCCTTCGTGTTCAACAAGGCGCTTTACGGACAAATGTCCGGGTCGCAGAAAAAAGTGATCGATGATCACTGCACGAACGACTGGGCCGGCAAGGTCGCGTCTCCCTGGGCCGACTTCGAGCATGCCGGTGTTGAGAAGCTCAAAAGCGATCCCGCGCACGAAGTCTATGCCCTCTCCTCCGAGCAGGTGACCGAGTGGCGCAAAGCCGCCGAACCATTGGCTAAGACGTGGGCCGATAACGTGAGGAAGCTCGGCGCCAATCCGGAGGCGATCATGCAGGAGCTCAAGGATTCGCTCGCCAAATATCAAGCGGGCTACTGAGGGACGCCGTCGGGGCGAGGAGCAAAGCGGCGGCGAACGGGTTGCCGCCGCGCTGGTGGGAAGTGGGCAAGCATGTCCGAGGGCCAGGGCAGTGCCAGCGCCAAGCCCGGTTTGGCGGCAGGAGTGCCGCCGAGCGGCATGGATCGGTTCATCGACAACATCGAATTTTTGGCGGCAGTCTTCATCGGCATCGTAGCGATGGACGTTTTCATCACCGTGGTGTTGCGCTGGTTCAACACCTCTATTCCGGATGGCTACAATTTTGGCCAATTCCTGCTCGGCATTCTGATTTTTTGGGGCATTGCGGCGACCTCCTACCGTGGCACCCACATCACCGTCGACGTGGTATGGGCCAACGTGGGCCCTCGCTGGCAGCGCGTCATCGACGTGTTCGCGACCCTGGTGCTGCTCTTCGTCGTCAGCGTGCAGACCTATACGCTGTTCGATAAGACGCTCAGTACCTACTACTCCAACCTGGAAACGCTGGAACTGCGGTTACCGGTATGGCCGTTCTTCGCGGTGGCGTGGCTCGGTGACGTGTCCGCGGTCATGTTGATCGCGGTGCGCACCTACCGCCTGATCTTTCAACCCGCCTCCATGCTGCCGCCAAGCGAGGCGGCAAAGGCGGTGGAGTGAGGCCCGCGGCATGAGCGGCGACGTCGTGGCCCTGATTGGCTTCATCGCCTTGTTTGCGCTGATGCTGCTGCGCGTGCCCGTCGGCATGGCCATGGGCCTGGTCGGCGTCACCGGCTTCGGTTATCTGAGCGGCAGCGGACCGGCCCTCAAGATCGTCGGTCATACTTCCATGCGCACGGTAACGGATTGGAATTTTGCCGTGGTGCCGCTGTTCCTGCTGATGGGGTCATTTGCCACGACTTCGGGGATGAGCCGTGAGCTGTTTCGCGCGGCCAACGCCTTTCTCGGCCATCTGCGCGGTGGGCTTGGCATCGCCACCATCGCGGCGTGCGGCGGCTTCGCCGCAATTTGTGGCTCATCGGTGGCAACGGCGGCTACTTTTTCCCGCGTCGCCTATCCAGAAATGCGCCGCTTCGGTTACCCGCAGAGCTTCGCCACGGGTGTGATCGCCGCCGGCGGCACCCTCGGCATCATGATTCCGCCGTCCACCGTGCTCGCGGTCTATGGGCTGATCACGGAGCAGGACATCGGCAAGCTGTTCGTCGCCGGCATTATTCCCGGTCTGGTCGCGGTCCTGATGTATATGGGCACCATCACTCTGATCGGCCGCGTCCGGCCGGCGTTTTTGCCGGCAGGCAAGCGCACGCCTTGGCGCGAGCGGTTCGGCGCCCTGCGCGGGGTGTGGGCGACGCTTGCCCTTTTCCTCTTCGTGATCGGCGGCATCTACGGGGGCCTCTTCACCGCCACGGAGGCGGCGGGCATGGGCGCAGGCGGTGCCTTTCTGATCGGCATCGCTCGGGGCCGCCTGTCGCGTGAGGACATCCGCCGCTCGTTGCTTGAGGCAACGCGCACCACGGCAGCCGTCTTTACCGTGCTGATCGGCGCCATCCTCTTCGGCTATTTCCTGACCATCACGCAGACGCCGCAGAAGGTTACGGAGTTCCTGACCGGACTGGGACTTGGTCGCTATGGCGTGCTGGCGCTGATCATGGTCATGTACCTGGTGCTCGGCTGCCTGATGGATGCGCTCGCCATGATCATCCTGACGGTCCCCATCATCTTTCCCGTCATCAAGGAACTGGGCTTCGATCCCATTTGGTTCGGCGTCATCATCGTCATGACCGTGGAACTGGGGCTCATTCATCCACCGGTGGGCATGAATATCTTCGTGATCAAGAGCGTCGTTGAGGACGCCAAGATCGCCACCATCTTCTACGGCGTGCTGCCCTTTATCCTTACCGACATCTTGCGCCTCATCCTCCTGATCGCCTGGCCGGGGCTCGCCCTGTGGTTACCCGCGAAAATGTGAGGCTGCGGGCTGGCTCGGCTTCCTCGGCTTCCCATGGCGCGCAAGAGCCTATAGGACTTAGCGCGGTTGAGGAGAGCGGCGATCCAAGGTCCAGGCATCAGAAAAGCCAACGCGGCGCGCCGGCCGAAGACGCGTGGGGCGGCGGCTGAGCGCCAACTCGATTTCGCCGAGCTGCCGACCTATGTCGGTTATCAGGTGCGGCGGGCGCAGGCGGCGATCTTCGGCCAATTCGAGACAACGCTGGCCGATTTCGACCTGACGCCGGGCTCCTTCGGCGTCCTCACCCTGATCAAGGCCAATCCCGGTATTACGCAGGTGGCCTTGGCCACAGCCTTCGGGGTCGACAAGTCGACCATGAGCCCGGTGATCGTCCGGCTCGAAAAGCGCGGCCTGATCCGGCGGGAAGTGTTGCCCAGCGACCGGCGCTGTCATGCCCTGTTTTTCGAGCCCGCGGCCGGGGCCTATTTTGCCGCCGCGCGGGACAAGGTGCGTGCTTTCGAAGAGGGGCTGGCGGCGCGCTTGTCGAAGGCCGAGCAGCGAGAGTTCGGCCGGCTGCTGGCCAAGTTGCAGGGATAGCCCAGCACCTGCAAGGGCGTTGAACGGCAAGCGCTTTCCTTTTGACAAGTTCTCATTTTGTTCTTATATATAAGCGTGCTCTCCCGTTCCCTCAGAATCGCAACCATCCCAGCATTTCCCCATCCTTTCAATGCCTTATCTCGCACACCGGACGCCTCGTCCCTACCCTTCCAGCCAAGAGCAAGCCCGGCACCCCCAGAGGCTTGCACCGTTCTGCCAAACGCCATCGTCCAGCGAAGCTGAGGCCCATGCCTTTGCCCTCAGCACGGGGTGGTCCGATCTTGCCAAAGATACAAGCGTGCCCCGCTCGAAGACGGGGAAGGGGCCCCGGCTCGCCCAACTTCGACGCCTGATTGCCTCCTTGGAGACGTCCTCGTCCCCGGCTGCGCCGAGCCTGCTTTCCCTCGGGGTGCCCGACATTCACCGGCATCTCCCAGGGCCCGGGCTTGCCAGCGGCGTTTTACACGAAGTGATTGCAGCCACCCACGACGCGGTCCCGGCGACCTTTGCTTTCCTGTTGGCTTTGACGTCTTTGGCCCTAGCGGCCAAGCCGGGCCTTGCCATTTTGGTGGCCTCGCAGCGCGCCTTGGCGCCATGGGGAGCCCTTTATGGTCATGGCCTGGATCGGCTCGGGGTAGATCCCAGTCGCCTCATGCTGGTCGCCGCGCGCACCGACAAAGAGGCGCTTTGGGCCATGGAGGAAATCTTACGATCACGTGTTCGGCCGGCGATGGTCAGCGGTGCCCTTGCAAGGTGCCCCGATCTGACGGCCAGCCGACGCTTGAACCTGGCGGCTGCCGCTTTGGCCATTCCTTTGACGCTTGCCTGCACAGCAAAGGAGAGCGGGGCCAGCGCGGCGGCAACGCGTTGGCGTATCAGCACCTTGCCGGCCTCGCGGGATCGCTTCGGCGCGCTGTTAGATCCCTGTTGGAGTCTCAGCCTCGAGCGCTGTCGGCATGGCCGCCCCGGAAAGTGGTTCGTCGAGTGGAATCATGTCGCGCATCGTTTCAGTTTGGTTGAGGGCATGGCCGATCGCTCGCCTGCTCAGGGCACAAGCAGCCTCCGCATCGCCGGTTGATGGGCCCACTCAATACCAGTTTGATCCAGCCCGACCGCTGGTGCTCGTCAGTGCCGCTAAAGGTGGCCAGCGCATCGTCTGCCTCAATAAGGCAGCGCGTGCTGGCGGGCTAAGCTTAGGTGAGCTCCTCTCCAATGCCCGTTCCAAGGTCCTCGATCTGCAGGTGTGCGATGCCGATCCGGCCGCCGATGCGGATGCGCTTCGCAAGCTTGCCCTTTGGGCCATGCAATATGCCCCCCGCGTGGCGGTTTGGGACGAGGCGAGCAGCGCCGACGGCTTGTTCTTGGACATCACCGGTGCTGCGCATTTGTTTGGCGGTGAGGAGCGTTTGCTTGCTGACCTGCAGCATCGGCTGCGCCGGTTTGGCCTTTATCCGCGCCTTGCCATTGCCGGCACGCCTGGAGCCGCCTGGGCCCTTGCCCGCTATGGCAAACGCAACGGCATGATCATTCCGGCGGGAGCGGAGCGGGAGGCACTGGAACAGCTTCCCTTAGCCGCGCTGCGACTTGCCGAGGAGGTCCTGGCCGTCCTGCGACGGCTTGGCTTCCGCCGCAGCGGCGAGCTGATCGATCAGCCGCGTGCCCCGTTCGGTGCTCGTTTCGATACCTGCCTGCTGTCCCGGCTCGATCAGGCGCTAGGCCGCGCGCCCGAGCCGCTCATTCCCGTTGTGCCACCGCCCCTTTACCGCGCGGAGGTCCACTTTCTCGAACCGATTTTACAGCAAGAGCATGTGCTCGACGCGGCGCGGCACCTGCTTGAGAGGCTCGTGCAGGACCTTGCCCGGGATGCAGTTGGCGCGCGCCTCATAAGAGTCCTGCTCTTCAAGCCCAATGGTACAGCAGTCGTGCTCAACTTGGGGCTGGCGGCACCAAGTCGGGATGCCTCACATATTGCTCAGCTGATCGGCTTGCAGCTTTATCGCCTTCACTGCGAGTTCGAAACGGAGTTCGGGTTCGAAGCCGCGGCCCTGCACGTCCTGAGCGCCGAGGCCATGCCCGACCAGCAAACTCGACTTGCTCTTGGGGCACACACGACCGAGCCGGAGGAACTTGCCCGCCTGATCGACCGCCTGCAGCACCGCCTTGGGCCTGGCGCCGTACGGCAACTGCTGGCGCAGCAGAGCCATATCCCTGAACGGGCCGTTCGGCACAGGAAAGGCTTCGCCGGCAAGAGGGCTGCGTCCAGCCCTTCGCAAGCGCGGCATCGAGCTCAAGAGGCCCAGCGCGCAGGCAACGCTTCGAAGCTCTGCGCCGAGGCGACATCTTCCCCCGCATGGTCGGCAAACGGCCCGGCCGGTGCGCGACCGCTCCTGCTGCTGTCGCGCCCCGAAGCCACCGATGTGGTGGCGCTTGTGCCGGAGGGCCCTCCCCGCCAATTCCGCTGGCGCGGCGTACGCCATCAGGTTGCCGCTTCCGATGGCCCAGAGCGCATCGCACCAGAATGGTGGCGCCGCACGGGGGAGGCGACCCGCGACTACTACGTGGTGGAGGATACGACGGGCCGACGCTTCTGGTTGTTTCGCGCAGGGCTTTACGAGCGCGAGACCGAGATCCCGCAATGGTTCGTGCACGGGGTGTTCGGATGAGGAGTGCAGCTTGCTGACAATGGCTAAAACGTTTGCGGGCCGCCTGCGATACGGCTTTCTGGCCTGTCAGGCGTGCTTTGGGAGGGTGTTTGCAGGTCTGTCTTCGACAGGCTTCGAACGGGTCCGACAGACCCAGCTCAGCCACGCTTTATGCAACGCTAAATGCAAAGGGAGAGCATGCTTGCCTTTGCTGAGCTGATCGCCGCCACCAATTTCTCTTTCCTGCGCGGCGCCTCGCACCCGCACGAGATGGTGGGACAAGCTGCCCAGCTAGGGCTGGCTGCCATCGGCATCGCCGATCGCAATACATTGGCCGGGGTCGTAAGAGCGCACCAGGCCGCGAAAGAGGGAGGTATTCGCCTCCTTGTTGGCGCACGACTTGTGACCACGGATGGCTTCGAGGCGGTCTGCTATCCCAGCGACCGCACAGCCTACGGCCGGCTCTGCCGACTACTCACGAGCGGCAATCGGCGTGCCCTGAAAGGCGACTGTCACTTTACGTTTGAGGAATTGCTGGCCGCAAGTGAGGGCCAGATTTTTATCGTCGTTCCACCCCGGACATTAACGGCGACCTTCGCCGCTCGCTTGTCGACGTTAGCGAGTGTCACCCCTGGCCGTAGCTATCTCGCCGCCAGCTTCGCCTACCGCGGCGATGAGCCTCGTCGATTTGGTGCGTTGGCCGAGCTGGCGGCGAAAGCACCTACCCCACTGCTCGCGAGCACCGATGCACTTTATCACCATCCGAGCCGCCGCTCGCTCGCCGATGTGCTCACCTGTATCCGTGAGAAATGCACGATCATGCAGGCGGGTTACCATTTGGAGGCCAATGCAGAGCGACACTTGAAGTGCGCCGCCGACATGGTCCGACTGTTTGTGCGCTATCCCGAAGCCGTTGCCCGGACGGTCGAGGTCGTGCAACGCATCAGGTTCAACCTCGAACAGCTGCGCTATGAATATCCGCAAGAGCCGGTCCCGCCCGGCCAGATGCCGCAGAGCTATCTTGAGACGTTGACGGCCCAGCACGCAAGATTGCGCTACCCCCATGGCGTACCCGCAAAGGTGCAAGCCCTAATCGATAAAGAACTCACTCTCATCGGTCGGCTCGAATACGCGCGCTATTTTCTCACCGTCTACGACATCGTGCGCTTCGCACGCGAGTTGGAAAAGCCGATCCTCTGCCAGGGCCGCGGTTCGGCCGCTAACAGCGCCGTGTGCTATTGCCTCGGCATCACCTCGGTTGACCCGACCCAGATTGATCTTTTGTTCGAACGCTTCATTTCCGCCGATCGCCGCGAGCCGCCCGACATCGACGTAGATTTCGAGCATGAACGGCGCGAGGAAGTGATCCAATACCTCTATAAACGCTATGGTCGCGAGCGCGCCGCCATCTGCGCCACCGTCATTCACTACCGCCCGCGCATGGCGATCCGCGAGGTCGGCAAAGCCATGGGCCTGAAAGAAGACGTAACGGCCAGCCTTGCTGGCCTGATCTGGGGCGAGGGCGATGGCGAGATCCCCGACGAGCACATCACCGAGGCAGGCCTCGATCCAGCCAATCCAGAAATCCAACAGGCAATCGGTTTAGCCCGCACCCTGCTCGGTTTCCCTCGCCATCTTTCCCAGCACGTCGGCGGCTTCGTGCTAACGCGTGAACGTCTTGATGAAACCGTGCCGATCCATAACGGTGCCATGCAGGACAGAACCTTTCTCGAATGGGACAAGGACGATATTGACGCACTCGGCATGCTGAAGGTGGATGTCCTGGCGCTTGGCATGCTCACCTGCATCCGTAAGGCCTTCGACCTCATCGCGCTCAAGTACGCTAAGGCATACACGCTCGCCGACGTGCCGTGCGAGGATCCGCGCGTATACGACATGCTGGGACGCGCCGATTCGGTCGGCGTGTTCCAGGTCGAGAGTCGCGCGCAAATGTCGATGCTGCCGCGCTTGAAGCCGGCCTGTTTCTACGATCTCGTCATTGAGGTGGCGATCGTGCGCCCTGGACCTATCCAGGGCGACATGGTGCATCCTTACCTGCGCCGCCGCGACAAGTTAGAGCCGGTCACCTATCCCTCCGAGACCCTGAAGGCGGTGCTGCAGAAAACCTTAGGCGTGCCTCTGTTCCAGGAACAGGCCATGCAGATCGCCATCGTGGCAGCGGGCTTCACCCCGGATGAAGCCGACAAGCTGCGCCGTGCCATGGCTACCTTCCGTCACGTTGGGACCATTCACACTTTTCGCGAGAAATTCATCGCCGGCATGGTTCAAAACGGGTACCTGCGGGACTTTGCCGAACGCTGCTTCAGCCAGATCGAAGGCTTTGGCGAATATGGGTTCCCCGAGAGCCATGCGGCTAGCTTCGCCCACCTCGTCTATGTCTCCTCTTGGCTCAAATGCCATTACCCCGAGGCCTTTTGCGCGGCGATTCTGAATAGCCAACCCATGGGTTTCTACCAGCCAGCGCAACTCGTGCGCGATGCGCGCGAGCATGGCGTAACGGTCTATCAGCCCGACATCAACCTGAGCGACTGGGCCTGTACGCTTGAGCGCGTGGCTTCCCCGCTGCCGGGCCCGGAACTGGACAATAGCGCCGTTGACTTCGCTTTGGCGGCCACCAAGAAAACGACGACGATCGCCTGTTCCGACACGGCTCACGAGCGCTGCGCCGTTCGGCTCGGATTATGCCTGATCAGCGGGCTGGCAGAGGCCCTGACACAGCAGACGATCCTGGCAACACGCGGCGATGGTTACCCCGATGTCTTCTCGTTGTGGAAACGTACTGGGGCCTCGCTCAGCGTGCTCGAACGGCTTGCCAATGCCGATGCTTTTCGCTCAATCGGCCTCGACCGACGTGCGGCCCTGTGGGCAGTAAAGGGTCTCGCGGGAAGTGCCCTCGGTGCAAAATCGAAATCAATGGCAGCCACGGCGACCACATCGCTGCTGATTGAGGCCAAGACCGGTGATCTGTTCGCCGAGCCTAGCGTTGCCCTACCCTCCATCACCCTGGGTGAACACGTGGTGGAAGACTACGCCGCCATCAGCCTATCGCTGAGGGCGCACCCCATTGCCTTCTTCCGCCCGCAGCTCGCCCATCGCGGCATTCTCACCAGCGCTGAGCATTGGGACGAGCGGTTGGCCGGCCGGCGCGCCGCCGTCGCCGGCCTGGTCCTGGTGCGCCAACGTCCCGGCACCGCCAAGGGCGTGATCTTTCTCACCCTCGAGGACGAGACCGGTATCGTCAATGTGGTGGTGTGGCCCAAGGTCTTTGCGAGGAACCGGAGGGTCGTGATGTCGGCGCAGTTTTTGGAGGTGTACGGCCGTATCGAACGCGAGGGATTGGTGATCCACCTCATCGCCGAGCGGCTTGTGGACCGTTCGGATCAATTGCGCTCTCTTGCCGACGGTACTGCCGGAATGCCCGCAACCGCCAACCAGGTCCGCGAAGGCTCTTGGAAGCCGCCCAGAAGCCGGGATTTCCATTGACTGTTCGAGCCTCGCCAGCCCCCTGGCTGCCCGTTATATGGGCGTCCCACACTTCCCCCTTGATCATCGCGGCAAGCTCTGCTGGAAAACGTTCCGGGGCGTGGACGTCTCGGCCGGCTGGCCTGAGCGCACACGCGGGAGGAACGCACCATGGCCGAGCCTATCATCACCTGTGTTGAGGATTTGCGCGTACTTGCCCAGCGGCGCGTGCCGAAAATGTTTTACGACTATGCCGATTCCGGCGCCTGGAGCGAGAGCACCTACCGCGCCAACGAAACCGACTTTCAGCGCCTTCACTTGCGTCAACGTGTTGCCGTCGACATGTCGAACCGCACGCTCGCCAGCAGCATGATCGGGCAGCCGGTCGCCATGCCGGTCGCGCTCGCACCCGTCGGCCTGACCGGCATGCAACACGCCGACGGAGAGGTGCTGGCGGCGCGCGCGGCCGCGGCCGCGGGTGTGCCCTTCACCCTCTCCACCATGAGCATCTGTTCCATCGAGGACGTGGCCGACAGCGTCGAGCA
>Ga0075433_10000344_pt1 | contig 28940 bp, 33 predicted proteins | sample RhiMethybrSRZTD2_FD_75299 | JGI IMG/M metagenome (GOLD analysis project Ga0075433, IMG submission 75299) | Populus rhizosphere microbial communities from Tennessee, USA - Rhizosphere MetaG P. TD hybrid SRZTD2 | ecosystem: Host-associated > Plants > Roots > Rhizosphere > Soil | place: USA... | reverse complement strand
TGGTCCGTGGTCCATCCTTCGCACGCGCGTGGAATGGCGCGAGCTCGGACTAAGGACCTTGGACCATTGGACGGACCAAGCACCAAGAACCAAGGACCAACGACCGCGCGCGACATCGATTAGAAACGCGCGCTACGACCGCTTGCGCGTCTCGGCTCGCGCTTCGGCTATGCGCGCTCGGACCAGCCGCTTCACGAGCGCAAGAGGCAACGGTTTCGACAACGGAAACTGCACCGTTCCGGTCGAGGTCTTGTAGCCCTCGAGATCGGCGGCGTGTGCACGTCTGATCGCCGCCCCCATTGGGAAGAGGCTCGTGTGATGTGCGAACCCGGCGTACCAGACGAGAGGCCGCCCGTCGAGTCGAAAGCCGGGAATGCCGTAACTGAAGACTTCCGTTGCACCAGGCGCCAGCGATCGAACGGCGTCGCGGATCGTGCGCAACCGTTTCCGCACCTCGGGCGGCTGTTTCACCAAGTACTCACGCACGTCGGCGGCGGTTCGTTTCGGATCGGTCTTCTTCGATGACGGCATAGTGAACCTCGAACCCTTACATGCCAGGATACACGCCGAAGAAGATCATCACGAATCCGCTGGTGTCCATCACACCATGCGCCACGATCGCCGCCCAGAGATTGCGCCCCGTCGCCATGTAGACGCATCCGAGCACCAGCCCCGTGAGACCAGTCGCGATCATTCCAGACAGCCCCTGGTACATGTGAATGGTCCCGAACACGATCGACGCAGCAGCAGTGGCCACGATCCACGCCCGCCTCGAGAAACGTCCCAGCTCGGCGAGACGCGAGGTGATCCAGCCGCGATACACCGTCTCCTCGGCGAATGCCGCCGTGGTCCACGATGCTGCCAGCCAGAACACGAGTCGTCGTGTGTCGCCAATCACAGCCCGGAAGATCGAGACGTCGGGCAGCGCCGACCCCGTGAGGCGGGCAATCGACGGTTCGACGACAGCCAGACTGAGAAGCTGATAGCCGAGACCGACACCCACACCGACCAACATGGTGCGCACGATTGACTGCGGACGATGGAATCCGACGTCGCGCCATCCTGGGCCGCGCCACCAGACGAGCACGGCGCCGATCGCGAGCAGCCACAACGTCGCGCCGAACGAGAGGTAGCCCTCGAGTCCCGCCGCGATGAGCAGCGCCGCGATCGCGAGCTCGAGGCTCGCCCATACGCGAGACGGGTTATGCGCGCCCACGCACCTTGGCGATCCACCAGCGAAGACCCACGAACAGAAAGCGCCAGTCGTGGAAGAACTCGGGCGCCTTGCCTTCGAACGCATGGCCGACGAATTGAAACAGCCAGCCGACGATGAACAGCCCGACCGGCACCGGCCAGAAGGCGCGCGAGAACACGACCACGATGAACAGCGGAACGGACAGCACGATGAGCGGTATGCCGAGCGTGTGACAGAGACGGTTCACCGGGTGCTGATGACTCTGCGAGTATCGGCCGACCCAGTCGTCCCACGATCGTCCACCGAGCAGCATTGAATCCTCCGCGAATCTGCGATCGACTACTTGAAGATCGCCTTCGGCATCTTCACATGAACGCCAAACACCGGTCGATCGACCAGCTGCGTGACGGCAACGTTGCCGGCGATGCTCACGAGCTGATACGCCTCGTGTTTGGTCAACTTCTTCGACGCGGCCAGGAAATCAACCATCTCTTGGATCGCAAGCGTGGTGGCGGTCTGCAGGCTCTCGTCGGCCGCCATGCTGATGTAATCGGTCGCCGTCTCTGCGCGCGGCCACACCAACTTCATGTCTTTGCGGACGGTGAGCTGCACGCGACCACGCAGCGAGGTCTCGATCGCCGTCTGATCGACCTCGCCATCGCCTTGCGCCGCGTGCCCGTCGCCGATCTCGAAAAGCGCACCGGGCACGAACACGGGAATATACAGCGTGCTGCCGACGCCAAGCTCCCGGTTATCGAGATTGCCGGCGTGTCGACCCGGAGGATTGCTGCTCACACGTCCGAGCGCCGGCGCGGGCGCCACCCCCATGCTGCCAAAGAACGGCTTGAGCGGGATGACGATGCCGGGCTTGAAGACCGAGGTCATCGTCTTGGTGTCGAGCGTGAGGATGGTCTGCGGCACGGACGCATCGCAGTTCGTGGGAATGAAGCCGCGGCATCCGTTGTAGCCGTAGTCGATCGGGAAATCGATCGAGAGGACCTTCACTTCCAGGGCGTCGCCCGGTTCAGCGCCCTCGACGTACACCGGCCCCGTCAAAATGTGCCCGCCCGGTCCTCTGCGGTCGCCGGCGACGTCTGCGACGATGGCCTTCAGCGACGGCTGCACTTTCTCCGGAGGAAGACCGGCGCGCTCGAGCCCCATCGGGGTGTTGGTGAGCAGCGTATCGACGTCGATCACATCGCCCGATCGAATGCGCAGCGCCGGCGCCGCCTCGGACCAGTAGTACCCGTAGGCAACCGTCTTCGGTGTGGCCTCGAGCCTGTGCACCGTCGGAGCCGGCGATTGTGCGGCGGCGCGCGGGCCCAGGCGCGCATCGAGGAACGCAAACACGTCGGCTTCCCAGGTCGACGGGCTTCCGAACACGAGGTTGTGTCCCTCGGCCGGCGTCGCACCGAATGGCGGATACATCTTCAGGGCGTGCGGCTTATTCGCGCGCGCCATCTCCGCAGTGAGCACCTTCCCCGGCGCGATCGAATAGTCGTTCGCGGCTTGAACGAACAGCACAGGAGTCGACGTTCGCCGTACCGCGTCGATCTGTTCGGGGCCGACGGACGACGGCGTCGAGGACTGAAGTGCCAGCACAGCACTCGAGACGATGACGATCAGAACGCCAGTGATTCCGTTCATCGCGTCGGCTGCTCGACGACCACGTCGGTGCGCGAGCCCGTACCACCCACTATGGCCATGGTAATACCACCCAACACCAGCACCGTGGAGAGCACGAGCCGGAGCGTCACGGTTTCCGAGAGCAGCAGCACGCCGCCACCCGACGCGATCAACGGCACCGCGAGCTGCACGACCGACGCGCTCACGGCGGTGAGCCCGCGAAGCGCCGCGTACCACACCACGTAACCCAATCCGGACGCGATCGCGCCCGATGCGATCGAGAGCATGAGGCCCCTCGGCTCGACGTGAAACTGCCGCACGGCGAGCAGACTCGCCCCGGCAATCAACGGAACCGCGCGCACGAAGTTGCCGGTGTTCTGAAGCAGCGGATTCGATGCGCCGCGTCCGCGCAACGAGTACAGTCCCCAGCACACACCGGCCGTCGCCATCAGTGCTGCTGCGCGAGGCTGGGGTGCGGTGAGTCCGGGGAATACCAGGGTGACCAGACCGGCCAGCGCGATCGCAAGCCCCAACCATTCGACCGCGTGCGGCCGCTCACCCTCATACAACGCCGCCGCCGGCATCGTCAGCTGCACACAGCCGAACAGGATCAGTGCACCGGTGCCGGCGCTGAGCTGCGTGTACGAGAACGCGAATGGAAGCGCATAGACCGCCAGGGTGAACGCCGCCGGCCACGATCCGCGCAATGGAAAGAACGGGCGCTGAAGAGGAGCCGCCAGCATCGACAAGATCACGGCTCCCGAAAGAAACCGAATCGTCGAGAACGTCGCCGGATCGATCGCCCCTTCGCGGAGCGCCATACGGCACAGGATCGAGTTCGCCGCGAACGCAACCAGAGCCATCACGGTGAACGCGATGGTTTTGGGCTGGTCAGTCATGCGATGCGCCGACACCTTCGTCATCGACGACCGCATCGGCTTCGATCTCGACGAGCCACTCGGGATCGATGAACCGCACCACCTGCATGACCGTGTTGGCCGGACGGATGTCGCGAAAGGCCTCGCCATGCACGCCGGCAACGGCCTCCCAATCGTCGATGCGGGTGAGAAGAATGCGCGTGCGCACGACGTGGCGGAGTGATGCTCCGGCGCCCTCGAGCGCCGCCTTGATGATCTCGAGGCAGCGGCGTGCCTGCACTGCGGCATCACCGTGTCCGACGGTTCGACCGTCAGGGCCAAGCGGCGCCGTACCGGCGACGGTCACGAACGTGGATGCACGCACCGCCCGCGAGATGCCGACCTTCGGCTCGTACGGGCTCCCGCTCGACACCAGCTTTCTCATGCCGCGCGCATTATAGGCTGCGGCGCCGCGACAGCAGAGCGTCAGCGACGTGTTCCAGCGATCACCCGTTCGACGAAATCGGCTTTGGCGCGTGCGTACGCCTCGCGTGACTCGGCATCCGCTCCGACGAGGTGCGCCGCCAGCTGCTGCTTCAGTCGTGCGTACTCACCAGCCGTGTCTGGGTGCTCGCGCAGATAGTCGCGAAAGGCGAGCGTGCGCCGCTCATCTTCGCTGCCCACGGCGACCACGTGCACATGGTGCGTGTGCGGCCACTGCGCCGGCCGATGGAAGAACGGACAGAACGCATCGTCGGGATGCGGCACGTGCGTGTAGCCGATCGTCGCCAGCGGTGCTGCGAATGCGGTGAGCGGCTGAAGGCTGGCGACAGATATTTGGATGTCGATGATCGGTTTGGCGGCAAGGCCAGGCACGGCAGTCGACCCGTGGTGATCGATGCGGAGTGCGATCGCCCCAAGGCCGCCGCGAATCCGAGACGCTTCGGCCTCGAATGCTGCCGGCCACACCGGATCGTACGGCACGATCTCAATGCCTGACATCGTGTCTGAGGGCAGCAGCCGCAAACAGAAAGATCCACACGGACAGCACCACGGTCGCCAGGTGCTCGAAGAAGCCTGGTGTACGCACTGGGTTGCCGTCCCACGACATGAGGATCAATGCGACGGCGGCGATCAGCCCGCACGCGATGGATAGCGGCGACAATCGTTCAGTGCGCGTGAGTGTGCGAAACAGGATTCCCCAGACGAGCGCCGCAATGATTCCCGACACGAAGCCAATGGTCGCGAAGAGCTTGTGCACATCCTGAGTCGACGACATCCGTACACAACCGGGATCGCAGGCAAACACCCCGGCACCGATTCGCCCGAATCCTTCAACCGCGATCAGCGCACACGCAATGAGCACTGCCAAGGTCCTCGGCATCGTCGCCGCAAGCCCCGCAGCGAAGCAGACGTAGAGGAAGCCGGTGAATCCGAACGCCACGACGCGCATCCACGTCTCAGTGGCGCTGCCGCGCGCCGCGAGCTCGCTGATGTAGTGATTGGTGTGATCGAAGTGCGGCGTTATCGCTCCCGCGGTGGCAATGAGCGCAAGCCACAGAATTGGAGCAAACAGACCGCCGAAAAGACCCAGCCGCTGTAACGACATGTGCACGCGATGGTCGCCCGCGTCCATTCTCGCGCGAAAGCACGCGGAGGATGTCTCACGCAGAGATCGCCGAGGCGCTGAGAGCGCAGAGAGAACACCGAGAAACAGCTCGCACGGAGACACGGGGAAACGGAGGTCAGACGGAGCCTCTGGTCTCGAGCGCCTCTGGCGGGTCGGGCCGCGCGCTTTGCGCGCGGAGGGGACGAGCATCGCCCGCGAAAACGAACGCCATCAACGAAAGCGACCGTGGCGCTCGTTTTCGTGGGCGACGCTCGTCCCCTGCGCCGGCCGGCGGCCGGCGCCCCAGCCCGCGCCGAGTTGCCAGTGAGCAGTCTGCTCCGTCCGATCTCCGTTGCTGCGTGGCTCCGTGCGAATCGTATCTCTCCGCGATCTCCGCTGCTCTGCGTTCTTTGCGTGAGACTGGTCGCGACTGCAGTCACGTGTATCCGACCGCTGGCGTCAACTTGATCGAGCTTCGCGAGAACACGCCGCTACCGTGACCCAACATCTCGCCGGCGTCGTTGAAGAGCGTCGACTCGGCCAGGAACAGCCGTCCACCGGCATGGATGATGCGTCCAACCGCCCGCAGTTCTCCGCTGGTTACCGGCCGGGCCAAATGAACGGTGAATGAGACCGTCAGCACGAACACATCAGAGACGCGCGAGTTCACGGCAAAGAACGCCGCATCGTCGAGCGCACGGAAGTAGACGGATCCATGCACGGCATGCGCCGCGTGATGGAACTCGGGCCGAATCGTGAATCGGACCTCGGCCTGACCATCGCCGACGGTGATCGCGGCGCCGTACCACTGCGTCACGGGCGCCGACGCGTAGAGATGTTCGAGCTTGCGATAGTGGTCGGAGTCAGCGGTGTAGTCAGACATTCTCAATGACTTCCGCCGTCGAACCCGCCACCGTCGAACCCGCCGTGGCCGCCGTCAAAGCCTGAGTGGCCGCCCTCGAACCCGGTGTGGCCACCGGCATCATGACCGACGTGGGAAGTGTGCCCCGTCGACGCGGAATCGTGGTCGTGCGCGCCGTGATGGGGAGCATGTTTGTGGTGGTGAATCGTCGAATCGGCGGCAAGCACTTCAGGCCCGACGTCGGTCGCATTCCTCCAGGAATCCGCGACTCCACGCGTTTTGCGTACTCGACCGAGCATCGTCGCACGCGCGATGACGATCACAAGGACGACGGCGGCGATCCAAGCAATCAGAGTCGGATCCACACGGACACCTCGCCCGCTATTGAACCCACGACACTACGAGTTGGAACGAGCGCTCGACTGATCGCGCGGGGTCGGACACTGCCCAATACAGGCGTCCGGGATTGTTCCTGGCAACAACCATCGTCGGGCGTGACTCGAACGTCGGCATTGGGGCGACCGAAGCGAAGCTGCTGTCAAACTGAATCGCAAAGACAACGCGCAAATGGTCTGAGTCGCGGAAGCTGGGCGTGAAGACGACTCGACCCGCACCGGGGATTTCAATGCTGCCTTCGGCATTTGAGATCACAGCGAGCTCAAAGGTGGTGATGGGCACGCCATCCTTGATGGCCGCGAACCGGAGGCGCATCGTGTCCTGACCCAAAGCCGGGGCTGCGATCGAGAAGAGGCACAGACAAGCAGTTAGAAGTTTCAACAGGGCAAACGGTGAGCTCGACAACTGGTCGTACCTCAGATACTGCCCGGTGGCGGCTCCCGGCTGATTCGCCTGAATGTTGTTGATGTTCCTCGTTGCCGCCAGCGCCTCACGTGTGCGTGCGGCTTGATCCGCTGTTTCGCTGGCTCCATGCAGGCACTGCTGCGCAGAGGCCGGCGACGCGACGAATCCCAGGCAGAGGGCGGAGAGCGCTGCGAGTTGCTTAGGCATGACACGGCTCCTCGAGTCGCTTCGACTCACCTCGATCAGTCGTCTTCAGCAATCAACACGACTGGTGGACCGCCGGTCGAGATCTCCACGGCGTGAGCAACGGTCGCCTGGGCTCCAGGCGAGGCCATCGCCGATTGAAGCGAATCGGCCGAATCGAAATACAACTCGGCGACGCGCTGATAGGGAGCCGCTCCGGTTGGTGTGCCCAGAACTCGCGCCGCCACGAACTTCGTCAGCCCAGGAATCTTCCCGAACACCATGGGCACATGCTCGGTGGCGTACCGGCGTTCAAACGTCGCCGCGTCGACCGGTAGTGGATAGAGCACGATCAGCTTCGGCATTCCGGGATCCTCCAATGCGACTCACATCGCCGCGGGTTCGGCCGCGGCGATGGCGGCAAGGATACCAGTCAGCTCCTCGGGACGATCCAGCATCACGTCGTGGCCGCAGTCGATCGTGGTGGTCGCCCACCCTTTCACTCTGGCGCGATCGCGGGAGGGCGGAAACGGCGAATCGTCAAATCCAGTGGCGAGAACGAACGTCGTACTGATCGGCGCGCGCGGCGCAACGCTCAACGTGATCGGCTGCTGGAACGTTGCCAATGGCTGCATCGTGCATTGGCTGTCGACCCAGTCGCGATCCGCGGGATTGACGTTGAACACGTGGGCGGGGATCGGCGGCACCTTCCAACCGTCTCCAACCTTCTGTGCGAGATCCAGCTGCAGCTCTCGGTGAGCCGGCGGCACTGTATCGTGGACGCTCTCGCCGTCCTCCAGCACGAAGGCATCCAGGTAGACCAACGCGCCGATGCGCTCTGCGACGCGATCGGCGACGCCGCTGATCACCGCGCCGGCATAGGAGTGCCCGCACAGCACGACACGTGCGAGGTCCTCCCACTTGATCAGGTTGACGATGTCGTCGATGTGCGTATCGAGGGTGACGTGTGGCGACAGCAGATGCGAGCGCTCTCCGACACCCGTCAGCGTTGGCGTGAAGACGTTGTGCCCGCGCGCCTGCAGCGCGGTCCGCACACGCTTCCAGCACCACCCGCCATGCCATGCGCCGTGTACGAGAACGAATGTCGCCATGACCTGCCTCCGGCTCATGATCGCACCCGACGCCGACGGCTGCAAACGCGCGTCAGGCGGGGCGACTGCGGCCGTTCACTGTGGGACGACCAACGACTGAAGCAGTCCGCCCAGGTTCCAGCTGTCCCACCCCGTCACTATGCGGCCGTCCTTGAACTCCAGCCACGTCATGCCACGAAACGCGACGCTTCGATTGGTCGCGGGAAATCCGAGGGTGTCGCCCGTGTGCGTTGCGGTGACGTGCCAGCGCGCAACAGTCTTCGATCCGTCCTCGATGCAGTCGTCAACAACGATCTCCAAGTCCGGAAACGCCCCAAGGAGCCGCCGCCGTTCGGCAAGAAACTCCGACCGGCTCCGAACCTCGACGCCTTCCATGTAGCCAATGACGTCTTCCGCCATCATTTCGTGAACAGTACTCTCGCCCCCGGGCTTCCAAACTTCGTTGTACCAACGTCGCGTGCGATCCCTGTTGTTGCTCATGCTCGATGACTCCTTGACCCGGGTCGATTCCACCGGTCTCACAGTCACTGTTTTCGCGGTGCCACTCTACGCCTGTGCGCCGATCGACGGCACTTCGCGGCAGCGGTCTGGAGCTCCCGGCCAGTCGGTTCCGCGGTAGCGGCCAAGCATCGTCCCGATCAGCACGAGCAGCGGCCACAGGATCGATTGGATCGGCCTCGGCATCAGCAGCACGCCTTGTGTGCGGCGATATCTCCACATGACGTGCGCGATGTAGAAGATCGGCGGTCGATCGGCTGCGGGGCCGCTGTTCAGTACATCGAATACCGCTTGCAGATACCGATCGAGATCAACGAGCGGCGTCACGCACCCTTCGGCCACGAGCGTGTCGTCGCCATCATTCCACCAACGATGCGCTGAACCAGCTGGAAACCGAATGGCCTCTCCGGTTCCGGCTCGAAAGTCTCGCCCATCGACCGTCGCCGATACCGTGCCGGCGAGGACACGACCTTCCTCCGTCTCCGCGTGATGCACGTGGAGAAGCGGCCCCTGGCGATGTGGCGGCAGCGTGCCTCGAATGATCAGAGCCGGCTGGCCATTCCTGATCGTGCGTTGCAGCTCGAGCCGTTCACCCGTGTGCCGATTCTCGAGAATGAGCGCAGTCACGGACGCTTCGAATACGTTTTCGCAAACCCATTGCGCGCGTTCGTGACGACGAACGTTCCATCGTCGCGAGCGGACACCTTGATCCAGAAGGCTTGGCCGTTGTGGGCCGGCGGTGGCGGCGCTTTGTCGGCGGGTTGTGGCAAGGGCACCGGTGCAACCGGCATCGTGCTCGGCTGGTCGTCCACACCGTTGGCGATGAAGAGGCCAGGCACCGTGTACTCCTGTCCGCTGAGCACAGAGAAGTGGATCTGCCACAGATCTTCAAGACCTGGTGACAGGTGAATGACCTTCATCACCTCGGGTACGCCGCCCTTGCGCGTGCCGTTGTTCATGATGGCGACTCGCGGGTGCAGCGCGTGCACGAGCACCTCGGAGTTCGAGGTGTCCTGGCCGTGGTGCATTCCCAGGAAGACGTCGATGGGAGCGACACGGGTTCGCGGGCACATCAGCTCGAATTCCTTGTTCCGAGTGAGGTCGCCAGGGTGAAGCGCGCGGAAACGGCCGAATGTGATGTCGACGACGACCGATTGCGGATCTTCGGCGTTGTTGTCGCTCGGCTTGAACGTGGCGCAGTACGGATTCGATTGACCGGCCCCCGGCCGCGGCGCGGCAATGACCTGCCCAGCCGAGCTCACCACTCGGACGTCGAGCCCTGTCATCGCAATCTGATCACCGGGTTTGGCCACGGTGTGCGTCGAGCGGCCGTACAGCTGCGGGTACGTCGTCTTCAGGAATTCGTCGACCGCGGGATTGGGTTGAACATTCGGGCCATGGTCGATGAAGTGCCGGATCGGAATGCGTCCTGCCAGCTCGCTCATGCCGCCGTAGTGATCGCCATGCCAGTGCGTCGTCACGAGATGATCGATCTGACTGATCCCCGCATCTCGGGCAGCCGCCATGATGCGATCGGCATCGCGTGCAGCGCCCACGAGATTTCCCGTGTCGATGAGCAACGACTGGCCGGATGACGAGACCACCAGCGCGGCGTTGCCACCCTCGACGTCGACGACGTAGATGTTCAGCGTCTTGCCGGGCAGAGACTGGCCAGACAGGAAGGCCGACGCCGCGAGGACTGCCACGACGCCAGCGAATCGGCGTGTTCTCGACGTAGTCATCATTCGACAGTCGTGCTCTGGATGAAGATTATGCCGCTTCTAGGCCAGAATCCTCCCGACATCCTGAACCGTCACATAGACCATCAATGCGATGACCAACGACCAGCCGGCCACGGTCACGGGAACCTCGAGCCTGCCGATGGGTCGGTAGATCCTCTCGAGAAGGGAGAAGAGAATTCGTCCGCCGTCGAGCGGAGGCAGCGGCAGCATGTTCATCACCGCGAGGCTGAGATTGATCAGCACCGAGAACGTCAGCAAGCCGGCGAACGTGGATCCGAACTGGGCGCCGCCAACAGCGACGATTCCGACGATCCCACTCAGTTGCCCGATCTCACTCAACAGCGCCGAAAGCCCGGAGATCTGCTGCTGCAGTCCCGTCCACAGTTGTGTGATGGCGAACGAGACGGCCTCGGAGGCAGGCAGGTTGAGCTGAGCGAACCCGAGCAGCAGCAAGGCGATGAACGCCGCGATCACGTTGGCCATCGGCCCGCCAAGGGCAAACGTGATTCGTTTGTAGACCGCGAGCTCGCCGAAGTCGTCGCGCTCGATCGCCGGCAAGACGTAACCGCCTATCGGGATCCAGGAGAGCCAGTACGATGTTTCGCCGTGTGTGAACTCGAGGAGCTTGGGCCCGAAGCCGATGGAGAATCGCTGGACCGGGATCCCGCACAGTTTGGCTGCCAGCAGGTGGCCGAACTCGTGGATGGCGATGAGCAGCCCAACGACGAAGATGACTGCCACGTAGGACATACTGTGCTACCTCGATGACAGGACCGTTGACCCGATCCGAATTGTTCGAGACACCGTCGCGAACGATCGCCCAAGCCTCGACTCATTCACCGTCTGCTGACCCATAGTAAGTCAGCATCGCGGCCTGACTCGAAGTGGCGTCTTTTGGCGCGAGACCAGGCACGTACGCTTGAACGTAATTGCCTGGCAAGAATCCTGGCCGCTCTCGGCTCGGGAGCCACTGCCGACGTGCCGGACCAATCCACCCGTAGACGGGCTGTTTGAGTTCGACGATGATCAGCCAGTCCATTGCCGGATTCCATGCTGGCAACACAGCGAGCCCCTCTCGCGCGACGGCGATGATGGACTTGTTGCTTCGATACGCTGCTTTCGTGATCCGTCGGAAGGTTCTTGGTGGAATCCACCACGGACTGTCGAACGTTCTGCTCCCCTCGAACGTTGGGCTGATAATCGTCGCAAATCGATAGAGCGCTCCGGGAGGCTTGATGATGACCTTTCGGGGCGTGTTCGTAAACGCAGCAAAATCCTCAGGCGGCAAGGTCGCCGACGCGTTATAGATGTCCATAAGGTGGCGGAGTCCTCTTCGTCATTGCGCCGACAGGGCACTGATCGTCACGTAGTATCCGTCCGGATCGCGAAGTGAGAATTCCGGTGTTTGCGTGTTCGGGTTCACGTGGGACTCCTCTTCGAGCCGATCGACGAGCGCGCGAGCCCGCGTCAGCGCCATCTCGTAGTCGTCGACGCGGAAGAACAAGAGTAGCCCATTGCCAGGTGACGCCTCGTCCGGGCTCCTCAGTGAAGGATGCCCATGCGCGCCCCACTGATGAAGGCAGAGCAGCACGGTTCCATCCGTATCCAGGATCTGACCAAAGTAATCATGGCCGGGAACAGTCTCGGGCTGGCCGAAGAGCGACTGGTACCATTTGAAGCTGCTCGGAACGTCCCTTACGCCGATGATCGTCCATGTGCGTTTCATCGCATGCCTGCGGCGGCTCATCATCGCGCCGGGCGCCGTGCGCTGCAAGCGGATGTCGGCCGGCAGGTTCTGACGTGCGACGTTCACGTATACTGCCGCCGGTACAAACGAGAGCTATTCGAGGGGAATGATGAAGAACGGGACGATCGTCGTGCTGCTGATCGGTTGTGTGTGGGGTGCCGTCGCGAACGCGGCGCAGCCTGCCACAGCCACCTGTGACCGCGAATGCCTGCGCGGCAAGGTGACACAGTTGCTGTATGCGATGGTGAAGCACGACGTGAGCGGCTTGGCCGTCGCCCCTACGCTGCGCGTGACGGAAGATGCCGTCGAGAAGCCGCTCGCGAAGGTTGGCCTCGTCGGCACGGTGACCCGCCTGCGCGGCTTCCGTCAGGACATCATCGACGAGCGCGCCGGCGTGGCGGGCGCCGATGTCGTCGTGGAGGAGACCGGGGCGCCCGTGCTGCTGGTGGTGCGGTTGAAGGTGGTGGCCGACAAGCTCACCGAAATCGAGCTGGTGGCGACACGCGGCCGCGCCGAAGGGCTCATCTTCAACATCGATGGCCTGAGCGCGCCGAGCGCGGGGATGAACTACGCGCCCCGGCCCGAGCAGCTCGCCACGCGCGAGGACGCGATCAAAGCGGCGCTGCACTACCCGCAGGGGCTCAACGCCGCGAAGACCTTCGCCGCCGTGAACGCACCGTTCGCGCCCAACGCCTATCGCTACGAGAACGGTCAGGTGATGGCCGGGCCGGACTGCAAGTTCGCCCCGGGCTGCCAGAACATCTCCACTCAGTCGCTCGCGATTTTCGAGCGCCTCGGTGACGTGCAGACGCGCGTCATCGCTGTCGATGAACGCATGGGCATCGTGTGGCTGCGCATGGCCTGGGGCGTGCGCGAGCGCGGCGGCGATCAACTGACGGTGTGGGAGTCGTTCAAGGTCTACGACGGTCAGATTCACGCGGTGGAAGCGTTCATGCGGATCCTGCCGATCGACAAGCGCAACGGTGGGTGGGAGTAACAGCGCGACATTCGCTGGGCTGAGGTCGAAGCCTAACGACCTGGCGCACCTGCGGCACGTTGGCCCCATGGCTTGTCAGAGCGCGCCGCGATTGCGCCTTGCAGCCTGGTGTGGTTGCGCTCAACCCACACCCGACAGCTGTTTGACCATTCGCGCACACCAGCCACGTCGGTTCGCTGAGCGAGGGCGACTTGCGCCGACACGATGGATCGAATGGCATCATCTGCACTCAGGCCGTAAGACTGGAAGAAGTTCGCCACGCGCCGGCCTTGCGCATCGGCTGAACGTTCGTCGTTTCCGATGTCGATCCACAGCCAGGCGGCGTATCCAAGGTCTTCCAGCCTTGTTCCTGGATGCGCGTTATCGAAATCGATGAACGCCGTCGGCACACCGTCAACGAAGACGCAGTTGCACGGGCTCGGATCCCCATGGCACACGACTTCGCACTGGTCCCTCAGCGGGCAATCCAACGTTGCGTCGTGCAATTGACGCAGTAAGCGTGCGGATGCCATGAGCTGTGCGTCTGAGAAGTAGCCAAGCTCGGAAGGCACGAAGCCTGGAATAAACGAGAGAATCTCTCGACCCGCGGTGTCGATTCCAACGAATTGCGGCGCCGCTGTACATCGTCGAATCTGTAGATGACGGAGCAGCTCGTGTGCGAACGTCGCGCCTGATTTGATCGGACGACGGACCGTGTCTCCGACACGAACGACACCGGTTGTCGTTCGTCCTCCGATCAATGGGATTTCATGCGCCATCTGGCGCGCGCTAACGTCCAGCGTCTCCGTCGTGTGCAGCGCCAAGTGAGCTGGCTTTGTTGAATTCGTACCCACGGCCTTCATCTGGATCTCCAAATCGGATCACCAACGTGCGAGGTTCCTTGTCGCCAAGCACCATCAGGCAGCCTACGCAGCCCCAATCGCCGCGGCGCAACTCCAGACCCCACCACCGGTCCTGGTGCTTGCGAAGCCGCCACGTGCCGACAAACGTCTCGAGCTTCCCGGCCCCTTCGCCGAAGTCCGCTCGCCACGTGTCCGGCACGTCGCTCATGTGGATTGACCCGTCCTCGGAAACATCAATCGTCGGCCGCGCCTTCCGGTACGCGCCTCGAGAGAGCTCCGCGAGGGTTGCGTCAGTCGCCGTCCAGTGGCCGAAGACGTCCTGCCGATTCGGCTTCGAGGTCGCGTACGAAGACGTGTACGGATCGTACTGGCACGCACACGCGGTAAGCGCCGCGATGACAAGTCCCGCGATCCTCACGGTCTTCGCCGTTGAAGAGGCACAAGCATGGGCGTTCCTCACGCGATTCGAGGACTCACGCGATGATGATCCGCGAACGTGAAACGTCCCCTGCCGCAGCTCACGCTCTGGTGAGCCGATTGAGCAGCTTCGAGATGCTGGACTGAAAGGCAACCGCAAAACCCGACAGCACGCCGACGACCGCGCACGCAGCCCAAATCTCATCGGGCGACTGCCGCCAGATGGCCTGACCGACCAGGCTCGCGAACAAGCCAAAGGCGCCGATGGCGACTGCAGCGACGACTCGACGCATTTCCAACCTCCAATTCACCGCTGATCCTCTATCGCGCCCTGGTTTGATGTCCGCCGCCCGCCCGGCCGCTCACGTCAATCGCTTACGGCCACAGACGCTACTCGCCCTGACGTCTCGTCGAATACAACACTCATAAAGCATTCCCAAAAGTGACAGCGGGCAATCGTGACGACCCTGTAGCCAAACCATCGACGATCTCGAAGATCCGGCTGCCCAAGCAGCGCCTCGACTTGAGCGGCGGACTTTCCGATCAGACGCTCGTGTTCGATGAGGTCTTGCACCATCGCTCCACGAGTAGAGCGCTGTCCCTTCCTCCATTCGCTCGCGTCGAATGGTGAGGAAGGAGTATCGCATGCGTTCAGGACGGCGAGACCGAACAGGAGTGGCAGGATGCCTCGAAGCCGTTTCGGCCTACGGTCATTCATGAGAGCTCAGGAAACAGGTCCGAGCACCTGATCGATCATGACGAGGAGATAGTGGTCTCCTTGGTGAAGAGTCAGTGACGCTTCACGATACAACGCTTCAGTGCCCCTGTCGGACGAGACGTCCTGTTGATAGGCACGGCGAAGGAGCCCGGCGATCTTGTGCTCGTAATCGCTGTCAGCGATTTCAGTCTCGAACTGATGAACGCGCGCGACGTCGACGGTGAATTCGGGATCGGATTCAGAGAATCGCAGCATCCAGCGTTCGTTGTCTGAGAGCGGATGCATTTCAGCGCGGGCTTGGCCAACGATTTTGTCGACGAAGAACGTCTTGGCTTGGCTCTGTGACGAAAACATGCGTCGCTCTCTCTTTCGCAACGCTTCAGTGCTGCTGTCGCCGCTCAATCTACGATCTCGGCAGCGACTGCGTCGGTACCGATATGCGTCGCCCGTTCACGTCGACTTCGACGTCGACTGCCTCTGAAACAGGGCCCGTCGTGACCTCCACCACAAAAGGATATCGCGCGCCGGCAGCAACAACGACCGCTGGGACTACGTCGCAACTCAACTTCTCTCCTCGAAGACTAGTGAGCGTGATTGCACTCACGGCCACTGATTGCTCCCCGAAATTGAGAAGGTTGAATCGAACGAGCTGATGAACCTGGATATCGGCATCGAGCTCACGACTTGATTGAAATCGCGACGTCAATGCTCTGAGTCTTTGCACAGACACGTTCGAAATAGCACGAGTCGCGCTGCTGTCTCCCTCCGGACGTATCACCCACGTCAGCCACAATGGAACGGCCAACAGGATCTCCGAATCTGACACGCAGACACTCCACGCCCTGGATGCGTCGCAAACGGGCTGCCTGAAGGCAGCCCCCACGTACGGCTAAGTCGAGAACACGTAGAGCGTGACGCCTGCGGCGATCGCGATGTACTGCTTGCCGTCGACCGAGTACGACATCGGGATGCCACGCACCGCGCCGCCGAGCTGAATGTCCCAGAGCGGCTTGCCGCTCTCGGCATCGAGGACGAAGAAGTTGCCTTCCTCCGTGCCGCCGAAGAGGAGCCCGCCGCCGGTCGACAACAGACTGGTCCACCCGGGTGACAGCAGCGGGAACTCCCACTTCATCTTCCCCGTCGTCGCATCGAGCGCGCGGACCGCGCCGCTCGCGACATCGCCGTTCACCGCTCGTCCCCCGCCGCCGGTGAACGCCGTGCCGGGTTTGTACACCGCGTCGCCCTTGTAGTAGATGGTGGCCATCTCGCGCGCGGCCTGATAGAACAGCTTCGTCTGCGGGCTGTAGCTCGGGCTGAACCAGTTCGACGCGCCCTGAATGTTCGGGGCCACCATCGTGCCCTCGAGGCTGGGCGCGATACCCTTCTTCCGCATCGGCCGGCCCTTCGCATCGATGCCGTCGGCCCACGTCTGCTTCACGTATGGCGCGGAGGCAAGATACTCGCCGGTCGCGCGATCGAGCACGTAGTAGAAGCCGTTGCGGTTGGCCTGTGCGATCAGCTTGCGTTCGCGTCCGTTGACCGGCGCATCGAACAGGACCAGCGTTTCGTTGGCGTCCCAGTCGTGCACATCCTCGGGCGTGAACTGGAAATGCCACTTCACCTTCCCGGTCGCCGGATCGAGCGCGAGCACCGAATCCGTATAGAGGTTATCGCCGGGACGATTGTCCGCATTCCAGTCGGGTGCAGGATTGCCGGTCGCCCAATAGAGCAGATTGAGCTCCGGATCGAACGAACCGGTCAGCCACGTCGACCCGCCGCCGGTCTTCCATCCATCGCCCTTGCCCCACGTCTCGGATCCTTGTTCACCCGGCGCAGGGATCGTGTACGTGCGCCACACCAGCTTGCCGGTCTTCGCATCGTAGGCGTCGACGAAGCCGCGAATGCCGGTCTCGGCGCCCGACACGCCGACGATGATCTTGCCGTCGAGGGCGAGTGGCGAGAGCGTCAGATAGAAACCGTGCTTGTTGTCCTCGACGGTCGTGTCCCACCTGACCACGCCGGACCTCGCGTCGAGCGCGATGAGGTGCCCGTGCACGGTGCCCACGTACACGAAGTCATCGAGGATCGCGACGCCGCGATTGACCGGCGGCGACCCGATGACGATGACATCGGGCGGGATGTTCGGCGTGTAGGTCCACAACGTGCGGCCGCTGCGGGTGTCGAGCGCGGTCACCGTGCTGTTGGGCGGCTCGGTGAGATACATCACGCCGTCGACGACGATCGGCGAGGTCTCGACGACGCCGGGGCGCTGCATCTGATAGGCCCACGCCAGCTTCAATTGACCGGCGTTCTGCCGGTTGATCTGCGTCAACGGCGAGTAGCGATGCGACTTGTACGAGCCGGCGTAGGTCAGCCAGTTCTGCGGCTCTTTCTCTGCATTCAGCAGGCGCTGATACGACACCTGCGCGAAGACGGAGGATCCGCACAGAACGACCAGCGCGATCGCCGTCACGGGCCACCTGAAGGTGGCCCCTACGTTGGGAATCACTGTGCACCTCCGAGGCTCGAGAGATACGCCACCAGGTCGTCCAGCTCCGCGTCGCTGGCGCGGCCGGCAACGCTTGGCATCAGACTGACGCCGGTCTCCTTCCGAATCAGCTCCGCATTGCTCTTGCGAATCGAATGGAACCTCCCGCTCTGATCGCGCAGCTGAATGGTGAAGAGATCTTCGTTGAGCCGAATGCCGCGCACTTCAGCGCCGTCCTTCATCACTACGCGCACCGGCAGAAACTCCGTGTAGCCGGGCCCCTGCACGCCCAGCGTGCTGTTTGGGAACGTCGCCGCGGGTTCGACGAGCGCCTGCCGCAAATACTGCGGGCCGCGCTGGACGCCGATGTCCGTGAGCTCCGGCCCAAGCGTGCCGCCCTGCCCCTTGACGATGTGGCAGGAGGCGCAATTGAGCTTGGCGTACAGCTCGCTTCCCTTCTGCGCACTGCCGCGCGTCGCCGACTTCGCCGTGCGTCCCAGCGATCGCACGTACGCGGCAAGCTGTCGTTGCTCGGCCTCGAGCGTGCGGCGCACGCGCGGCATGCCGCGGTTGGGAATCCCGTCGGCGATGATCGTCCGCAGCGCGGCGTCGTCGGGCGCGTTCGTCAGCTTCGCCCGGTTGAGTGGCGGTCCGGCTCCGCCCGTGCCCTCGAACCCATGGCACGTGACGCACAGATGTCCGAACAAGACTTTCCCTGCCTGCACATCGGCCGTGGACTGCGCCGCGGATGCTCGAGGGAATCCGATCGCCACGAGCAAGACAATGCCAAGCAGTCGTATCAGGAAGCCGAGCATGCTGTGGGGCTCCATGTGGATCCGTCGGGGACTTTCTTGAACTGCGAGCTGGTGACGAATCTCGAGGTCAGGTACTGCGGATCCTCGACCAGCGTCGTCACGATGAGCCACGAGTCGCCGTTCGCCTCGGTCGTCCTGTTGATGTATTCCGTGAGCCGTGCGTTCGCGCTGTATGGTACGCCGTTCTTGCGCAGGTAACCGGGTTTCATGTTGGTGGTGACCACACGCAGCGATCCGCCGCGCGGCGGCGCACCGCCGCCTCGCCGGCCGCCGCCTCCGCCGGCCGGCTGCCAGGTGGCCAACGACGTTCCCTGCCACGACGGCGTACCCGCCGCCGCCGCGTTGAACGAGAGCATCCGAGTCTGCGTGCCCGCCTCGGTTTCAATCTTCAGCGTGGTGTCGTCGGCCCAACTGATACGGACGCGGCCGGGCATCCGCATGATCGCCGCGGCGCCATAGGCGCGGCATTGCTCGCCCGCAGCCGTGTCCTGCGCGGGATCCCAGGCGTCGGCAACCTTGGTGGCAGCGGCATTGAGCGGCACGCTGGCGTAATCGCCTTTGGGAGGTGTCCGCATCCGCCATCGCCAGTCTTCGGTGACCACAGAGACCCACACACCTGTGAGGTCGATCGGTGCCGCCGTGCGCGCCGGTGCCGGTGCGCCGCGACCGCCGGCGGCACCACGCTGTGCGAGAAGTGCCTCAGAGGTCACAAAGACGACGATCAACACAGAGACCACAGGGACCACAGAGCGCTTCGGCGACGGGTGGCCCGCGCTGCGCGCGGGTTGATCGAGAGGAAGCAGAGAAAACGAGCGCCGGTAAGGGCGAATGGCGTTCGTTTTCTCTGCTTCCTCTCGATCGACCGCCGGCCGGAGGCCGGCGACCACCCGTCGCCTCTGTGAACACTGTGATCCCTGTGTTGAAATCTCCGTTCCTCTCTTTCCCATCACTTGCTCCGTGGCCGACGAGCCGGAGTTGGCGAAGCGGGCGCTCTCTTGCCGCCGCCAAGCGTCGTGTACACCGCTTCGATGAACATGTCAGTGGTCCACGGCCCGCTAGCCGCACCGTAGCGCGGATCGTAGTCGGCCGTCAGCTTCGCGGCCTTCACTTGCTCCACCGTCATGCCTTTGTCTATCGCCGCCTTCACGCGATCGCGAATGATCGTGACCATGTCGCGGTAGTACGCGACATCCGCCGAATCGCTCAATCGACCGTGCCCGGGCACGATCAGCGTGCCACCTTCGGTGCGGAACTCGGCGACGGCGAGATCGAGGATGCGATTGAGTCCGTCGATGATGCCGTTGATGGTGCCGCCGCGTTGGCGATCGATCACGGGATAGGTGGTGGTGAGAAAGATGTCGCCCGCGGCAATCACGTCGGATCCGCGGAACCACGCCAGGCTGTCGCCGTCGCTGTGCGCCGATGGTTGGTGAATCAGCTCGATCCCCTCGCCGTTGAAGAAGTGACTCAGCTTCATCGAGTCGGTGTAGTAGGTGTCGGTCGGCTGCGCGTCCGTCGGCGTCACGCTCTCGCCGCCCGAGGGCGTCGTCATTCGCACCAGCACCTTCTCGTGCGCGAGGATTGCCGCGCCCTCACCGGCATCGGCAATGTTGCCGGCCACGTTGCCGCCGGTGAAAGTGCGGCCGGCGGCGCGCAGCTTCTCGTTGCCGCCCACGTGATCGGGATGTACGTGGGTGTTGATGATGTAGCGGATCGGCTTGGCGGGCGGCTCGCTGTTTCGGCTGGCGATCGTCGATCGCGTTTCGGCGCCGCTGGCGATCGGCTGGTCGCGGAGATCGAGCTGATTTTGCAGCTCGCGGATCGCACGCAGCACCTGATCGGATGATTGCGCCAGGCCGCTGTCGACGAGCAGCACACCGTCGCGCCCGATCGACACGGTGATGTTGCCGCCGGCGCCGAGCAGCATGTAAAGGTTGCCGCGAATGGGAAGAATTTGAATCGCGGATGTCGCTCCCTGCGCATACAGAAGCGTCGACACCGCAATCGCGAGCACGAGAGCGAGGAAGCCAGATTTCATCGCGCTGGCTTTTCCTCGCGCGCCGGCTGCATCGTCTTCATCTTCTGCATGAAGTCCGGATACATCGTCTCGGCACCGCCTCGCGTCGCCTCATACGGCAGCCCATGACGAATCGCGAACTCCTTCATGTATGGATTCGACCCCGGAAGGAAATGCGGTATCTCGCCTTTGGCGCGATCGACTTCCTGGACGACGCCGCACGGGTACGGCGGCACCTGCTGACGAAGATCGAGCTCGTAGTCGGTGGTGCGCACGAACGGCTCGGTGAGATACACCGGATCGGTGACGATCGTCATCACCGTCAGGAAATCACCGTTGCGGATCCAGTGCTCAGTAAGCGTTGCCTTGTCGCTGCGCGGCAGACCGTTGCGGCGCACGTAGCCTTCCTTCAAATGCGAGACCGTCACGGTGAGCATGTCGCCGTCCCACTTCGCGGTCGAGAACCCGCCCCAGGTGTGCAGCGCGTCTGGAGGTGGATGCGGACGGCCATCGAGATAGATGGCGCGATCGACCGATCGCAGCCACTCGGCGTGAAACGCGGTGATCTCGCGTGTGACCGGATCGACTTCCTTCGAGATGCGCAGGTTCGACGGTCCGCGCCAGATGTAGTCGGCCGAGTGCGGACGGCACTGCCACTCGGGCAGCGTTTGGATGGAGGCGTCCCACGTTTCAGCGCGCATGCGCGCGGCGTCGTTCACCGGAATGCCGAGGAAGTCGCCGAGCTCGGGACCGGGCACGCGCTCGGGCTGATCCTCCCAGAAGCGCGGCGCCCACTCGCCGGAGAAATCGATCTGCGCTGAAGCGGGAGCCGCAATCAAGAGCCCGAAGAGCATCATGACGAGGGAACGCGGATTCATAGGACGATCTGCTCCCGCCACAACCCGAGGGCCTGCTGCGCGGGCCGATCGGAAATGCTGAACAACACCGCCTCGCTTTTGGCGTCGTGGGCAATTGGCGCCCATGACGGCGCCACGAAGATATCTCGCGGTCCCCACACGTACGAGGTGCCCCCGATCTGCGTACGTCCCTGTCCTTCGACGACGGCGAAGATGGTGGCGTCGGTCTGCCGATGGCTCTTGCCGCGAAAGCCTGCCGGCAGCAACTGCATGAACGCGCCGATCGTCGGCATCGGAAAGCCGCCCGATGCCGGATTGACGAACCGCATCTTGATGCCGTGGCACTCATGCGCGGGGCCGTTGCGTCGCAGCTGCTCGAGCGCTTCGCGGCTGCGCGAGTACGGATAGTTGAAGATCGGCGACGACGTCGACGCGGGCGTGTAGTCCACCGGCAGCATGTTCGTGCCGTAGCGCGCGAGCGAATCGCCGTTGGGGATCGTGTTCGGCTGAACGTCGCCGGGATAGTGCTCGGCAAAACTTGCGTCGAAGAGATTCACGATCGGAATGTCGAGGCCATCGAGCCAGACCGTCGGCGTGTCGCCAGGATTGCCGTGATCGTGATACGTCCACGACGGCGTGAGGATGAAATCGCCGGGATGCATTGCCGTGCGCTCGCCGTTCACGGCAGTGTAGGCACCCGCGCCCTCGATGACGAAGCGAATCGCGGAGGTCGCGTGACGATGGCATCGCGCGATCTCGCCAGGCATGATCAGCTGCAATCCGATATAGAGACTGCCCGTGACCTTCGACTGGCCGCGCAGGCCAGGGTTCTCGAGAATGAGCACGCGGCGCTCGGCTTCCTCTTCGGTGAGCAGCGTCCCGGCCTCCATCAACAGCGGACGCAGCTCGTCATAGTGCCAGAGCACTGACTGCGCCGGCGGCCGCGGCTCAGGGGGAATGATTGCGGCCAGCACTTCCCACAGCGGCGCGGCATGCAGCTTGTCGATGCGCGCGTAAAACTCGCGTCGCTCGGGCGTCGATTCGGGTTTGGTGTAGAACGCCGTGCTCGTCGCGCCGTCCATTCGCTGACTCCTGAGGAAACGGGGGCGACGTCCCCCTCGCGTCCCCGTTTCCACTACGTTCGCGCCTGCGCCGTCATCGCCGCCGCCGCGACTGAATCGGCCGCGCGCGTCACCACTTCCATCGATCCGATCTGTTCGATCGTGGCTGTAATGCGATCGCCGGCTTCGATCGGGCTCACGCCTTCAGGTGTGCCCGTGAAGATCAGGTCGCCTGGATGCAGGGTGTAGATGGACGAGGCCAGCGCGATCAACTCGGCCACACTCAGAATCATGTGCCGCGTGTTCGACTGCTGACGCACCGTGCCGTTGACCGCGAGCTGGAGATCGAGCGCCCCGGGTTGTGGAATCTCGTCGGCCGTCACCAGCCACGGACCGAGCACGCTGTAAGTGTCGGCCGACTTGCGGAAGCTGCGATCCTCGGATCCTCTGATCGAGATGTCGAGGCCGATCGCGTAGCCGGCCACACAGGCCATCGCGTCCTCGCTCGACACACGGTCCGCCGTTCGGCCGATCACGATCACCAGTTCGACCTCGTGATCGGTTCGGCGATCCGGTTTCCTGATCACGACGCCGTCGCCCGGACCGACCAGTGAGCTGGTGGCCTTCAGGAACAGACCCGCTTTGTGAATGGTCAGCGTGTTGCCGGGATTGCTCGCGCTCAGCTGATCGTCGGTGCGCACCTCGTGGAGATGCTTCTCGTAGTTCACCGGCGCGGCGATGATCTTGCCTGGATTCGCCACCGGGCTGATCAGCCGCACCCGATCGAGCGGCTGCGCCATCGCACCGGGTGCAATCGAGCGGACGCGCGACACCACCGCCTCGAGGTTGGCGATGAAGACGTCGTGGGTCGGCAGCGGATAGCGATGGGACGGCAGCACGTCGAGAGCCGCGGTCACATCTTTCACCGTGGCACCTTCGACCAAGCCAAGACGGCCCTTGTTAAACCGGCAGAAGCGCATGCATCACCTTAACGAGTAGGCCGGTCCACTCACGCACGGAGTCGGATTCCATCCGTTGGTGTCGGTCTGTTTCCTGAATTGGACGGTCCGCACGTACGGCGCGTTCAAATACTGCGCGTCTTCCAGGATGTTGGTGACGAGCAGATACGTCTTGCCGTCGGGCTCGGTGAACGTCGTGAACCATTCGCTCAGCGTCGCGTTCGCGCCGTAGGGCACGCCGTTGCGCCGATAGTAGCCGGGCCGCATGCGCGTCGTCACGGCTCGCATCGACGATCCGGGACGCGTGGTCGTTGCGCCGGGAGCTGCGCCACCGCCGCGTCGACCCCGTCCGCCCGCGCCGGGCAGGTCCCACACGGCGGCGGAATAGCCTTGCCACGTGGGCTCACCTGCCGGCGGCGGCGAAGCGCCGAAGTTGAAGAGACGCGTCTGCTGACCGGTGTCGGTCTCAACCTTCAAGGCGTTGTCGTTCTCCCACGAGATGCGCAGCCGTCCCGGCATGTGCATGATGCCGCCGGCGCCGTACGCACGGCACGCCTCACCGCTGGCGTCGTCTTTCGCCGGATCCCACTGCTCCGCCGCCCGTCGTCCTGCGTCGTTCACCGGCAGATACAGGACGTCGCCTTTCGGCGGGACCATCATGCGCCAGCGCCAATCGTCGGTGACGAGTGACACCCATTGACCGGTGAGATCGAGCGGTGCCGACTCGCGCGCGGATGCCGCGCCGCCGCCCCCCTGTCCTCGACCACGCTGCGCGAACACCGGCGCAATCGAGAGTCCCGCGATGACGACACCGATCGCGAGGCGTGGCAACTGTCCTCTAAAAACGACCTCCGACCCCATTACGGTTTTCGTGCGGGACGCTTCGCGGGCGCCGCGGCCGCGGGCTTGCCGCCTCCGAGCGTTTTGTAGACCGCCTCGATGAATTGGCGCGTCGTCCACGGACCGGACGTCGATCCGTACTCGGTGTCGTAATCGCCGGTCGGGTTCGCCGCGACCACCTGCTCGAGCGTCATGTTCTTCTTCACCATCGCATCGACGCGGTCGCGAATGATGGTCAGCATGTCGCGGTAGTACGCCACGTCCGCCGAATCCACCATGCGGCCGTGCCCCGGCACCATCAGCGTGCCGCCCTCGAGACGGAACTCGGTCTGCGAGAGATCGATCACGCGGTTGAGCGCATCGACGATGCCGTTGATGGAGCCGCCTTTGGCCACATCGATCACCGGATACGCACCGCTCGACATGATGTCGCCGAGCGCGATCACGTCGGTGCCACGGAAGTAGACGATCGAGTCGCCGTCGGTGTGGGCGTTCGGCATGTGCAGCAGCCGCACGCCTTCGCCATTGAAGTAGTGACTGAGCTTGTATGCCTCCTCGAAATACGTGTCGGTAGGCAGCGCGTCGGATGGGAGCGCGTTCTGCCCTTCACCGCTGCTCGCGGCTAGACGTGTGAGCACGTTCTCGTGGGCGAGGATGGCTGCGCCCTCTGCAGAATCGCGAATGTCGCCGGCGACATTACCGCCGGTGAACGTGCGGCCGGCGTTGCGCAGCTTCTCGTTGCCACCGATGTGATCGGCGTCGACCGTCGTGTTCATGACGTAGCGAATCGGCTTCGGCGGAGCGGTGATGTGCCGATCGGCCACCGAGGATCGCGTTTCTGCGCCCCAGCCGAGCGGCTTCGGCTCGTTGCGCATCGTCCACTCGCGCGACAGCTGCTGCACCGCCGCGAGGATCTTGTCGCCCATGCCGGCCTTGCCCGCATCGACGAGCATCACGCCGTCGGCCCCTACTGAAACAACGATGTTGCTGCCGGCACCGAACAGCGCGTAGAGGTTGCCGCGAACCGGAAGAATCTCGATTTCACCCGGCGGCAGCGCTTGAATCATCGGCGCGCGGGTGAACGTCGTCGGCGCAACGGTGCGCTGCTGTGCGTGTAGCGAGATCGCGCCAGCGATGCACGCGGCGAGTGCGCCAATCGTGCTGGCAATGCGAGCCCTCCGCGTCATTGCGACCTCCGAGCCGGCGCCGCCGCAGGGGGTGGCGCGGGTGGAGACTCGGGACCAAAGCCGCCGACCGACTTCGGAATCTTCGATCGGATCTCCGGATAGGTATTCCCCGCTCCGGCCATGATCACGTCGAGCGGAACCTGATACCGCCGTGCGAACCAGCCCACGTCCTGATTCGTGCCCGGCAGGTAATGCGGCACGACACCATGAGGCCGATCGACTTCGGTGACCACGGTGCACGGATACGGCGGGAGCTGCTGATTCAACGCCAGCTGGTATTCGGTGCTGCGCACCAGCGGCTCGGTGAGATACACCGGGTCGTAGGCGATGACGAGAAAGGTGAGGTAGTTGCCGCGCCGGATCAAGTACTGCGTCACTTCGATCTCGTCGCTGTGAAAGACGCCGTTGCGTCGCTGGTATTCCTCTTTGAGGTGCGTGACGCGAATGCGCAGCGTGTCGCCGATCCACTCGCCGGTCGAGAAGCCAGCCCAGGTGTGCAGCGCGTTTTGTGACGGATGCGGACGGCCGTCCATGTAGACCGGCCGATCGACCGATCGCAGCCACTCCATGTGCCATGCCGTCGTTTCACGCGAGACGGGATCCGCTTCCTTCCAGATCTTGAGCTGCGACGGCCCGCGCGAGATGTAGGCGCTGCCGTGTGGACGGCACTGCCACTCGGGCAGCGTGTAGATCGAGGCGTCCCACGCCGAGGAGCGGAGCCGCGATGCATCGTTCATCGGAATGCCGACCCAGTCGCCGAGCTCGGGGTTGCCGGTGTTATCCTCGCCGCGCACGGGCGCCCATTCGCCCGACAGATCGATCTGGGCCGAGGCAGGCACGCCGACGAGCAGCGCGATCACGAGCAGGCACCCTGTGCTGGCGAATTGGACTGTATGGCGCATGTTCCTCTCACCCAGGAACGTGTCGGCGGAAACTCTCTGAATTCGCGGCTTTTAGGCCGGCACGCGAGTATACTTCGCGGGTTTTGATTCGCAAAGTCTGATATGGCTGAAGCAAAGAAGATCAACATCGCCGAGCTGCTCGATGCGAGCCGCATCGGTCCACTGCACATCCAGGTGTTCACGCTCTGCATGATCTGCCTGGTCATGGACGGCTTCGATGTGCAGGCGATGGGCTACACCGCGCCCGCCGTCCTCCGAGAATGGAAAGTGGCCGCCGGCGCGCAGATGGGCCAGGTGTTTGCCGCGGCCAACGTCGGCGTGCTCATCGGATCGCTCACCTTCAGCATGGTGGCCGACAAGATCGGCCGCCGCCCCGTCCTCATTGGCGCGACGATCTTCTTCTCGGTCATGACGATCGCCACCGGCTACTTCGCCACCAACATGCGGGAGCTGTTGATCCTCCGCGCCATTTCCGGTCTCGGCCTCGGTTGCATCATTCCCAATGCGACGGCGCTGATCGGTGAATTCAGCCCGAAGCGCAGCCGCGTCGCTCTGGTGATGGGCATCACCGTCGGCTTCACCGCCGGCGCGGCGATCGGCGGCTTCGTCGCCGCGTGGATGATCCCGGCATTCGGCTGGCGATCGGTCTTCTACTTCGGCGGCGCTATTCCACTCGTCGGTGCGATCGCGATGATCTGGGGACTGCCGGAATCGCTCCAGTTCCTCGCCGTGCGCCGTCGGGGGCGCGATCAGCTCGCGCGTTGGTTGAAGAAGCTCGACCCGACGATTCGGATCGATCACGCGACGGAGTATGTGACCAACGAAGTCAGTCACGGCGGCATCCCGATCGTGCATCTGTTTCACGACGGCCGGGCGATGGCGACGCTGCTGCTGTGGGTCGTGAACTTCATGAACCTGCTGAATCTCTACTCGCTGTCCAACTGGCTGCCCACCGTGGTGACCGGCATGGGCTACGACCAGCGCACCGCGGTGCTCGTCGGCGCGATTCTGCAGACCGGCGGCACGATCGGCACGTACGGTTTGGCGTGGCTGATCTCGCGTAAGGGGTTCGTGCCGATGCTGACGGCGACGTTCGCGATGGCGACGATCAGCATCGCGCTCATCGGGCAGCCCGGGATCACACTCGCGGTGCTCACGTTCATCGTGTTTGTTGCTGGCTGGTGCGTGATCGGCGGGCAGCCGGGCATCAACACGCTGGCGGCCACGTACTACCCGACCTATCTGCGATCGACCGGCGTCGGTGCCGGTCTCGGTGTCGGACGCCTCGGCGCGATCATCGGCCCGTACATCGGCGGCACGCTGATCGGATGGCAATGGGGTCCGCAGCAGTTGTTCTGGGCGGCCGCCATCCCGGCGGCGATCTCCACGCTCGCGATGGCGACGCTGGCGCTCACGATGAAACAGGAATCAGGACGCAGGAAGCAGGATGCAGCCCTGGGCCAGGCCTGAGGCCTGAGCCCCTGAAGCCTTCAGCCTAGCCCAGGCCTGATTCCTGATTCCCGATTCCTGATTCCTAGAACTGGTACTTGATCCCCAGCTGCATCACGCGCGGAGCGCCCGCGTTCGTGATCTGGCCGAACGTCGCCGTATTGTTCAACCCCGTCGCCGGCTGCCCCCACTGGAACCAGTTGAACGCGTTGAACGCATCGACGCGCACTTCAATATTCTGCGTATCGGTGATTCGTACCACTCGCGTCAATGACAGATCGAGATTGCGCTGCCGCATGCCGCGGATGCCGTTGCGCGGCTGCGAGGTGGCGAGCGTTCCGGTGGCGGGCTGCTGGAACGCCAGCGGATTGAGGAAGCGCATGGCGCCGTTGTTCTGCAGGTTGAACGACATATCCCCGTACGGATCGTCGAGTATCTGGTTCGCCCGCTGCGTGCCTGCCTGGCCATTGAACGCGATGTCACTTCCTGTCGACACCGTGAGCCATGGACCCGTCGTCCACCGGTAGCCGCCCACGAGCCGCCAATCCGAGAACGCCGCGCGCATCGCTCCGCTGTTGAGGCGTGGCGATTGGATGCTCCCGGTTACCGAGAAGTTGTGCAGACGATCCGCCGAGCAGTTGCCATCGTCGTAGCCTGGATCCTCCGGCTTGTTGTAGCCGACCGACACGTTCGTGGTGCCGGCGCCGTTGCCGTCGGGCGATCCGGAGCAATGCGACAACGTGTAGTTCGCGTTGATCGTGCTCAGCCGCATATTGCCGCGCACTGACAGCAGCATGCCGTTGTAGTGCTGTTTGCCGTCGCTCACGTACTGATCCAGCTGCGCGTAATACTTGCCGTTGTTCGGATCGAGCACCACGAGCGGCCGGCGATTGTTGGTATTGGCGACACTGGGCGCGGCGCCGGTGCCTGGCACCGGGATGAAGAGCGCGTTGTTGAGCGGTGTCGATTCCCAGATGTTGTAGGTACGGCTGCCGATGTAGCCGCCCGACGCAAACCATCGCGCGCTGACCTGCCGCTCCACGGTCAGGTTGTACGAGTGAACATTCGTGGCAACGAGGTCGTTGGTCAGCGAGAGGAACGGACCGTTGAGCGAGAACGGCGCGTTCTGGTCGAACGTCACCGGGAAGATGTTGGTCTG
>Ga0075433_10000342_pt1 | contig 28967 bp, 27 predicted proteins | sample RhiMethybrSRZTD2_FD_75299 | JGI IMG/M metagenome (GOLD analysis project Ga0075433, IMG submission 75299) | Populus rhizosphere microbial communities from Tennessee, USA - Rhizosphere MetaG P. TD hybrid SRZTD2 | ecosystem: Host-associated > Plants > Roots > Rhizosphere > Soil | place: USA... | reverse complement strand
AGTGCCGTCGTCCTCGGCGTGCTGATCTCGATGTTCCTTCGCAGAAGGAGCGCCCATGTCGCTTGATCGGCTGCTGCGCCCGCGTTCGATCGCGATCCTCGGCGCCTCCGAGCGCCCGTCGGTCGGCCGGACTCTGGTCGAAGCCCTCGACGCCATCGGCTTTCGCGGCGAGATCTACCCCGTCAATCCGCGGTACGAGAGCCTGCTGGGCCGGCGCTGCTACGCGTCGGTGGCCGACCTGCCGCGCGACGTCGACGTGCTCGCGCTCTGCGTGAACCACGCCCGGGTGCTGGAGCACATGCGCCCCGCGGCCGATCGCGGGATCGGCGCGACCGTGATCTTCGACGGCGGGTTCGCGGAAGCGGACGCCGAAGGCCGCGCGCGGCAGGAGGCGATCGCGGCGATCTGCCGCGAGTCCTCGATGACCTTGTGCGGGCCGAACTGCATGGGGGTGATCAGCCCGCACGTGCCGAGCCTGGTCTACATCCAGGCGGTGCACGATCCGGCGCGGCTGGCGGGCAACGTGGGGATGATCTCGCAGAGCGGGTCGATCTGCATCGGGCTCCTGACCGATTGCCGGCGCTTCGGTTGGAGCCAGGTGATCTCGTCCGGCAACGAGGCGGTCGTCGCCGCGGTGGATTTCCTCGAATATCTCGTGGACGACCCGCAGACCCGGGTCATCGCGATGTTCCTCGAATCGGTGCGCCAGCCCGAGCGGTTCGTCGCCGCGCTCGACCGCGCGGCGGACCGCGGCAAGCCCGTGGTCGTGCTCAAGGTCGGGCGCAGCGACCGCACGCGCCGCGCGATCACCAGCCACACCGGCGGCTTGGCCGGCGAGGCCCGCGTCTTCTCGTCGTTGCTGCGGGCGCATCGCGCGATCGAGGTCGCCGACATGGACGAGCTGACCGAGGTCGTCGCGGCCTGCCAGGCCGACCGCTGGCCGCGCGGCCGGCGCGTCGCGGTGATGACGGCCTCGGGCGGTCAGGCGGAGCTGATCCTCGATCTGGGCGGCGCCGCGAATCTGCAGTTGCCCCCGCTTTCGGCGGGTTCGCGCGCCGAGGTCGAGCGCGTGATCGGGCGCATCACCGGCGACGGCAACCCGCTGGATGCGTGGGGCAACGGCGACTACGCGACGAACTTTCCACACGGTCTCCGTGTGCTCGGCAGCGACCCCGGCTACGACGCGATCGCCTTCTGCTCCGACGGCTTCGACGACCAGCCGATGGGCTCGCCGGTGCGGGCGCTGGACTACGCCAAGACCGTCGCGGAGAGCGCGCGCGAATCGGAGAAGCCCTTCTATCTGATGACGATGCGCTCGGGCATCTTCCGCCGCGACGTCGTCGAGCTCCTGAGCCAGCACGGGATCGCGGTGATCGGCGGCACGCGCGCGGGACTCGGCGCGGTGGATCGGCTGGCGCGATGGAGCAAGCCGCTCGCGCCGGCGCGCCCGACCCGCGGCGGGGCCGGCGCGATCGGCTCGCTGCAGGCCGGGCGGCCGCGGCCGACCATTCACGAGCACGACGCCAAGCGGCTGCTCGCGGCGGCGGGCACCCCGGTCGTTCGCGAGCAGCTCGTCGCCTCGCTCGATGGTGCGCGCGATGCCGCGAAGAGCATCGGCTACCCGGTCGTGCTCAAAGTCGTGTCCGACGCCATCCCGCATCGCTCGGATGTGGGGCTGGTCGCGGTCGGGCTTCGCGACGAGAGCGAGCTCCGCGCCGCGTGGGAGCGGCTCGCGCGCCAGGTGGACGAGCTCGGCCGGCGGAGCGACGTCGCCGGGTTCCTGATCCAGGAGATGGCGCGCGGGATCCTCGAGGTCTTCGCGGGCGTCAGCCGCGACCCCGACTTCGGCCTGGTCCTCGCGTTCGGCGCCGGCGGCGTGCTGATTGAAACCCTGGACGACGTCGCGCTGCGCCCGTTGCCGCTGCGCGTCGGCGACGCCGAGGCCATGATCGCCGAGACGCGGGCAGCGGCCCTTCTCGGCGGCTTCCGCGGCCGCCCGCCCGGCGACGTGGACGCGCTCGCGAGCGCGCTCGAGGCGATCGGGGATTTCGCGTGGGTCGAGCACGAGAGCCTGGCCGAGCTCGACGTGAACCCGATCGTGGTGAGGGAGAGGGGCGCGGGCTGCGTGGTCGTCGACGCGCTCATCGTGCCGCGCGCCGGAGCCTGACCCTGGCCTACCTGAAGCTCGACCGTCTCGTGAAGTCCTACGACGGCCGGGTCAACGCGGTCGACGGGATCAGCCTCGACATCGCGAAGGGCGAGTTCCTGACGCTCCTGGGCCCGAGCGGCTCGGGCAAGACGACGACCTTGATGATGATCGCCGGCTTCGAGGAGCCCACGAGCGGGGCCATCGAGCTCGCCGGCGCGGACCTGACGCATCGGCGGCCGTACGAGCGCAACATCGGCGTGGTCTTCCAGAACTACGCCTTGTTCCCCCACATGACGGTCGAGCGGAACGTCGCCTTCCCGCTGCGCATGCGCGCGTTCCCCCGCGCGCGGCAGGCCGAGCGCGTGCGCGAGATCCTCGAGATGGTCGGGCTCGGCCGCTTCGCGCACCGGCATCCGCGCGAGCTGTCCGGCGGCCAGCAGCAGCGCGTCGCGCTCGCCCGCGCCCTCGTGTTCAACCCGGACGTGCTCCTGCTGGACGAGCCGCTCGGTGCCTTGGACAAGAATTTGCGCGAGCAGATGCAGGTCGAGCTCAAGCGCATCCATCGCGAGGTCGGCATCACGATGGTGTACGTGACGCACGACCAGACCGAGGCGATGACGATGTCCGATCGCATCGCGGTCTTCAGCCACGGCACGCTCGAGCAGACGGCGCCGCCGCTCGAGATCTATCACCGGCCGCGCACACGCTTCGTCGGCGAGTTCATCGGCGACAGCAACTTTTTCGGCGCCCGCGTGGACGCGAGCGCGCCGGGGCGCGTCGAGCTCGATCGCCTCGGGCCGATCCAGGCGGATCCGAGCGCGTGCCGGCGCCTCGCGGGCGCCGCCGTCGACGTGCTGCTGCGCCCCGAGCGGCTTCAGCTGACCCGCGACGGCGCGGCGCTCGCCAACCGCCTGGCCATCAAGATCGGCGTGATCGTGAACTACGGCGACAGCGTGCTCGTCATCGGCGATGCGGCCGGTCACACGGTGCGCGTCCGTATCGCGGGGGCCCAACCTGACGAGATCCGCGAGGGCGCGACGGTCATGGTCGGCTGGCGGGCAGGGGACGAACACCTGATCACGCGGTCCTGATCGGTGGCCGCCCGGTCAGGGTTTGCGGGCGCGGACCAGCAGGAAGACGGGCCGCTGGCGCTCGTACCGGGCGTCCGGATGGGCGTCGAGCCATCGCTCGCTGGGGATCGGCTCGATGAGGCGCTCGAGCACCAGGCCGGCGTCCACGACGCCGTTGATCAAGGTCGCGAAGGTCCGGTGGACCTTCCGGACGCCGGGAACGAACCAGCTCTCTTCCCGGACGCCCTCGTCGCCATAGCGCTCCACGCTCCAGCGGGTACGGTGCCCCGCCTCGTCGAGCACCCAGCCATCGCCCGGCAGTCGCGCCGTGAAGATGGGGTGCTCGGTCGAGTAGACCAGTATGCCGCCCGGCCTCAGCCATCCGGCGATGCGCCGAACCAGACCGCGGTAGTCCTCGACGTAGTGGAAGGCCAGCGAGCTCACGACCAGGTCGAACCACCCGGCAGGAAACGTCGCCTCCTCGATCGCCGCACGCTGGTAGGTGACCCGCGGATGAGCCCAGTCGGCCCGCGCCAGCGCGAGCATCCGTTCCGAGATGTCGACGCCCACCACCTCCGCCGCGCCCGTCGTGGCGAGATGGCGGGCCAGCTGCCCGGCCCCGCACCCGAGGTCCAGGAGCCGCCGACCGTGGACGTCGGGCAGGAGCGCCAGCAGATCGGCGAGCTCGGCGGCTCGCTCCCAGCCGGCACCGAATCGCTCGAGCGTCGAGTAGCCGGCGAAGAACGCGGGGTCATCGTAGACGTTCTGGGGCTTCACGTCGGCCATGACGACTGCCATCATCGCACCGCACGCAAAGTGCGTGGGCCACGCGCGCCCTCGCGGTACATTCTGATCAACGACGCTTTTCAGTCGTTCGCGATGGGATCTATGGCGAAGAGCTACCTGTTCATTGTCGCCCGGCGGGAGCCGCGGATGTTCGAGACCATGAAGCAGAGCTTTGCCGGTCACGCTCAGATCGAAGTGATCCTCGACCGCCGCCGCCGCGAACGCCGGTGGCAAATCTTGCCGATCAACGTGAACCGTCGAGCCGGGGAACGGCGGTTGCTCGAGATCGAAGCCCTGCTCAGGCAGCTGAACTGGGTGGTCGTCGAAAAGCGCTAGCGTCGCCGCGGCAGGTTGCCCGAACTCCACGGAGCCTCGCCCGACCGGGCAGCACGATCTTCTCGGATGGCCCGGCGAAAGACGCACAGAGTCTCACGTTTTTCAAAGCGCCTCTCTGGCATCGCTCGTGCTGCATGGGTGACCGGGTCAGAGCGATCGCCCAGAGGGAGAACGCGTGTATGAGTAGCCGCAGCTTCGTTCTCGGGGAGGCCGGGGTCGAGCCTCGCCCGTTGCCCCATTGCTCCTATCCGACGGCCGTGGACGTCGCCCACCACGGCGTGCAGCGACTGCCGCCGGTCCTGCCGCTCTTGGATTTCGAGCGGGCGCGACCGCATCGGAGCCGTCGGTACGCCGCGGTACCCGCCACCCTGCTGACGAATGCTCAGATCATGCGATTGGCAGAGGTCGTGGGAACGTCGTTCGCCCGGCGCGAGCCGCAGTGCCGGCACCTTCAGCCCGCAAGGCTGGCGCCGGCGGGGCTGCGCGAAGTCGTCCACGCGGATCCGTTCGGCCGGTCCGCCTTCGGCCCCTGGAGCACCGAGAGGCTCCTCTACTGGTTCATTCGTCTGCTCGTACTGACCGACCCGATGAGTCCGCGCGGCGCCATCGAGACCAACACCGAAGCGCTGGCTCAGTCGCTGGCCGTCCTCGACGACACCGGCGATGTGATCGGCGGAGCGATCAACGAGACGATGCCGCCGCTCGACGGGCCGCCGGGCTTTCGCAGGGGAGACCCGTTTCTCGACGCGGTCCTGGCCTTCGTGGAGCCCGTCTTTGCCCTGCTCGGCGCCCAGGACGCCGAGGCGCTGAAGGCGCTGTCCCTCGCATATCCCGAGTTCCGGGATGCCCACGCTACGGCGAAGGTGGGCCACCACTTCATGGTGGCGCGCTCGGACGCGCTGCCGAAGGCGGATGCCTTCGAGTTGGTGGCCGCGACCGCGGTGCGCTACCGGGGGCTCGGTTACACCTTCATGGTGATCGAGGCGACCAATCAGTGGACGGGCGCGGCGTGCGAGGCGCTCGGGGGTGTCCGCGTCCACTTCGCGCCGTTCCGGGCGTACCGGACCGTTCGGCGGAGCGGGGAGGCGTCGGCCGACATCGTGACGAGCCCCGACGGATTCCTGTCGAGCAAGGACAGCGGTAGCATGCTCTACGTGATCCGTCTGTCCTGAGGGGCCCGCCGGTCAGACCTGCAGCGTGCCCTCCACGCAGGTGACGGCGTTTCCGCCGAGCCAGATCGTGTCGGCGTCGAACTGGACGGTGACGCGGCCGTCGCGGCCGAGGCATCGGCCCTGAGTGGCCACGTAGGCGCGCGCCTGTAGCACGCGATCCCGGCGCACGAGCGCCGCGACGCACCCGTTGCCGCTGCCGCACACCGGATCCTCCGGAACCCCGTCGCCCGGCGCGAACGAGCGGACCTCGAGGTCGCTGCCGCTGCCGGATGCATAGAGCCCGAAGACGTTGACCCCTGTGATGCCACTCGAGCCGAGCGCCGCGAGCGTTCCCATGTCCGGAGTGAGTCCACGAACCGCGTCGCCGCTCGCCAGCTGAATCGTGAACCACACGGGGCCGACGTCGATGATCGCCGCCCGCTGGACGTCGGCCGGCCGGATCCGCAGGCCCTCGGCGACCGCGTCGATCTGCGGTGAGCTCGCCTCGCGAAACTGCGGGTCGGGGAGCTTGAGGAGCAGTCGCTCGCCGTCGATCTTGATGTCGACGAGCCCCTTGCCGCACTCCTGAACGAGACGATCCCCGGTTCGGGGCTTGCGGCCATGGCGCAATACGGCGTGGGCCGAGCCGATCGTCGGGTGGCCGGCAAAGGGCAGCTCCCGCCGGGGCGTGAAGATCCGCAGCCGGTAGTCGGCCCGCTCGTCGGTCGGAGCACAGACGAACGTCGTCTCGGACAGGTTCGTCCAGGATGCGATCGACTGCATCGCCGCGGTCGAGAGCTCGTCGCCGTCGAGCACCACGGCGACCGGGTTGCCCTTGAACGGTACGGCCGTGAACACGTCCACCTGCTGGAAGGCCAGTGTTGTCATCGCGTGCTCCTCCACGAGGGTCGATCCACGACGCCGAGCCTAGCAAGGCGTCCGCGCGAAAAACAGTCACAGATTTTCGAATAACTGACCATAACAGTTGTTGCCGGCGGCTCGCCGCCGTGCGACGATGCCGGCATGCCGCGACCGACGACGACGCCCGAGGCGCGACGCGTCCCGGCGCCCGCGTTTCGCTACGAGGACACGGCGCGGTTCATCACGGATCTGGTCGACAACGGCACCTTGATCCCGGGTGCGCGCGCGCCCTCGCTCCGGCAGATCACGAGGCAGCGCGGCGTGAGTCTCTCGACCGCGCTCCAGGCGTACCGGGTGCTCGAGGATCGCGGCGTCCTGCAAGCGAGGCCGCAGTCGGGCTTCTACGTCGCGAAGGGCGCGCCGATACTCCTGGAGACGCCGCCAATCTCGCGGCCGCCGTCGAGACCGACGACGGTCGCGCTCTCCGGCGTCATCCCCAAGCTTCTCGAGTACGCCAGCGATCCGGACTTCGTGCCGCTGGGCTGCGCGATTCCGGACGCCGAGCTCCTGGCCGCGGGACGGCTGGACCGCTTCCTGGCGCGCGCGGCCCGGACGAAGGGCGTGCACTACAACGCGTACACGGTGCCGAGGGGAGATCCCGAGCTGCGCCGCGAGATCGCGCGCCGCGCGCTGCGCTGGGGCCAGGTGCTCTCACCGGAAAACGTTGCGATCACGTGCGGCTGCACCGAGGCCCTGGTCCTGGCCCTGAAGGCCGTCTCGCGGCGCGGCGACACGATCGCCGTCGAGTCGCCGACGTATTTCGGATTCCTCCAGGTGCTGCAGGGCCTCGAGCTGAGAGCGCTGGAGTTGCCGACCGACGCGAGCACCGGGATCGATCTCGCCGCGCTCAGAAGCGCGCTGCGATCGACGCCGGTCACGGCGTGTCTCTTGTCGTCGAGCTTCAACAATCCGCTGGGCTGCACCATGTCCGACGACAAGAAGAAGGCGGTTCTGGACTTGCTCGCCCGGCAGCGGGTGCCGCTGATCGAGGACGACATCTTCGGCGACATCTATTTCGGCGAGGAGCGCCCCAAGCCGTTCATCGCGCTGGATCCGGATGGCAACACGATCTACTGCAGCTCGTTCTCGAAGACGATCGCACCGGGATATCGCGTCGGCTGGATCGCGACCGGACGTCACATGGCCAGGGTGCTCGAGAGCAAGTTCGCGACGACCCTCTGCGGCCCGGCGCTGCCGCAGGCGGCCCTGGCCGCGTTCCTGTCGAGCGGCGGCTACGACAACCATCTGCGCCGGGTTCGGCGGGCGTTCAGAGAGAACATCGACCGGATGATCCGCACCATCGATCGCGCGTTCCCCGCGGGCACGCGAGTGAGCCGCCCGGATGGAGGCTTCGTGCTGTGGGTGCAGCTTCCCAAGCCCATCGCCTGTCGCGAGCTCTTCGAGACAGCGTTGAAGCGGGGGATCTGCTTCGCGCCGGGCGACGTGTTCTCGGCGAGCGGCCGCTACGCGAACTGTTTGCGCGTCAGCTGCGGCTCCGCCTGGGATGCGCGGATCGAGAAAGGGCTCGAAACCCTGGGCGAGCTGGCGAGTGCTCCGCTCGTTCGGTCGCCGAGGAAGCGGCGCACGAGATAGTCGGCGGCGAGCCGGGGAGGAACATGCGATGGCGAACGACCGAGGGCTCTTGCCGAAGGCACGACGTGAGGATCTTCCCGAGGAGCTCAGACGCCGCCTGGAGCGCTGGTACCGCGAGGCCTACGAGGACGACAACCTGTTCCTGACGATGGCGCGGCGGCCGGGCCTGCTCGACGCCACCATGGGATTCGTCCGCTACGCGTACGGAGGGACGTCCAGCATCGAGCCCGAGCTGTTCGAGATCGTTCGCGTCCGACTGGCGTGGCGCAACCGCTGCGTTCACTGAAGCCTCGCGCGTTCCTCCTCGGCGGTGCGCCGGGGCGCGTCGGAAGACCTAGTGGCGAAGCTCCCCGACTACGAGCGTGCGGATCTTCCCGCGCGCACCAAGGCCGTGCTCCGGTACGTCGATCGCCTCACGTCCGATGCGTGGCAGATCGACCGGGCGTTCTATGACGAGCTCCGGCGTGAGCTGACCGACGACGAGCTGCTCGATCTCGGCATGGTCGCGATGTTCTTCAACGGCTGGCAGCGCCTGATCGACGCGTTCGGGATCGTCCCCGATCGGTGGCGCGAGGGCGACGCGTTGCCGTTCGGACCGCTCCGAGAATCCGGGGGCTAGCGCCGGCCGCATCGGGATTGCGGGACTTTCACCAGCCGATGCGGGGAAGTACCTGATAGCCACGCTCCACCGGTAGCGACCACGCTCGAGTCTGAGTTCCAGCGCCGGGCTTGCGTGAGGAAATCTCCGCACCGCGGCGGCGCACGGCGGCCAGTGCGCTTCTCACCCCGAAGCCGATCGCGCCGCGCGTGCGATGCGGCGCACCTCAGAGACACGCCACGGAGGAGCTTCACTGATGACGACACAACGACGAGTAGCATCGATCGTGTGCGGCGGGCTCGCGCTGCTCGAGTCCGGCTGCGCGACGAAGGACTTCGTCCAGGAGCAGCTCAGCGCGAGCGAGAGCAAGCTCACCCAGCAGATGAGCACGACCGAAAGCGATCTCAGCCAGCGCGCCACGCAGCAGGAGACCAGGCTCCGCGAAACCGCGGACCGCGTCGGCGAAGCACGCCAGGCGGTCGACGTGGCCGATCAGCGGCTCAACGGCCTCGACTTGCGCGTGGGCGAGCTGGGCGCCCGGGCGAGCGGCGCCGAGACGCGCGCCGACCAGGCGACGGCGGCCGCACGCGACGCCGAAGCTCGGCTGTCACAGCGCCTCGCAGCGCGCAACCGATACCGCCTGCTGGACACGAAGGCCGTCTACTTCGATTCCGCCCGCATCGAGATTCGAAACCAAGACGTGGACGAGCTCGACGCGGTGGCCAAGGCGCTCCTGGCCGACCCGAACGCGATCCTCGAGCTGCAGGGGTTTGCCGACTCACGCGGCGGCGACCACTACAATCGCGAGCTCGCCCGCGACCGCGTGGAGGCCGTGATGCGCTACCTCGTCCAGCGCCACGGTATCGAGCTCAGGCAGATCAGAGAGATCACCATGGGCAAGGTCGCGCTCGGGACCGGTGAGAAGGCCACGCCGGAGACCTTTGCCAGAGCCCGGCGGGTGGACTTGCGGCTCCTCGCCCCGTGGTCCTCCTGGGAGGATTCGCTGAGCCAGGTCGACCGCCCCGCGCCGGAGCCGACCGCCGTCGCCGAGCCGCGCGGACCCGCGACGATGTCCGCGCTGCCCCCGGTCGAGGCGCAACCACGGGGAGGAGTGCCCGAATTCCTGAAGAGCATCACGCCGACGGATCTCGGCGGAGCTCAGCGGTAGAGGCGGCTCGGCGCGGCCGCGCAGAGGCGGCTGCGGGGAGGGGCGGCCGAGAATGAACCGATCTAGAATACGGCGAGCATGCCGGCGTGGACCTGGGCGATCCCTGTCATCGCGATCTTGCTACTCGTGGTCGCCCTCGTCATCGGCGTCGGCATCGTCGTCACCTTGCTGTCCGTCGCGGCGCTCATCGGCGCCGTGGTCGCATCGGTGCATCATGCCGAGGTGATCGCTCACCGGGTTGGCGAACCGTTCGGGACGCTCGTGCTCGCCGTCGCGGTGACGGTGATCGAGGCCTCGCTGATTCTCTCCATGGTGATCGTCGGCGGGGCCGAGCAGGCCCGCCTGCCGCGCGACACGATCTACGCCGCGTTGATGATCATCCTGAATGGCGTGGTCGGTGTGTGCCTGCTCGTGGGCGGCCTGCGTCACGGCGTGCAGTCGTTTCGGGTCGAGGGCTCGAATTCCGGGCTCGCCGCGCTGTTCCCGCTGGCCACGCTCTCGCTCGTGCTCCCGACGTTCACGACTACCACGCCGAGCGGGACGTACAGCGGCTCTCAGCTCGCCTTCGCCGCGACCGCGTCCGTCGTCCTGTGGGCCGTGTTCGTGTTCGTGCAGACCGTCCGACACCGCGATTATTTCCTGCCCGAGAGCGATCCCGCGAATCCGGAGGCGCACGCCGAGCCGCCGTCCACGCTTCACACGTGGCTGAGCTTCGCGCTGCTCGTCGTCTCCCTGATTGCCGTGGTGGGTCTGGCGAAGGTGCTCTCGCCGGTGATCGAGCGCGCCGTCGTCGCGGCCGGCGCGCCGAAGAGCTCGATCGGCATCGCCATCGCGCTGCTCGTGCTGATGCCGGAGACGTCGGCGGCGGTGCGCGCCGCGCGCGCCAATCGGCTGCAGACCAGCATGAACCTGGCGATCGGCTCGGCCCTGGCGAGCATCGGTCTCACGATCCCCGTGGTGGCCGCAGCGTCGGTCGTGCTCGGCGTTCCGCTCGTGCTCGGCCTCGACGAGCCGAAAGACATCGTGATGCTGGCCCTGACGTTCGTCGTGAGCGCCGTGACCCTGGCCACAGGACGCACCCACATGATGCAGGGCGCGGTGCACGTGGTGATGTTCGCGGCGTTCCTGTTTCTGGCCCTCGTGCCGTAGCGCGCACTCGGCGACCCGCGGCCCGTCAGGGCGCTTTCCCTGTGAGCTCGATCACTTGACCCGCCCTCAAGATCGAGGCCTTGAACGGCTGGCCCGTCGACATCGCGCCGATCTTCTCGCGGATCTTCGGAATGTCCGCTTCGCTCTTGATCGCGACGCCCGCCATCGACAGCACGATGTCCCCGCGAACCACGATCGCCTGTCCGCCGATAGTGGCGGTGCGGTCGCCCCCGGCGATCCCCATGTCCCAGGCGGGCGATCCCATCGGAACGACGCCGATGAGAAGCCCGCTGCCGCCGGGGACGTTGAAGATCTCGGCCAGCTCGCCCGTCACGACCCTCCCCTCGAGCCCGATCCAGGCCCATTCGCGTTCCATGAGGAAGTAGCGTGCGCTCTTCATCGTGACGACGAAGCCGAGGCCCTCGCTGCCGCCGCTCTTCGAGATGTTGTGGCTCACGACGCCGATGACCTCGCCAGCCATGTTGAACATCGGACCGCCCGAGTTCCCGCTGTTGATCGTGGCCGTCGTCTGGAAGAACTCGGCGAGCGGCATCGCGCGGTAGGCCGTGTTGGGTAGCCACTTCGCGCTGATCCAGCCGGCGCTGAACGAGTGCGAGAGGCCGTAGGGCGCGCCGATCACCAGCACCTGCTGTCCCACATGGACCTTGTCGGAGTCGCCGAGCCGAGCCGGCTGCGCGCCTTTGGGGATGTGGGCGAGCTGGATCAGGCTCAGGTCGGCCGCGGGCTCGGAGGCGACGACGCGCGCCGGGACCGTCTCGCCGCCGAGCACCTCGACAACGATCTCGTCCATCGCATGGACGACGTGGGCGGCTGTCATGACCTTGCCGTCGGTGGAGATCAGGACGCCGGAGCCGATCTCACTGAAGGTCACGAGCCCGCGCGTGCCATCGACGGCCCGACCCTTGGCCCGGACTACGACGACCGAGGGGCTGACCTTTCGGAACAGCTCCTCGGCGTCCTGGGCCTGGACGCCGACCGGGAACCAGGCGAGGACGACGACGAAAACGCCGAGCAGTCGTGAGCGCATGGACCCTCGATTCCGCCGCGCCCGCATTTGTACGATGCCTCCGATCTCGCCATCAGACGTTGGTGCCATGTAGACCTCCGAGGAGCGTCGTGGCCCCGGACTCAGGCGACGCCGAAGTTGAAGATGCCGAAGATCATGTCGGCGCGCAAGAGCGGCGGGGTGCCGAGCCACATTCGTGTGACGTAGCGCTCCGCGGTCACCCCCAGTTCGTCGAGGTACCGCACCGCGGCGTGGTTCGCCTCCGGCAGGCCGAGACGACGCGGCCCGCGCTGCAGGGAAGCCGCGAGGCGCAGGAGCGCCAGGCCCGTGGGCGCGTCACGCGCGATCGCCGGCCCGCCGCCCCAGGGGCAGGCGAGGTGGAAGCCGACGACCTCGGCGGCGCGAGTCGCCACCCAACCCGACGAGGCGAACGACTCGATGAAGCCGCGGCGGTCCTCGCCGGTCGCCGCGTGGTCGAGTGCGCACGCGGCGGCAAAGTCGGCGGGCTGCATGGAACGGGTCACGACGTTCGTGTCGGGAACGGCCGCGGGCCATGCGAACGAACCGTAGCGCTCGCCGGCCGCGAAGCCGAGGCGCTCGTACACCGGGCGGCCCGCGTCGGTCGCGAGCAGTAGCACGGTGCCGACCGAGTGGCCGCGCAGCCACGCGATCGCCGCCTCGGTCAGGCGGGCGCCGAGCCCGCTGCGCTGACGGCCGGGCCGCACGACGATCCCGTGAACCCAGCCCGTGGCCAGCGCGCCCGGGAAGATCGTGGCGCCCGCGGTGCCTACGACTTCACCGTCGACCTCGGCCACGAACAGCGCGCAATCGCGGCGCGCGGCGTAGTAGTCGAACAGCACGCGGCGGCCCGTCCATCCGACGGCCTCGTTCGCGGCAAGGGCGCCGTCGAGATCGGAGGGACGAAATGCGCGGACGATGCCTGGACGCGACGCGCTCATCGGTCGGGTCAGGGAAGGAGCACGATCTGCCCCGTCGTGCGTCGCGCTTCGAGATCACGATGGGCGTCGGCCGCCGCGGCCAGGGGGTAGCGCCGGCGGACGTCGGGCTTGAGGGCGCCTTCGCGTAATGCCGCGAACACGCGGCCGGCCATCTGTTGCAGATAGTCCGCCGTGTAGTGGAACAGCACCGGCTGCGAGAAGGTACCGGACTTCTCGCCGAGGCTGACGGGGTCGAGCGGGCCCGTCGCGTGCCCGTAGCCCACCCAGTGGCCGCGCGTGGCGAGCGCGGCCAGATTTTCCGCGGCGGCCTCGCGCCCGAGGCCGTCGTAGATCACATCGGCGCCGCGGCCACCGCTCCATTCCTTCGTCTTCGCCGCGAAGGAGTAGGTCCGCGTCACGATCGGGTGCTCGCAGCCGTTCGCGCGCGCCAGCTCCGCCTTCGCCTCGCTCGACACCGTGCCGATGACGCGCGCGCCGAGCGCCCGGCCCCACTGGCAGAGAAGCAAACCCACGCCGCCCGCGGCGGCATGCACCAGGATCGTGTCGCCGGGCTTGACCCGATAGGTCCGGTGCAAGAGGTATTCGGCCGTCATGCCCTTCAGCATAAGCGCCGCCGCGGCTTCGTCGTCCACGTGGTCCGGCAGCAGAACGAGCTGTGCGGCCGGCAACGTGCGCATCGTCACGTACGCGCCCGGCGGCAGGCAGGCGTACGCGACCCGGTCGCCCGGACTGAACCCGGGGGCGTGGCTCTCCACGACGACGCCGGCCGCCTCCATGCCGATCGGCGCCGGGGGCTCGATCATGCGATAGAGTCCCGCGCGGACGTAGACGTCGATGTAGTTCACGCCGATCGCCGTCTGGCGCACGCGCACTTCACCACTCCGTGGTGCCGGCGAGTCGAGGCGCCTGAGCTGGAGCACGTCGGGACCGCCGAACGCGGTGGCCACTATGCCCTGCGTCTCCACCGCCGGCCGGACCCCGGACGGGTTTCCGCCGCGTTTCAGAAACGCCGCCAGGCCCGTGAAGCCGGCCTCGTACACCTGGCCGCCGACGAGCGACTCGAACTCGCGCTCGCGGCCGCGCGGCACGTCGAAGGTCGACTCCCAGTGCCAGAACGTGCGATCGCCGTCGGTCACTCGCTTGAGCTGCACCGTGGCGACGTAGTTCCGCATCGCCAAGGTGGCGTCGAGGATGCAGTAGGTGGAAACGTGATCGCGGTCGGAGAGGGCCAGCAGCTGCTCGCGGATCTGGTTACCGTCCTTGAGCGTGAACTCGCGTATGCAGCCGACCTGGTCCGATGCCTCGCCGCGCTCGATCGTCGAGGGGCCGACACCGGGATGCCAGGCCGAGTGACTGTTGAAGTCGCGCAGCACCGCCCACACCCGCTCGATCGGCGCGTCGATCACGGCGGACCGGCGAACCCGGATCATCGCGAGGCGCGCTACCGCGCGACGACCTTCTTCAGCGTGTCGAAGGCCGCCTGGAACACATCCTGTCCGATCTGCTCGGCCAGCGCCGCTTCACGCTCCGGCGCGCAGTCGAACTCCGCCCACCATTCGACGAACGTGCGGTTGCCCTCGGTGACCGGGGTCAGCTTGATGGTGGCGACGTAGTTCTCGACGCTCATCGGGCTCTCGAGGATCGCGTAGCTGCACTGGTAGTCGTAGTCCGAGAGCGTCAGGAGGCGCTCCCGAATCACGCCGCCGTCGCGCAGCCTGAAGTTGCGCACGCAGCCGATACGGTCGGCCGGCTGACTCTCCTCGATCCGCGACTCGGCCACGAACGGCGTCCACTGCGGCAGCGCGTTGAAGTCGCGCACCTGCGCCCACACGGCATTCGCGGGCGCGTCGATGACGCTGGACGCGTAGACCTTGATCATCCCAGCTCGCCGCGCTCGACCCGCTCGACGTGCTCACCGCGCTCCAGCAACGCCTTGGCCGCCTGCCCGACGTCGCCGCCCTGCACGCCGATCTCGCGCAGCAGCTGATCGATCAACGGAGCCTGGGCGCGGAAGCGCAACGCCGAGTTCACCACGCTATCGGCGATGTTGCCGCCGTTGCCCCCACCGCCGCCGCTGCCGCCGCCGAGCCCGTCGACGTGCAGGATGCGGATCCCCTCGATGCGCTCCATCGGCTTGACCGACTCGCGGATGATGCCCTCCAGCTTGTCGATGAGCTGTCGGCGCAGGGCCGACTGGCGGGCCTCCGGCGTCAAGAGATTGGCCGCCGTGTTCATGAGCGTCAGCCCTTCGGCCTCGACCTCGTGACGGATCTTCGCGGCCAGCGCCCGGATGCGGCTCGACTCCGCCTCGGCCTCGGCCTGCGCGATCTCGACGCGCTTGCGCCGCTCGGCGGTCTCGGTGTCGCGCGCGGTGAACACGCGTTCCTCCTCGGCCACGGCCTTCGCGCGCGCCTGGTCGGCGGCGGCTTGCGCCTCGGACTGGAGCTTCGACTGCTCGGCGATCGCGATGGCCCGTTGCTGCTCGGCCAGCTCGATCGTCTTGCGCCGGTCGATCTCGAGCGCCTCGATCTGCCGCTCGCGCGCGATGCGCTCCTCTTCCACCCCGCGCTCGGCGGCGATGCGCGCACGGTCTACCGCCTCGCGCGCCTGGATCTGCGCCCGCTCGGCCTCCTGGTCCCTCTGCGCCTTCTCGCGCGCGACCTCGGCGCGCTGCGTTGCGCGCTTGACCTCGAGCTCGCGCGCCTGTTCGAGCCGCGCGTACTCGAGCTCGCGGTCGATGTCGAGCGCCTGGCGCTCCGTGTCCAGGTTCTTGTTGCGGATCTGGATCATCGTGTCCTGCTCGATGTCGTTGCGCTTCTTCTTGCGCGTCTCGATGGTCTCGGTGAGCCGCGTCAGGCCCTCGGCGTCGAAGGCGTTCGAGGGGTTGAAGAACTCCATCGCGGTCTGGTCGAGCTGGGTGAGGGACACGGTCTCGAGCTCGAGCCCATTCTGCAGGAGGTCGGCAGACACCACGGCGCGCACGCGCTTGACGTAGTCGCCACGCTTCTCGTGCATTTCCTCCATGGTCATCTCGGCGGCCACCGTGCGCAGCGCGTCGACGAATTTGCCTTCGACCAGCTCCTTCAGCATCTCCGGCTGCATGGTCCGCTGACCGAGGGTCTGCGCCGCCGAGGCGATCGCCTCCGCCGCCGCCTGCACCCGTACGTAGAACTCGGCGGTGACGTCCACGCGCATCCGGTCCTTGGTGATCAGCGCGCGCTCGCGGCCGCGGGTGACTTCGAGGCGGAGCGTGTTCATGTTGACCGGAATCACCTCGTGGATGATCGGCAGCACGAGGGCGCCGCCGTTCAGCACGACCTTCTGCCCGCCGAAGCCGGTGCGCACGAACGCCCGCTCCTTCGAGGAGCGCAGGTAGAGCCAGTTGAGCAGCCAGGCGACGATCGCGACGACCGCCGCCAGGACGATGATGGCCAGGACGACCTGTCCGATTTGGGCTCCAGTCATGACGCGTTCTCCTTCCGCCCGATCCGCTTGAAGCTTCGCGTGGTCTCGGTCAGGGCGGTTTCCGCTGGCAGGCGCTCCATGCTGGAGGCGCCGTAGAATCCGTGACAGCTCCGGCATTTCTGCAAGACGTAGGCGGCGTCGTCCGGCGTCGCGATCGGCCCGCCGTGGCAGAGCACGAGAATATCCGGGTTCACCGCGCGGGCGGCCTTCGCCCAGGACTCGATCAAGGGGACGCAGTCCGGGGGCGTCAGCCCGGTGCGCGCGCCGATGGCGCCGCCGATCGTGAGTCCCATGTGGCAGACGACGATGTCCGCGCCGGCCTTGGCCATGTCGCGGGCGTTGTCCTCGGAGAAGACATACGGCGTGGTGAGCAGGTCGAACGCGCGGGCGCGTTCGATCAGCTGGACCTCGAGCGCGTAGCCCATGCCGGTCTCCTCGAGTTGCGCGCGAATCACCCCGTCGAAGAGCCCGACGGTAGGAAAGTTCTGGATTCCCGAGAACCCGAGCTCGCCGAGCGTCTTCAGGAACGGATCGACCAGCAGGAACGGATCGGTGCCGTTGACCCCGGCCAGCACCGGCGTGCGCGTGACCACGGGTAGGACTTCTCGCGCCATCTCGAGCACGATCTCGTTGGCGTTGCCGTACGCGAGCAGACCGGCCAGCGAGCCACGCCCAGCCATGCGGTAGCGCCCCGAGTTGTAGATGACGATGAGGTCGATGCCGCCGGCCTCTTCGCACTTCGCGGACAGGCCGGTGCCGGCGCCGCCGCCGATGATCGGCTCGCCCCGCTTCACCATGTCCCGCAGGGTGGTCAGGATGTCGTTGCGCGCAATTCTGGCCATGGGCTCCTGATCTCGTTGAAGGTCGCGACCAGCGCGTCGGCGAAGGCCGGGTCGTTGATGTGATGCGGCAGCCTCGAGAGCTTCCGGTTCGTACCGGCGCGGAAATTCGACGCGATCATGTCGAACAGAGCGCGGTTCGCCGCCGGGTTCCAGAACGGACCGCCGGGCCGGTCGAGACCGGAGAGGCCGCCCTCGGGCATCAGGAAACGCACCGGGCCCTCCATGCGATTGAGCTTGTCGACGACGAACCGGCCGACGCGCGCGGCCTCGTCGGGCGTGGTCCGCATGAGCGTGACGTTCGGGTTGTGCACGTGCAAGGTGCGGTCCTTGAACTGCGCCGGAACAGTCGGCCGGGCCCAGAAGTTGACCATGTCGAGCGCGCCGCACGATCCGACATAGGGGATCTCGCCTCTCGCGAAGACGTCCATCCGCGTCGGGCCGGCCGTGAGCACGCCGCCCACGATCTCGTCGGTCACCTCGGTGGTCGTGATGTCCAGCACGCCGGCGAGCAGACCCGAGTCGGCGAGCTTCTCCATGCTCTGGCCGCCGGTCCCGGTGGCGTGGAACACGAGGCAGTCGTAGTCGGCCTCGAGCTGCTTCACCACCGCCTGAACGCACGGCGTGGTCAGGCCGAACATCGTGAGGCCCAGGGCCGGCTTGCTCTGCGCTTCGGACGACGACGGCGGTCGTGAAAAGGCCAGCATGCCCGCCATCGCGTGCGCCGCGTTCGCCAGCACGCGTTCGGAGATGCGGTTGATGCCGGCGATATCGGTGACCGAGTACATCATGCAGATGTCCGACGGCCCGACGTAGGGCTTCACGTCCCCGGACGCCACCGTGGAGACCATCAGCTTCGGCACGCCGATCGGCAGGCGGCGCATCGCGCGCGTGGCGAGCGCGGTGCCGCCCGAGCCGCCGGCCGAGATCAGCCCGCCGAGATCGCGCCGGCGCGTCACGAACTCCTCGAACGCGACGGCCATCTCGGTCACCGCGGACCCGCGGTCACCGGTGAACACCGCGCGCTCGCCGCCGGGATGGTGCCGCGCCACCTCGCGCGGATGGACCATAGCCGGCGACGGCTTGCCGGACGTCGCGAGGTCGACCGTGACCGTCCGCACACCGAGCTTCTCGAGGCACGTCCTCAAATAGAAGAGCTCGCGGCCCTTGGTGTCGAACGTCCCGGCGATGTACGCGGCGCGCCCGATCGTCTGCGCCACCGGAAGCTCCACCACGCGGGGCTCCGGTCGGGGCGCCTCGCCGGGTTCGTCCGCTGTCACACGATGCCGTGGCACGGAGCCCCACCGTGTGACGCCGCCGATCGTGCGCTCCTCGGTCGGCGCGGGCGGCTCGGCCACCATCGAGTCGGCCGCGCGCCGAACCGTCAGCACCTGGACCGACGGCGCCGGCGGCTCGTCTTCGATGGCGGCGGGCGTTGGCTCGTCGGTCTCCGTCTTCACGCCGAGCAGCCGCTGCTGGAGCTCGCGGTCAGCGGCGAGCTCCGCGGCGCCCATCGAGCGCGCGATACGGCCGTTGACCATCACGTCGACGGTGTCGGCGACGTCGATGGCGACGCCGAGGTTCTGCTCGATCAGCAGCACGGAGATCTCGCCCTCGGCGGCCAGCGCCTTCAGCATCGCCTCGACCTGCTGCACGATGATCGGCGCCAGGCCTTCGGTCGGCTCGTCCATCACCAGGAGCTTCGGGTTGGACAACAGCGCGCGTGAGATCGCGAGCATCTGCTGCTCGCCGCCGGAGAGCTCCGCCCCGCCGTTGCGCTTGCGCTCGGCGAGCCGCGGGAACATCTGGTATACGCGCTCGACCGTCCATGGGCCCCGGCGCCGGGCCAGTCTCAGATGCTCGTCCACGGACAGCGAGGGCCACACGCGCCGGCCCTGGGGCACGTAGCCGACGCCCTTGCTCGTGATCACGTTGGGCGCCAGTCCGAGGATCTCTTCACCGGCGAGCTTCACGCTCCCCGAGGCGCGCACGAGTCCGGTCACGGCGTTGCACAGGGTGGTCTTGCCCATGCCGTTTCGGCCGACGACGGCGAGCACGCCACGATCGAGGGCGAGCGACACGCCCTGCAGCGCGTGCGCGCGGCCGTAATAGACGTCGAGGTTCTGGATCTCGAGGATCAGTGGTGTCGCTCCCCCATGTAGATGGCCTGCACTTCCGCGTCGTTCTCGATCTCGGCGGGAGAGCCGTGCTTGAGCACGCGGGCGTTGTGAAGCACCGTGACCCGATCGACCACCCGCAGGGCGATGTCGAGGTCGTGCTCGATCAGGACGAAGCCGATGTGGGCCGGCAGATCGCGCAGCAGCGCCACCAGCTCGGCGCGCTCGCCGGGCGACAGGCCCGCGGCGGGCTCGTCGAAGAGAATGAGGCGCGGCGCGCCCGCCAGCGCCATGCCGATCTCGAGCTGGCGTTGCTGACCGTGAGACAGCACCGCCACCGGCGAGTCGGCTACGTGGGTGAGCCGCACGCGCTCGAGGAGCTCCGAGGCCGGCCCGTTGCGAGACGCGCGAAGGAAGCTGAAGCGGTGGCGCGCGACGCCGCGCACCGCGAGGAAGAGGTTGTCGCGCACGGTGAGATCGCGGAACAGCAGGGAGGACTGGTAGGTGCGCCTGAGCCCCATGCGGATTCGCTCGTGCCCGGGCAGCGTCGTCACGTCCTCGCCGAAGAAGCGCACGCGGCCGCGTGTCGCCGGGAAGTCGCCGGTGACGACGTTGAACAGCGTCGTCTTGCCGGCGCCGTTGGCCCCGATGACGGCGCGCCGCTCGCCCACGGCGACCGAGAACGAGACGTCCTCGATCGCGCGCAGGGCGCCGAACATCCGGGTGACGCCCTCCAGCACGAGAGCGGCGCTGACGTGGGGGGCCCCGACATGGCCCCGCACACCCCCCAGCGTTCGGCCCGCCCCGGCGTCGCCGTGGCGCGCCTCTGGAGTGCTAGACGTCGGCGACATGGCCACTAGCAACCCACGGCGACATCGGCAGGCTGATCAAACAGGTCCAGATGCGAGGCGGCGCCCGAAGGCCGCACGTGAGGCGTACTCGATGTATGTTGAGCGTGCGGCCGAGGGCGCCAACGGAGCAGATGGGCCTGTTTCATCAGCCTGTCATTTTCATCAGCCTGCTTACGGACAATTCGGCTCGTCGCGCGAGCCGATCTTGAACTCGGCCGGCGGGATGCCGAGCGTCTGATTCACGTTGTCGATCTTCTTGAGCACGCGGTTGTAGAGGTTGCCCTGCGAGTCCTTCACCACCTCGGTGATGAAGGTGGTGCCGATCGCTTGACGATTGGCGTCCAGCTTGACGTCGCCGACGGGTGACTTGAGCACCATCTTGCTGAGCGCATCCCGGTACTTCTTCTGGCCGTCCGAGAGATCGCCCTTCACCGCCTCCAGCCCATCCAGCGTCGCCTTCATGTTGAGGTAGTACACGAGCGCGAACAGCGAGGGGCTCGGATAGCCGTCGGGGAAGTTCTTCTTGTAGTCGGCGACGAACGCCTTCCACTCCGGGGCGTCGTAGGCATCGGCGATCGGCGCGCCGGCGATGGTGCCGACCAGCGAGTCACGGCGCTTGCCCTTGTAGTTCAGGATGTCCTGGCTCACGGTGATGGAGCCGCCGACCATCGGCTTGTCGCCGCCGGCCTGCTCGTACTGGTTGAGGAAGTTCACGGCGTCGGCGCCGCCCAGCACGACCACGAGCGCGTCCACGTCCTTGGGGATGCGCGCGATCACCGACGAGTAATCCTTGCCGCCCAGCGGCACCCACGCCTTGACCGGTACCTTGCCACCCAGCTTGCAGTACTCGGTCATGAAGCCCTGCACCTGCGAGTAGGGGAAGGCGTAGTCCTCGGCGATGACCATCACGCGCTTGTAGCCCTTCTCGAGCGCCGCCTTGCCGACGCCGACCATCCATTGCCCGCCGTCGGTGTTGAAGCGGAAGAAGTTCGGCGACGGGCTCTGAAGCGTCGCGCCCTGCGCGCCCGAAGAGCCGTTGATGAACGTGATGTTGGGCTGGGTCTTGGAGTACTCCTTCACCGCGATGCCCTCGGAGCCCGACAGCGGACCGACCATGATGTCGACCTTGTCCTGCTCGACGAGCTTGCGCGTGGCGTTGACCGCCACGTCCGGCTTGGCATCGGACGAGGCCTTGAGGATCTCGATCTTGCGGCCGGCCACCACGCCGTTGCGCTGCTTCACGGCGAGCTCGGCGCCGCGCATGCCATCCTGGCCGCCGGCCGCGAACGGCCCCTCCAGCGTGGCGAGCAGACCGATCTTGACCGGGGGCGCCTGCGCGATCGCCGCTCCGCTGACCACGGCGAGCACGGCGGCGACTAGCGCGCGTACAACCGTTTTCTTGCGGCTGTCCATGGACTCCCTCCTCTTTGAGTTGACATCCGGGCGCTCAGGGCCGCCCACCAGCCGAGCAGGCCGTCGCGCGAGAACAGCACGATGACGAGGAACACGAGACCGATCACCAAGTTGAAGCGCTCGCGGTCGAAGACGTCGATGGCGAAGTTCTGCAGGAGCACGAAGACGATGGCGCCGAGAAACGCGCCGATCGGATGCCGCATGCCACCGAGCACCGCGATGACGAGGATGTTGATGAGCCAGCCCGTGCCCACCGAGCCCGGGGTGACCAGGCCGTTGTACCAGGTGAACAGCACGCCACCGACGGCCGCGATGGCGCCGGCGACAGCGTAAGCCGCCACGCGATGCGCCGTCACGTTGAAGCCGAGCGCGCGCATGCGGCGCGCGTTGTCCCGGATCCCCTGGAGCGCGATCCCGAACGGCGTGCGGAGCAGGTACAGCACGAAGAGATATCCGGCCAGCGCGCAGGCCAGGGTCAGGTAGTAGAAGGGCACGGGATCGCGCCAGTAGAGGCCGGCCAGGGTCGGCGGGAACACCTTCTGCTCGCCCTGAAAGCCGTTGAACACCTCGTAGTTCTGGAGCGTCAGATAGTAGAAGGCCACGCCGATCGCGAGCGTGATCATGATCGTGTAGATGCCCTCGGTGCGGACCGAGAGCCAGCCGATGAAGGTCGCGGCCAGGACCGCGATGGCGATCGCGATCAGGACCGCCAGCCACCACGGCCAGCCGAGGGTGACGCCGTTGGTGGCGGCGGTGCCGAAGATCGCCACCATGTAGCCGGCAAGGCCGGCCACCGTCATCTGCGCCAGCGAGATCATGCCGCCGGCGCCGGCCAGGAAGGTGAGCGAGAGCGCGATCAGTCCGAGAGCCAGCGACTGGGCGCCGATCTGGAACGTGAAGAACGGCGTGGCGAACCACGGATAAGCGATCAGGAACGCGAGCACGAGAACGTGCCGCACGCGGACCGGATTCGTGAGCTGCCGCCGCGGCCGCGGCGCGGACGCGCCGCCGCTCCGCGGCCCACCGGCCGCGCCGGCGCGCGGCGGCTGCAAATTCATCGCGCGGCGCCAGTCGGCCGCGCTCATGCGGGTCGGCCGAGGATGCCGCGCGGCCGGAAGGCGAGCACGAGCACCAGGATGACGAACGTGAACACCACGCTGTAGGTCGGCGCGTAGGCCAGCCCGTACGTTTCGGCGAGGCCGAGAATGGCCGCGCCGAGCGCGGCACCCACCACGCTGCCCATCCCGCCCACGATCACCACGACCAGCGAGGCGAGCAAGAGGCGCGTGTCCTCGCCGGGCACCATCGAGAGCTCCACGGCGCCGATGACGCCGCCGAGGCCGGCCAGTCCGGCGCCGATCGCGAACGTCGTGGCGAAGATCAGGTTGACGTTGATGCCGGCGGCCGCGAGCATCGCGCGGTCGTCGACGCCGGCGCGGATCATCATGCCGACCCGCGTACGGTTGAGGAAGAGCCACAGCGCGACGCCGATCACGATGCCGATCGGCAGGAGCGATAGCCGGTAGGTCGAATAGGCGCGGATCACCGGCAGCCCCCGCAGCGGCCCATCGAGCACCGCCGGCGGTGACATCTGGTGGACCTGCGCGCCGATGATCCACATGAGCAGATCGGCGATGACGATCGACAACCCGATCGTGACCATGGTCTGGCGTAGATCCTGACCGGGCATGAAGCGGAAGATCGACACCTGCATGGCCAGGCCGACCACCGCCGCCGCGGCGAAGCCCGCGGCCAGCGCCAGGAGCCAGGAGCCGGTGAACTGCGCCGTGAAGAAGCCGAGGTAGCCGCCCAGCAGATAGAGCGAGCCGTGCGCCAGGTTGACGTTACGCATGAGCCCGAACACGAGCGTGAAGCCGCTGGCCACGATGAAGTAGAGCGAGGCCAGGGTGAGGCCGTTGAGCAGCGTGATGACGAACAGGCGCGCGTTGTCCTGGAGCGCCCACGCCGCGAAGGCGAGGATCGGCACCCCGATGAGCAACGTCCAGACCACGCGCGCCGGCCGCGTCATGCGATGAACCGGCTCCGGGCCGAACGGATCTCCGGCGACTTGGTGAACTCGCCGTCCTTCATGATCGCCAGCAGCTTCGACTTGTCCTGGAGGATCGAGATGTTGGCCAGCGGATCACCGTCGACCAGCAGCAGGTCGGCCAGCCAGCCCTCGCGGATCTCGCCGAGATCCTTGCGCATCATGATCTGCCCGCCCCAGCGCGTCGCCGAGATCAGCGACTCCATCGGCGTCATGTTGAGGTATTTCACGAAGTACTCGAGGTCCTTGGCGTTCTCCCCGTGCGGCGCCCACGCGAAGCCGTAGTCGCCGCCGGGCAGCACGCGGATGCCGCGCCGGAGCATCGCCTTCATGCTGTTGCAGGCCGCCTCGAGCTCGAGCTCGTAGCCCATGCGCTTGGCGATGTCGTTGGTGATGCCGACGACCTCGCCCTCGTAGAGCAGGCGGATGATCACGGAGAGGCCCGGCGCGACGAAGATCTTGTCCTTCTTGGCCTCCAGCATGTCGAGCGCTTCCTCGTCCGCGAAGCTCGCGTGGTAGATCACCTCGACACCGTGCCGCAGGCTCTGCTTCACCGACTCGCTGGAGCGCGCGTGCGAGGCCAGGCGCTTGCCGCGCACCTTCACCTCGTGGGCGGCGACCGCGACCTCCTCGTCGCTCATCCAGCTGGTGAGCGCGTCGGCGCCGGGGACCAGGTTGTCGCCGGACAGGTTGAGCTTCACCTGATCGACGCCGTACTTGAGGAACATGCGCACGGCCTTGCGCATGCCGTCGGGGCCGTCGATGACGCAGCCGAACGACATCTCCGGGAAGGGCAGGTGGGGCAGCATGTCGTCGCCCAGCGAGCCGGTCACCGTGATCTCCTGGCTTGCCGCGAGATAGCGCGGCCCCGGGATCTGGCCGGAGTTGATCGCGTCACGGATCACACAATCCAGGCGAGGCTTGGGCGTGGCCGCACCGACGCAGGAGGTCCAGCCGTGATCGAGATAGAGCTTGGCGACCTGGGCCGCCCAGAGCGTGTGCTCCTCGGGCGGCATCTTCTGGATGGCGTCCAGCGTCTTGGAGTTGGTCCAGCCGAAGTGCGTGTGCGCCTCGCACATGCCCGGCATCAAGGTGGCGCCCGCGCCGTCGATCACCGTGACGCCGGTGGTGGCGACGCTGCGCGAGCCGCGGGCGACGCGCGAGATGCGGTTGCCCTGGATCAGGACCTCGCCCTGATAGGGCTGAGCACCCGTGGCATCGATGATGCGGACGTTCGTGAAGAGGACGTTCGCCATGTCGGTCTCCTCTCGAGCAGGAATCGCTGCAACAGCGCGGTGCACTCCTCGGGCTTTTCGACCGGCGTCCAGTGGCCGCAGCCGCGCAGCACCTCGACGCGGCTCCCGGCAATTCGCTCGCTCATCATGCGGACCGACTGGGGCGGCGCGACGACGTCCTCGTCACCGGTGACCAGGAGGGTCGGGCAGTCGATCCGCGACGTATCGGCGGGCTGCATCTCGGCGAGGGCTTCGCAGGTGCGCGCGTAGCCCTCGGCGTCCTGACGCATCAGGAGCTCGCGCACGAAGGCGGCGGCCGCGGGCCGCTTGATCCGGGTGTCCGCCGACACGCTCGACTGAAGCAGCGCGTCCGCGATCGGCTGCATGTCGCCCTTGCGCGCCTCGGCGGCGCGGGCGCGGATCGCGGCGCGCGCCGGGTCGGGCGGCGCGAGCAGGGGCCCGAACAGCGCAAGGCTCGTCACCTTTCCTGGCTCGGTCGCGGCCAGATGCGCCGCGACGATGGTGCCCATCGAGTGGGCGACGACGTGCGCGCGCTCGACCTCCGCCTTCCGCATGACCAGCAGGGCGCGCTCGACGAACAGCCGGAGCGACAAGGGGCCGTCGACACGGGGCGAGCGCCCGGAGCCGGGCAGATCGAACCGAATGGTGCGGTGGCGCGCGAAGGCGGCGAGCACGGGCGTGAAGGTGTTGGACGTGCCGCCGAGGCCGTGAATCATGACCACCGGCTCGCCCTCGCCTTGGATCTCGACGGCCATGCGCTCGACAAACATCACTCCTCCAGGCAGCCGGATCGCCGTACTGGCTTTTTGAGACGCCCGTCTCAATCTGGTGTGCCAGACTACCCGCAAATGGCCAAAGGCGCCAGACCCTTCTACGTGCTCCCCGATCTGGGCACGGGCCACCGTGCCCGGGAGTTCCGGCGCCTGCTCGACCAGGCGGTCCGGCTGGTGCGACGCGGACATATCCCGTCGGTGGCGGAGGTGGCTCACAGTGCCGGGGTGTCCCGCGCGACGGCGTATCGCTACTTTCCCTCGCGCTCGAAGCTCGTGAGCGCAGTCATCGCCGAAGCGCTGGGACCCGTGCGGCGCGCTGTGCCGCAGCAGGGCGACGCCAAGCAGCGGCTGCACGAGCTGCTCGACCGAACCTACTCGCGTTTCGCCGAGTACGAGCCGCACATGCGCGCCGCGCTCCAGCTGGCGCTCGAGCACCAGGCTCTCGAAGCCGCCGGCCGGCTCGAGGAGGAGCCGTTCCGTCGCGGGCAGCGCACCGAGATCCTGGCCACCACGCTCGAGCCCCTCAAGCGGCGGCTGAAGCCACGCACCTACCAGCGCCTGATCAAGGCGCTGGCGGTGGTCTATGGCATCGAGCCGATGATCATCCTCAAGGACATCTGCCGCGCCACCGATCGCGAGACCGAGGCGGTCGTGCGCTGGATGATGGACGCGATCGTCGACGCGGCGCTGCGGGAAGGGAAGTAGCCTATCCCGGAACGTCCGCCTCGATCAGCTGAGCAAGAAGATTGAGCGACTCCTGCCACCCCAGATAGCAGGCCTCCGCTGGAATGGCCTCGGGAATGCCTTCTTGCACGATGGTGACCTCGGTCCCGACCGACACCTTTTTCAAGGAGACGGTCGTCTGCATCTCGCCCGGCAGGTTCGGGTCGTCGAATCTGTCGGTGTGGCGAATGCGCTCGTTCGGCACGAGCTCGAGATATTTCCCGCCGAACGAGTGGCCGTGGCCGGTGGTGAAGTTGGTGAAGGACATCTTGTACGTGCCGCCGACCTTGGCGTCGAGCTGGTGGACCTTGCCCGTGAAGCCGTTGGGTGGCAGCCACTTGCCCATCGCATCGGCATCGAGGAAGGCCCGATAGACCTTCTCGGGGGGTGTGCGGAACACACGGTGTAGCCGGACGGTGCCGGTAGCCATGACGACGTCTCCTCCTTGCTTTCTAATAGCTTCACCCTTGAGTCGAACGAGGATCCAGGAAATCGACAGCGGCCGGCGGCCGGTCTCGTCGGCCGCGGCGGCGCAGCTAGCGGATCGTCCCGGACTTCCTCAACCCGGCGATCTCCGCCGGCGTCAGCCCTGCCTCGTCAGCACGGCGTCGGTGTGCTCTCTGAGCTCGGGCGCGGGTGTCCTGATTCCGCCGGGCGTCCGGTCGAACCGGATCGGCGTGTCCAAGGTGCGAAAGCGCCCGGCGCGCGGGGTGCTCCCGCTCGACGATCAGCCGGCTGGCGACGATCTGCGGATCACGCGGGAGATCGGCATAGCGATTGAGCGGTGCGCAGAGGACGTCGTGCACCTCCAGACGCTCCATCCAGTCTGCCACGGTGCGCGTGCGGTATCCGGACAGCGGCAAGGTCGTCATAGCGTCGCCCCGAAACTGTAGTCCATTCGTGGCCGCATGCGCGACCGGGGCCGCTTCGGGCAGGTGTGCTACCTTCGCCGTGAGGGGCGCGTGAAGCGGTCTCGTACGTGTGTACGTGTGGATGAGGAGATCACGATGACGACCGGCAAGACTCCGGTGATGGACGCGCTCGTCGACTTCGTGCTCGGGCTCGAGCTCGCGTCGGTGCCGCCGGCCGTGGTCGACGCCGCGAATCGATCGATGACCGACTGGCTCGGCACCGCCATCCGCGGCTCGATCGAGCCACTCGCCGACGCCATCGCGGCCGTGGTGGCCGCGACGGGCGGGGAGCCGCAGGCGACGATCGTCGGCCGCGGCCGGCGGACGAGCGCGCTGCTGGCCTCGCTCGCCAACGGCGCCCAGTGCCACGCGCTCGACTTCGACGACACGCACCTGCCGGCCGTGCTCCACGGCTCTGCCGCGGTCGCGCCGGTGGTGTTCGCGATCGCGGAGTGGCGGCACCTCTCGGGCGCCGACGCGCTCGCGGCGTTCATCGCCGGCTTCGAGCTCGAGACGCGCATCGGCCGCGTGATCGGCAAGCGCCTGACGGAGCGCGGCTGGCACGTGACGGCGACGGTCGGCACGTTCGGCGCCGCGGCGGCCGCCGGGCGCCTGCTCGGGCTCGACGGGCGCCAGCTGTCGCACGCGCTCGGCATCGCCGGCACGCAGGCCGCCGGGCTCACGCAGTCGTTCGGCACGATGGCCAAGCCGCTCCATCCCGGCAAGGCGGCGATGAACGGCTTGCTCGCGGCGCTCCTGGCCCGCGAGGGCTTCACCGGCGCGACGGCGATGCTCGACGCGCCCGAGGGTCTCGCCGGCACCTTCGTCGGCGTGACCGATCTCGGCCGCGCCGCCGAGGACTTCGGCAAGCGCTGGGAGCTCTTGCACAACAGCACGAAGTTCTATGCGGCCTGCCATCTCACGCACGCCACGATCGACGCCGGCCGCGCGATCCGTGCGCGCACAGAGCTCAGCCCGGACGCGATCGAGAGCGTGCGCTGCCGGGTGATCCCGCTCACGCTCAAAACCGCCGACCAGCGCGAGCCGAAGACACCGCTCGAGGCCAAGTTCAGCGTGCGGTTCTGCGCGGCGATGGCGCTGGTGCGGGGCGATGCCGGCGAGGCCGAGTTCAGCGAGGCGAGCCTCGCCGATCCGGCGGTCGCAAGGGTGATGGCGCGCGTGACGCCCGAGGGCGACGATTCGCTGGCGATTCCGGCCGCGCACATGACCGTCCGGCTCGCGGACGGCCGCGTCCTCGAGGAGCGGATCACGGCGGCGCGGGGGACGCCGGACAACCCGGGCACGCGCGACGACCTCGAGGCGAAGTTCCGGCGGCTGGCCGAAACGGTGCTGACGGCGAGGCGCGTCGGCGAGCTGACGGCCGCGATGCGCGACCTCGCGCACGCGAAGGACGTCGCGGACATCGTGGCGCTGGCCAGCCGCCGCGCCTGAGCGCGCCGGGTTTGACAAGCGCGGGCCCGTCACCTACTGTCTTGCCAACCAAACGGTTGGTCAACCGGTGCCCCGTCGCTCCGGGATCATGAGAGGACTCCACATGGCCAAGCCCATCATCTCGGCCGACTCGCACATCACCGAGCCGCCGAACACGTACGTCGACCGGATCGACGCGAAGTTCCGCGACCGCGCGCCGCACGTCGTCCACGA
>Ga0075433_10000341_pt1 | contig 28968 bp, 16 predicted proteins | sample RhiMethybrSRZTD2_FD_75299 | JGI IMG/M metagenome (GOLD analysis project Ga0075433, IMG submission 75299) | Populus rhizosphere microbial communities from Tennessee, USA - Rhizosphere MetaG P. TD hybrid SRZTD2 | ecosystem: Host-associated > Plants > Roots > Rhizosphere > Soil | place: USA... | reverse complement strand
ATCGTCATGATGGCGCTGGGCAGCGGCGCGCGGAACGCGATCGAGACGCAGATCCGAAACGTCGGCTCGAATCTCGTCACGGTCAACGCCAGCTCGGCGCGGTTCGGCACCGTGCGAGGTGGACAGGGTGGCTCGAGCACGTTGACCATTGCCGACGCCGCGGCGATCAGGGAGAACATCCCGGGCGTGAAACACATGACGCCGGGTCTCAACATCCGTGTGCAGGCGATTGCCAGCGCCGGCAACTGGAGCACGCAGGCGCAGGGCTCGAACGAGGAGCTGCCCGACATCCGCTCGTGGCCGCCGCAGCAGGGTAGCTTCTTCACCGAAGACGACGTGAAACGGGCGACCAAGGTCGCGGTGATCGGCGCGGTGGTTCGCGATCAGCTGTTCGGCGCCGGCAACGATCCGGTCGGTCAGATGATCAGGATCCGCAACCAGCCGTTCACCGTAGTTGGTGTGCTCTCGAAGAAAGGGCAGGCCTCGTTCGGCGGCGATCAGGACGACACGATCATCGTGCCGTATACCACCGTGCAGAAGCGGCTGACCGGTCAGGACTTCCTGCGCGAGATCACGATTCAAGCCGAGACCGGCGTCGACCTGCAGGAGATGGTCGCGCAGATCCAAACGCTGCTCCGCGAGCGTCACAACATTCCTCCCGGCGGCGATGACGACTTCCTCGTGCGGACGCTCGACGAGATGGCCGGCGTGCTCACGCAGACCACGAACACGATGACCTACCTGCTGGCGGGAATCGCAGCCGTGTCGCTGCTCGTCGGCGGCATCGGGATCATGAACATCATGCTGGTGTCGGTCACCGAGCGCACGCGCGAGATCGGCTTGCGTCTCTCGGTCGGCGCCCGCGATCTCGACGTGCTGCTGCAGTTCCTCACCGAGGCGATGGTGTTGAGTCTCGCCGGCGGTGCGATCGGCGTCATCCTCGGCTACGCGGCATCGAAGATGATGACGCGCATCATGTCGTGGTCGACGCTGGTGACGCTCGATGCTGTGCTGCTGTCGTTCGGATGCGCCGCGGCGATCGGCATCTTCTTCGGCTTCTATCCGGCGCGAAAGGCCGCAGGCCTAGACCCGATCGACGCGCTACGCTACGAGTAGTAGAGGGAACGGAGGTTTTTCACACCTCCGTTTCCTCCGCCTTCCCCGTTTCCTTCCGCAGTCGATTCAGCCAGTATCCCCAGCCGACGACGAGCGTGAAGAAGATCAGGCTCGATACCGGAGCGACGCGCGGGTTCGCCGGCGGCGGACCGGCGATGTTTCCGATCCACGCCAGTGTCAGCAGAATCGCGCCGGCGCTCAGGATGATCCACGACAACCACGTTCGACGCGCAGGCATTCGCGCGTAGACGACGAGCGCCGCCACCCACAAGCCGCCTTCGATGGCGAGCGTCGCCGGAATCGACGACCACAGTCGAAACCCGAGCTCAGTGCTCACGCCCGGCGCGAGCGGCATGTCCGGTTGATGGGAAATCACGTCGAGCAACCAATGGCTGAGCGCGCCGGCCACGAGGATGGTGGCCGCGCGTCCGTTGTGCCGCAGCGCGTAGTATCCGCCCCCAAGTAGACCAGCCCACACGGCGCCCATCAGCAGGCTGTGGCTGTACGCGATGTTGACGGCGTGAAGGAATTGGGCCGCGCCCGATCCGGATCCGAACTCGATCCGCTCGATGCCGACGATCACGAACACGAACAGCAGCAGATCAGCAAGCAGCGGCGCGAGCAGGCAGGTGCCGAGCGACAGCTTCGGCTCGATGCGCTTGGAAACGAAACCGACGGCGACGTGTCCGACCAGCACAATATCCTCCGAAAGGGAGCAGCCAGGCCGGCTGCGGCGTCTTCCCCGCCGCGGGGAAAAATATCAGGTCTCCCCTAAGATCTGTGCATCCAGTGCTCGCGCTCGGGGAGAGCGCTTGCTACACTGTGGAACCGAGGCTCGACTCCTGGTGTCAGACGACATCGATCCGCTCGACTCGCAATCGGCGATCGTCGAAGGGCCCCTCGCTGGTTCCGTCGGGACACCCGCGCCCAGGGTCGATCCGACGGAGGGACCGAGCCTGATGCTCGATGGCCTCGCCGTCGGCACCACGATCGTGGTTGCCACCAAGCATTCCTCCTACCAATTCGCCATCGTCGACGGCGCCGCGCGACGGGCCACGGTCGTCGGTGGAAAGATGTTTCCCGAGACCACCGATGTGCACATTGAAGGCGCGACGACCGGAGTCAGCGTCATCAAGCCGGGATGTATCGTCGTCGGTCTGCGTCTGGAGCTCTCGATGGGGCTCAAGCGGATCACGACGTCGAGCGTCACGTCGTTCGAGGTGGAGAAGTCCTCTACTGTGACCTGAGCGCGTTGACGATACGGGTGTGTTTGAAACGACGCGCCTGATCGAGCGGCGTACGCCCCTGATCGTTTCGAATCCGTCGATCGGCTCCAGCGTCGAGGAGCGCCTTCACCGTTTCGGTATCTCCCACATCAACAGTCGCCGCGTACATCAGCGGTGTAAAGCCGTTGTCGTCGGTGGCATTGAGCGGGACTTTGGCGCGAACGAGGATGGGAATCACCGCCGATCGGTTGGTGATTGCTGCCCAGTGCAGCAGATTGATGCCCGTGCTCTCGGTGAGATTCGCATCGGCGCCAGCGTCGACGAGCGTGCGCACGACATCGGCATGTCCGAAGGTCACCGCTTCGGACAAGGCTTCCGATGCGGGCTCCACGCCCCGCGATAGGAGCAGTTTGATCGCCGCGACGTCGCCAGTCATCGATGCGAGCACGAGCGGTGAGCGGCGAACGCGGACGCCCTCGGGTGCGTGAAGCTCGGCGCCGGCGTCGAGCAGCCGTGCCATCGATGCCGACGTGCCGAACTGCGCGGCGGCGATGGTGAGCGCGTCCACCCCCGCTGGTGAGCGCTGCTTGACGTTGGCGCCGCGCGACAGGAGCACGCCCACTTTGTCCTCATCGGGCGCAGCCATCATCAGCAGTGTGCTACCGCCCTCGGTCTTGCTGGATAGATCGACGCCCGAGTCGATCAAGCGCTCGAGATCTCGCGCGCTGCCAAACAACGCGGTTCGAACCCACGGCGGTATGTTCGCGTCCACGGCAGCTGTGGCCGCGCCGGCCCTTTCCACATCGGCGCGTCTCGCCGTAGCCGAAGGCGGAGGCAGAGAGGCTGAAGGGGTTGCAGATGCCAGCGCCATCACCGCCCAACAGCTCCCGGCATACGACAAGAACTCGTCCTTACCGTAGGGAAAGCCAGTAAAAAAATACGGTGGGCTGATATTCGCGGGCGAGATCATTCGCGTCTTCACGCGCCATGAACCATCCGCTGCCTGCGACCCAATCAGGAAGTCCGCGCCCTTTTGCCACACCGGATCGCTGACGGGCATGCCTGCTTCGTGCAACGCGAAGAGCGCCTCACCGGTGGAGTAGGCGTCGGGCTGATACCCCGCGAGTTGTGCGAAGCCGCCGCTGGTTTGCTGTCGTGACAGCAGATCGCGACCTGCATCGGCGCGTTCAACGGCCGTGGCCCCCGCCCACGCCAGGCCGAGGAGACGGAAGGCTGCGTCCTCGGTCGACTCGCCCTTGGTCGCAATCAGCCACTGGCGCGCCCGTTGGATAGCGGCATCACTCTCGTCGTGCCGCTCTTCCGGCATGTAGGCCTGAATCGCGCGGATTGCCGTCGCCGTTGCCGTGAAGATGCTGCTCGAATGCGGCGGCCTGAAGTCCGATGTCACCCAATGGCTGTCGCGCTGCCACATCGTCATTCGACGCGCGTAGATCGCGGTCGTCAGATCGCGCGGAACACCGGCCGCGTGCGCGGCCATCAGCAGCAGGCTTTCATTCGGAGTCGGATCGGCGAGCGTGATCGCCTGGATGGCGTTGTCGAGGGCACGCGGTCCGCGCAGCTCGCGGAATGTGACCGTCTCGACTGCATCGAGCGTCTTCGTGTCGACGTCGAACCCGCGCTCGCGCGCGAGCCGCAGCGTCATGATCGCGAGGGAGTTGTGATGACACGACACGCACGTCCGCTGCGCGACAAACGTCGACGCCGATCGCTGAAGCAGCGGCAGTGCACGCACGACCGCGGCGCGCGCGGCCGGCTGCGGTGCGGCCGTGACGTGAGCGATCACGAACAACGGCACGATGAAGCCAAGCATCGCGCGGATCATCAGGACAGCTTTGGATGGTACTACGCACGACTATAATCGGGCACACCGATGGGGCTCGCTCCCGGTGCCCGCCTCGGATCGTACGAAATCATCGACCTGCTCGGCGCAGGCGGCATGGGAGAGGTATACCGCGCGCTCGACAGCGGCCTCGGTCGTGAGGTCGCGATCAAGGTGCTGCCGCAAGCGGTGGCGCTTCATCCCGAGCGGCTCGCTCGTTTCGAGCGCGAAGCGCGCCTGCTGGCCTCCTTGAGCCACCCGAACATCGCCGTCGTCCACGGCCTCGAGCGATCGTCGGACTCGTACTACCTCGTGATGGAGCTGGTGCAGGGTCACACGCTGGCCGAGCGCCTCGCACGCGGTCCGCTTCCGATTGGCGATGCCTTGGCGACGATGAAGCAAGTGGCGGAAGGACTCGAGGCCGCGCACGAGCGCACGATCATCCATCGCGATCTGAAACCGGCAAACATCATGGTGACGGCCAAGGGGATCGTGAAGATCCTCGACTTCGGCCTGGCCAAGGCCACTGCCGAAGACAGCGGCGTTGCCACCGAATCGCCGACGCTTGGCAGCTCTGCGACCGTCACCGGCATGGTCATGGGCACGGCCGCGTACATGAGCCCCGAGCAGGCGCGCGGCGATCACGTCGATCGGCGAACCGACATCTGGGCCTTCGGCTGCGTGCTGTTCGAGGCGCTCACCGGCCGGCGCGCATTTCCGGGTCGAACGGTGTCCGACACGATCGCCGGTGTGCTGAGAGAGGATCCGGACTGGTCGACGCTGTCCTCCTGCGCGCCGATCAGAATCGAGCGGCTCGTCAGACGATGCCTCGAGAAGAACACGCATCAGCGCCTGCACGACATCGCCGATGTGCGGCTCGAAATCGACGACGCGTCGAAGGAACCGCTGACGCCGGCGGGCATTGCTGCATTACGAGCAGAGTCGCGTCGTCGTGTGCTGTCGTCGCGCGCAGCGTGGGCGACTGCGGCACTCATGGCCATCGTCGCGCTCGCGGTTGTGATCGTGGCCTGGCGGCCTGCGACCGCGCCGAGCGCAACCGTGCCGCTGTCACGCTTGATGATCTCGATTCCGCCGGTGCAAGCGCTCGAGCGAAGCCGCTCGTCACCGGTCGCACTGTCGCCGGATGGATCGTTGCTTGTGTACGCGGCAGCGGTTGGCGGTGGTCGCACCACGTTGTTCATACGTCCGCTCAACGAGCTCGCCGCACATCCACTGCCCGCGACGGAAGGGGCGAGCACGCCTTTCTTCTCTCCCGATGGGCGATGGCTCGGGTTCTATGCCGACGGCATGTTGAAGAAGGTCTCGGTGGCCGGCGGCGTGCCGCTGACGATTTCCGATGCGCCGCCGATCTGGAGCGCGTCGTGGGGCGATCGCGACACGATCGTGTTCGCGACGACGCTGCCGTCATCGGGATTGTGGGAAGTGTCGGCCAACGGCGGCGAGCCCAAGTCGATCACCAAGACCGGTGCGAACGAGATTCAGCACGGATACCCGCAACTCCTCGCCGGTGATACGCAGGTGCTCTTCAGCGTGCAGCGCGCCAATGGATGGCAGCTTGCGCTGTTGACGCGTCAGACCGGCAAATGGGCCGTGCTTGGCAACGGCAGAATCATCGGCGAGGGCGCTCAGTACTTGCCCACCGGCCACGTTGTGTACGCGCAGTCCGGCGGGCTCATCGCCACGCCATTCGATCCCGCAAACGGCGATCTGAATCAGCCTCCGGCGCCGCTGCTCGAACGCGTGGAAGCGTCGCGCTTCGGGGGCGCGTATTTCGCGGTCGCATCCAAATCGGGAACGCTGATCTATCTGCCCGGAGGTGCGACGGTCGCCAATCGCACACTGCTGCGCGTCGATCGCGATGGACGTGTGTCGCCGCTCGTGGACGCGCGCGCGGCATACGAAGATCCGGCGCTCTCGCCCGACGGACGCCAGCTCGCGGTCACGATCGCGTCGGACACGGGAAGCGACATCTGGGTCGTCGATCTCGCACGAGCCACGCGCGTTCGCTTCACCGCTGGAGGCACCAGCGCGTTTCCCGTGTGGTCGACCGACGGTTCGAGGATCGCGTTTCAATCGACCGTTCCCGGTGCGTCGAATCTGTTCTGGAAGCCGCTGAACGGCGGAGAGGCGCAGTCGTTTCTCAGCGGTGCACCGGAGCCGTCATCCTCGTGGCCGAATGCGGCCGCGAACCTGCTGCCCGGCACGCTGCCGACGCTCTCGGGCGGCGGTCCGCAGTTCCCTTCGTCGTGGACGAGCGATCAGTCGGTGCTCGCGTTCCACGAACGAAAGCCGAGCGGCGATCGCGACATCTGGACGGTGTCGGCCGGCAGCGCGCCGGTGCCGTTTCTGCTGACGCCGTTCGACGAGCGCTCGCCGAAGTTTTCGCCTGACGGCAAGTGGATCGCGTACGTCTCCGATGAATCCGGTCGCAATGACGTCTACGTGCAGCCGTTCCCGGGTCCGGGTGCGAAGTGGCTGGTGTCGACCGATGGCGGCGTCGATCCTGTATGGTCGCACGACGGCCGCGAGCTGTTCTTCCGTCACGCCGATCAGATGATGGTCGTGTCTGTTGTCGCGAAGACTGAGTTCTCGGCGAGTCGTCCCAAGCCGCTGTTCGACATTCGTTTCGATGCCGGCGCCAACGGGCCGAACTTCGACGTCTCGCGCGACAGCGCGTGGTTCGTGATGCCGCGCAACGATCTCGCAGCCGCGCCGACCGAGCTGAACGTCGTGTTCAACTGGTTCAGCGAGATCGCAGGTCGAACACGATCCTCTCGCATCCGCGATCAACGCGCGCCTGGTCTCACGGCCTTCATTCCTCGGTGGTTCGTGACTGTCGCGGCGCAGACGCCAACGCCCGCGCCGCAGCCGGGCCCTTCGGCCGCAACCGATGATGCCGTGCGCGACACGCTGCAGCGATACTCGGCTGCGCTCGAGCGCCTCGACCCCGAGGCCGTGAGGAAAGTGCAGCCCGGAATTCCCTTGGCCACGCTGACGAAAGCCTTCAAGGACATGCGTGAGCTCAAGGTGATGATCGACATGGTTCGCGTGCTGTCGACTGACGGCGCGACCGTCCGCGTGAGTTGCCGCGTCACGCAGACGCTGACGCCCAAAGCGGGAGCCAGGCAGACGACGACCGTGACTCGAGTGATGCGCCTGCGTCCGGGTGCTGTGAAAGCGACAACGGGCCAGGGCGCGGTGAAGCCGGTTCCGATTGTCGACGAGTCCTGGGTCATCGACGCGTTCGAGCGATGAGATCGCCGTGGTGACGCGGACGAAAGTCACTCCGTGCCCTCCGTCCCACCGTCCCCTCCGTGTCCCGAATCGAGAATCCGGTGAACACGCGTGCCCACCGGCTGAGAGCGGACAATCGGGCCGAAATCCCCCCAGGATGCGTGAAAGTTCACGGACGGACATCCAGCCCCACCGATGGGCTCCCTAAAGAAACAGGCGTATTCCAGCGTGTTTTGGGCTGGCAAGGGCCTTGCCTCTCATAGGCCAGAGGCTGCTCATGTTTCAGCATGACTCGCAAGTGCCGGGGAAAGACGCGCTGCAGATGCCGCCGATCGGCACGCTCGACGAGTTTGCCCGCTCGGGCGACGATGGCGTGACGCTGTGCGATCTCGAACCGGGCACCCGAATCACGGTTGCGACAAAGAATTCGACGTACCGCCTCGACGTGATCGATGGCGCGAAAGGGCGCGTGATGGTCTTCGGCGGCTCTGTGTTCCCGGAGCACACCGAAGTCCGTGTCGAAGGATCCACCGAAGGCGGCAGCGCGATCAAGTCGGGTTTGATCGTCGTTGGTCTCCGGCTCGAACTGACCTGCGGCATGCGACGGATCACGACCTCGCGCGTGAAAGCTATCGACATCGACAGGCCTCTCGCGTCCGCCCCGGCCGCGTAGCGGCTGCTCTCACCCAAAAAAGATAGATCCGTTTTTTCCGTTTGGACGTCTAAGGCGCCATGAGCCTGATGCAGGACGTCCGCTTTGCAATTCGTGTGCTCGTCAAGAACCGATGGTTCACCTTGATGGCGGCCGTCGTGTTGGCGCTTGGGATTGGCGCCAACAACGCGGTGTTCACGCTGGTCAACGCGGTGCTCCTGCGCGGCCTGCCGTTTCCCAAATCCGAACAGATCATGATGGTCCTGACCCGCGATTCCCGCGGGCGGGACACCGGCGTCTCGGTGGCCGACTTCAACGATTGGCAGAAGTCGGCGCGCACCTTTTCCGCGCTGTCGTTCGTCTTCAGCGGGTCGTTCAACGTTGGCGAAGAGGGCCGCATTCCCGAGAACTACTTCGGCAGCTACGTCTCGGCGAACTTCAACCGGATGGTCGGCATGGCCCCGATGCTCGGCCGCGACTTCACACCCGAGGAAGACCAGCTCGGGGCGCAGCCGGTGGTACTCATCAGCAGCAACGTCTTCAAGCAGCGCTACGGCAGCGATCCCAAAGTGATCGGCCGCACCATACGTCTCAACAGCGTGAACGCAACGATCATCGGCGTGATGCCCGAGGCGATGCGATTCCCAAACGACGGCGACGTCTGGATGCCGTACGGCACGCTGCCCACTCCCATTACCTCCGCGCCACGTCAGGCACGCGGCTACACCGCGATGGGACGTTTGCGCGATGGCGTAACGATCGATCAAGCCCGGACCGAGCTACAGGCCATTGGCGCAAAGCTCGCCAGCGAATTCCCGGCGACCAACAAAGATCTGGCCCCCTATCCCTATGAGTTCAACGAACGTGTGAACGGACCGCAGATCAAGATCCTGTTCTGGTCATTGATGGGTGCGGTCGGTTTCGTCCTCCTGGTGGCGTGCTCCAACGTCGCCAACCTCCTTCTGGCGCGTGCCGCGCATCGATCCAACGAGATCAGCGTGCGCGTCGCACTCGGTGCGAGTCGCTGGCACGTCGTCCGCCAGTTGCTGATCGAGGCGGTGCTGCTGTCCTGCTTCGCCGGCGTGTTCGGGTTGGTGCTCTCGATCCTCGGCGTGCGGTGGTTCGATGCGCAGACGCAGAACGTCGGCAAGCCGTACTGGATGGTCTTCGAGATGGACTGGCGCACGACCGTGTTCTTCATGGCCGTGTGCCTGCTCACCGGCATTGTCTTTGGGCTCGCTCCGGCGCTGCATGTGTCGAGGACCAACGTCGCCGAGACGTTGAAAGAGGGCGGCCGATCGGGTTCGGGCGGCATCCGCGCGCGGCGATGGACGTCGGGCCTCATCGTCGCGCAGCTGGCGCTGACGATGGTGCTGCTCGCCGGCGCTGGTTTCATGATGCGCAGCTTCCTCAACATGTATGCGATCGAGGTCGGCATCGACACCTCTCGACTCGTCACGCTGCAGATGATTCTGTCGGCGCGAAAGTATCCAAGCATCGAAGATCGCGCTGCCTTCCTTCGCCGCATCGACGAGCAGTTCGCGACCGTCGACGGGATCAAAGCGGCGTCGACGATGACCAGCCCGCCGTTTTCCGGAGGGTTCGGCCGGCAGCTGGAAATCGACGGACGGGCCAACGCGCCGGGCGAACGATCGCAAACCGTGACGATGTTGAGCATCGGCGCGCGCTATTTCGACGCGATCGGACTCAAGGCGTCGCAGGGCCGCGTGCTCAACGACGCGGATCAAGAGCCTGGCCATCCCAGCGTGGTCGTCAACCAGCGGCTGGTGGCGATGTACTTCAAGGGCGAGAACGCGGTTGGCAGACAGATCAGGCTGGTGGACGATTCACCGTCGGCCGCTCAGTCGCCATGGCTGACGGTGGTCGGTGTCGTGCCCAACGTGCGTCAGCGCAACAACAACCAAGAGCGCGAGCCCGACGCGGTGGCCTACATCCCGCACGTGCAGAACGCGGGCATGGCGCGAGCGGCGATGGTCATCGCGCGGGCGAACACCGCCAACGTCGCGCAGGCCACGCAGTCGCTGCGCGAGGCGATGCGGCTCATCGATCCCGATCTGGCGCTCTTCAACCCGAGAACCGTCGACGAGATCCTGGTGCGGCAGCGTTTCTTTCTGCAGCTGTTCAGCGTGATGTTCGGCACGTTCGCGATCATCGGGCTCGTGCTCGCAGCTGTGGGCCTCTACGCCGTCACCGCGTATTCGGTGACGCAGTACACGCGCGACATCGGCGTGCGCATGGTGCTGGGTGCACAGTCCGGGCAAGTGATCTGGCTGTTTCTGCGTCGTGCATTCGTGCAGCTCGGCATCGGACTGGCGATCGGCCTGGCCGGCGCGTTTGGCGTCGGCAAGCTGCTGCAAAGCTTCCTCGTGCAGATGACCGGCCGCGATCCGGTGACGCTCATCGCCATTACGGCGCTGGTGATCGTCGTCGCGCTGCTCGCGTGTTTCTGGCCGGCCCGGTACGCCACGCGGCTCGATCCGCTCGCCGCACTGAGGCACGAGTAAAGGCCTCAGGGCTCAGGCCTCAGGCCTCAGGGCTGGGCGAGGAATCAGGACTGGGGCCTCAGAGTTTGAACAATCGCTTCGCATTGCCACAGGCGATCTTTTTGCGATCGGTCTCGCTGATTGGCGCGCGCTCGATCCACTGTGCGCCTGGTTCCATCGCTTCGTACGGATAGTCCACCGCAAACAGAATGCGATCGGCGCCGATGGTCAGGATCGCGTTGATGAGCGCTTGATCGTTGAAGATGCCGCTCGTCGACACATAAAAGTTGTCGCAGAGATAGTCCTGCAGCCGGCGCTCGACGCGCTTGTCGGACGGGTTGTACTCGAAGCAATGCTGAATGCGCCACGAGAAGTAGGTGAGCGTCTCGCCGAGATGGCCGAGGATCATCGTGAGCTTTGGAAAGCGATCGAACAGGCCGCTGTAGATCAGGCGCAGCACATGGGTCGCGGTCTCAGGCGCGAATCCCCACGTCGCGCCGATCAGTTCGCGGTGACCTTCGTAGATGCGCTGATCGAGCGCCGGACGCGGATGCAGATAGATCGGCACGTCGAGCGAGGCCGCGGCTTCCCAAAACGGAAGGAACTTCGGATCGTCGAGGTACTCGACGCGCTGTGGATCTGTCGTGTTCGTGTAGCCGTTGATCATTGCGCCCTTGAGCCCGAGACGGGTGACGGCGCGTTCGAGCTCTTTGGCAGCCGCCGCGGGATCCTGCAGTGCGACGCTCGCAAATCCCGCATAGCGATCGGGACGCTTGGCAACTTCGCTCGCAAGAAAGTCGTTGAGCGTGCGCGCCGAGGCGATTGCGGTGGCGGCGTCGGCGATCCCCTGTATCGCCGGAACGGTGTGCGAGAGGATCGCCATGCGGACGCCGCTGGCATCCATGCCCGCGAGGCGCTCGCCAGTGAAGTCGACCAGGCGCTCGCCGACGAGATCCATCCACGCCGTGCTGTAGTCCATCGCGCGCACGAGCGTGTCGAGATTGGCGCTCGACACTGGCGCCGCGGCGGTCAGAAAGTTGAAGTGCTCCTCGACGGCGATCTTCTCGAGCGGCGGAGGAGCGGGTGGCTTGCCTATCGCAGGAAGGTCGTAGGCCATTCGACGCGTACTATACGGCGGGTCCAAAGACCCGCCGGACTATACTGAAGGTGGCCCCAGGTAGCCGTCCGATTGAGTAGCCCAGCCGCCACCCAGCAACCCCTCACCGATCGCACGCAGACCCCCGATAGCAGCGTCCGGCCAGGCCTCGCCGCCCAGGGCACCGCCCTCGGCATCCTCGGCGCGATCAGCGTATGCCACGGCCTCAACGATCTGATGCAGTCGGTGTTGCCGGCGACCTATCCGCTGCTCAAGGACGCGTATCACCTGTCATTCGGTCAAGTCGGGCTGATCACATTCGCCAACCAGGTGACGGCGTCGCTGCTGCAGCCCGTGGTCGGCACGTTCACGGACAGACGGCCGAAGCCTTATTCGCTGTCGACCGGCATGGCATTCACGCTGGTCGGACTGCTGCTGTTGTCGGTGGCGCCGACGTTCGTCGCTATTCTCGCGGCAGTGGCGATGGTCGGCATCGGGTCGTCTATCTTCCATCCCGAATCATCGCGCGTCGCTCGGCTCGCGTCTGGCGGACGCCACGGCTTCGCGCAGTCGCTGTTCCAGGTCGGCGGCAACTTCGGCCAGTCCCTCGGGCCGCTGATGGCGGCGTTCATCGTGCAGCCGTACGGACAGGGCAGCATCGCGTGGTTCGGTCTGGTCGCGCTCGTCGCGATGACCATCCTGTTCAAGGTCGGCACCTGGTATGGCGGCCACATCGTGTCAACGGTCCGCGCCGCCGGCGCCACGGTGCACGCGGCCGTGCCGACGCGCACCAAGATCGCGCTCACGATCCTGATGCTGCTGGTGTTCTCGAAAAACGTCTATCTTGCCAGCCTGACCAGCTTCTACACGTTCTATCTGATTCACAAGTTCGGAGTCTCGGTGCAGAGCGCGCAGCTGCATCTCTTCGTGCTGCTCGGCGCCGCCGCCGCGGGCACGTTCATCGGCGGTCCCGTCGGCGATCGCATCGGCCGCAAGTACGTGATCTGGGCGTCGATCCTCGGCGTGCTGCCGTTCACGCTGGCGCTGCCGTACGCCAACCTGCTGTGGACGGAGATCCTCACGGTGTTGATCGGTCTCGTCCTCGCCTCGGCGTTCTCGGCGATCGTGGTCTTCGCGCAGGAGCTGGTGCCCGGCCGCGTCGGCGCGATCTCAGGTATGTTCTTCGGCTTCGCGTTCGGCGCCGGCGGTGTCGGCGCCGCAATGCTTGGACGCCTCGCCGATGCGACGAGCATCGACGTCGTCTTCAAGGTGTGCTCGTTCTTACCCGCGATCGGTTTGCTGACCTGGTTCCTGCCAAACATCGAGCCTCACAGCAAAAGAACCGCCTGATTCCTGAAACCTGGCCCAGCCCTGATTCCTGATTCCTGAATCCTGATTCCTGTTAAGCTCCCGCACGGCTGAGTGGCATGTTGCCCACGACGCCGATGGAGGAGCATCGATGGTCATCAGACGAGTCGGGCCGCTTTCGTGCGCCAAGATCGCTGGAACCCTGTACGCCGTCATCGGTCTGATTGTGGGCGGGATCTTCTCGCTTGTCGCCATGGCCGGCGGCTTCGCCGCCGCCGACAGAGAGGGCGCGCCGTTCTTCGCGGCGATGATCGGAACCGGGTCGATCATCATGTTCCCGATCATCTATGGCTGCATGGGGTTTATCGGATCGCTGATCGTTGCCGCGATCTACAACGTGCTCGCCAGTGCGGTGGGCGGCGTCGAAGTCGACCTTCAGTGACAGTGTAGGCCGGGCCTGTTCTGAAGGCCGGCGTGATCTTCCTAGCGAGTAGGCGCTGAGTTCGACTCGCCGGCGAGCTTCTTGATCAACGCGGCCGTCTTCTCGTACACCGGCGGCGGTCCACCCGCGCGGCCTCGACCGCCGACGCCCATCGCCATGTCGATCGGGGTGCGTCCGCGCTTGTCCTTCACGTCGAGCTTCGCGCCGTGCTGCGCGAGCAGGCTGACCACCGAGTCGAGCCCCGCCTGTGCCGCAATGTGCACGGCGGTCAGGCCATCGTCGTTGGCCAGGTTCACGTCGACGCCTTTCGCGATGAGGAGCTCGGCGACCTTGCGCAGATCGGACTCGGTGCCGACGTCTTTGGCGAATACGCCGAGCCCGCGTCCGACACCGCACGCCATCATCAACGCGTTGGTCCCTCGTGGCTGCTTGATGGTCGCATCGGCGCCGGCATCGAGCAGAATCTTCACCGCCTCATAGTCGCCGTTCCTCGCCGCCCGCATCAGCGGCGTCGTCCCCGTGCCGAGCAGCGGTTCGCCTGGCGTGTGATTGCGTTGAAGCGTCGGCATCTTGAGCTTCGCATCGACGACGGCGCCTTTCGCGATCAGACGCGACATGAGATCGGTCGGCGAGAGCTTGTCTTTCACCTTGCGCGGCGGCAGCCCGTAGACCTCGCCGAGCGAGCTCATGTCGACGGCCGCGTAGAGCGCCGCCATGCCCGCTTTGTCAGACGTGTTGGGGTCGGCGCCGTTGTCGAGCAGCGCGTTCGCAGCGTCGTAGTGCGAGTTCATGATCGCGAGCATCAACGGCGTGGTCCCATCCGGATCCGCGGCGTTGACATCGGCGCCGGCTTTCACGAGCAGCGGAACGGCATCGACGCCGCCATCGCGGCCGGCGTACATCAGCGGCGTCCAGTTTCCGTGCGGCAGAATCGTGAGCACGCCTTCGAGCCCGAAGCGATCCTTGGGGAACGCGATCGTCGATGAACGCGCGTGGACGTCGGCGCCTTTCTCGATCAGCAGCCTGACCACGGCGGCCTGGTTCTCGGATGCGGCCCACATCAGCGCCGTCTCGCCCAGCTGCGACTCGCGTGCGTTCACATTGGCGCCCTTGTCGATGAGCGCACGCACGCCGTCGACGCTCGCGGTTCGCGACGCAAACATCAGCACCGTCTGGCCGCTCGAGACGATCGTGTTGGGATCGGCGCCCGACGCGAGCAGCAGCGCGATGATCCTCGCGTTGCCGTTCATGGCCGCCAACGACAGCGGCGTCACGCCATAGCGATTGGCTGCCGTTGCCGACGCGCCAGCTTTGAGGAGCAGTTGCGAGATTTCGAAGTCGTCGCCGCGAACCGCCCAATGCAGCGGCGTCGTGCCGTCGCCGTCGACCGCCTTCACCGCCGCAGGATCCTTCAACAGGGCGCGGACGGCTTCCTTGTTACCGCTCTGAATCGCGTCAGAGAGACGCGACGATGAGGCGGCCTCGATCGACAACGCCAACACGGCGATGCACAGAGACGCCGAGGCGGCGAGCAGCGTTCTCACCCGAAGAAATCCTCGACGCGACCGTTGCTGTCGCCGAACGTCTCAATCTTGCTGCCGAAGTGATTCGATACCGCGAGCCACAGATTGCCGACCGGCGTCTGCTTCTTGAGCTCGATGTGACGATGGCCCTTGCCCACACCGCCGCCGACCGCGACCACTGGAAGCGGATCGCTCGCATGCCCGTTGGGGTTGCCCATCCCGCCGCCATAGAAGATCAGCGAGTGGTCGAGCACCGATCCGTCGCCGTCGGGCGTCGCGCGCAGCTTCTCGAGGAACTTCGCGAACAGCCGCATGTGATACGTGTTCACCTTGACGTTCTGCGCGATCTTCTGCGGATCGTTGCCGTGGTGCGAGACCGAGTGATGCTGCTCGGTGACGCCGATGTTCTGGTACGTCCGCTGACTGAGCTCGCGCGTGAGCATGAACGTGAACACGCGCGTGATGTCTGCCTGATAGGCGACCGCGAGCAGGTCGTACATCAGACCGACGTGCTCTTCGAACGAGTCTGGCACGCCGATCGGAACGTCCAGCGTCACATCGGTGCGGTTGTGCGCTTCCGTCTGCTGGATCCGGCGCTCGATTTCGCGCAGGTTGTCGAGGTACTCGGTGACCCGCTGCCGATCCTTGGTGCCCAGCGTCCGCTGCAGCTGCTTCGCCTCGGTGGTCACCGAATCGAGCATGCTGCGCTCCTAGCGAATGCGCGCGGCGCGCTGCGCGGGACTGCCGCCCTGACCGAACATGCGCTCGAAGACGACCCGAGGATTGATGTCCATCGGCAGCGGTGTGGACGGAGAACTCCAGCACACTGTGTTGAGATAGACGCAATTGAACCCCGGCGAGCAGGCGCCGACGTAACCGGTGAAGTCTTCGGTCGCGACCTCGAGCGACGGGAACGGCGTCTCCTGGCCGATCTGCTGCGCCACCACTTGATCGACCGACGTGTTCGCGAGGACGTCTTCGGCTTCAGTACGCTTTGGCCACACACCGGTGAGGTAGCCCGCGGCGCTCACCGCGTGATCGCCCACCTGACTGCCCGGATGTGAGCGCGTGAGGTTGGTGACGACGACGATCTGATCCTTGAACGGCTCGATGGGCGCGAGGATCGGCTTGAAGTCGAATCCCTTGCCCACCGCGGTCGGGATCCACTGTTCCATGATCGCGCCATTGGCGATGTAGATGGAGCCGAAGCGGGTGCGCGGCTTGGCTTGTGCCTTGGCGAGCGCCGTGAATGCCGGAAACATCGCGTCGAGCAGCGGCAGCGATACGGCAACACCCATGCCTCGCAGCAGCGTTCTTCGCGTGAGATGTTTCTTGGTCAGAAAGGCCATCTGGTCGACTCCACTACCGCGTTCCCGAATCCTGGCTCCCGATCGCCGCGCGCATTTGGAACGGCGCGCTCTTCACGATCCCCATCACGATCGACGAGAACCGATAATTCTGTTTTGCGCCGTCGCGAACCACGCGCCGCACTGCCGGCATGTCCGACGCGTCGACGCCGCGGCCGAGCGCATAGGTCATCATCTTCTCCGTCATCGTCGTCACGAAGATGTCGGGGCGCTCGAGGATCGCATTGCGCAGCGTCACGACGCCGTCGATCTGGCGTCCGTCGGCCAGCTGGCCCGACGCGTCGATCGGCCCACCCGGTTCGCGCGTGCGCCACGCGCCGACGACGTCGAAATTCTCCATGGCAAAGCCGACGGGATCCATGACTTTGTGGCACGTGGCGCAGGTCGGGTTCGCGCGATGGATCGCCATCTGCTCGCGCAGCGTCTGCGGCTTCTCGGCGTCGGCGGCCGGCAGGTTCTGATTCACATCGGGCGGCGGCGGCGGAACCGGCAGGCCGAGCAGGTTCTCGAGCACCCACTTGCCGCGCAACACGGGCGAGGTGCGCTCGGCGTGCGAGGTCACCGACAGCACGCTGCCATGTCCGAGCAGGCCTTTGCGGGCATCCTCCGTCACCGCGACGCGGCGGAAGCGGCTGCCGTACACACCGGAAATCCCGTAGTGCCGCGCCAGCCGTTCGTTCACGAACGTGTAGTCGGCGCGCAACAGATCGAGGACGCTGCGGTCTTCGCGGATCAGGCTGTCGAACAGGAGCTCGGTTTCGCGCCGGAAGGCCTGGCGCAAGTTGTCGTCGAAGTCCGGGAACTCATCGGAGTTGGGCTGCACCGAACGAACATTGCGCAGATGCAGCCACTGGCCGGCGAAGTTCGTCGTCAGCGCGCTCGATCGCTCGTCGGCCAACATACGGCGCACCTGCGGGTCGAATGTCGCCGGGTCGCTCAGCTTCTTGCGCGTCGCGAGATCCAGCAGTTCCTCGTCGGGAATGCTGCTCCACAAGAAGAAGGAGAGCCGCGACGCGAGCTCGAGATCGGAGACGCGAGATGCAGATCCAGCGGCGGCACCCTCGGGATCGCGCTCGACGCGGAACGCGAAGAGCGGACTGGCGAGGATGCGCTCCAGCCCGCGTTGGATGCCCCGATCGAAGGAGCCTTGTTTCCGACCCTCGTCGTACATCTGAAGGATCGGCTCGAGCTGCGCTTTCGTCACTGGCTGGCGATAGGCGCGGCGCGCGAGACGGGTGAGGATCTTCGTCGCACACGGTTTCTCCGCGCTGGCTTTGGTCGGCATGCACTCGAAGATTGCGCGCCGGCTTGGCGTATCGCCCGGACCTTTCGCATCGTAGGGTCCGGTGACCGTGAACGTCTGGATGTGCGGCCAGCCGGCCCAATCGAAGTTGTCGGCGGAGCTGCGGATGAACGGCTGCAGGCGCACCGTGTCCTTGAGCGGAGCGTTGCCAATGAACGCGGCGGTCACATCGTGCGGACCCGCGGTCACCGGCACGCGCACGCGCATGCGCAATTCCACCGCGTCGCCGGTGTCGGTCGGCTTGTCGTACATCGACGCGAGGTCGGCGTTCCCGCCGATCGTCACGCGATGAATCTCGCGTCCATCGATCGTGATCTCGAAGTCAGTGGGATATTGCAGGCCGCGGACGATGTTCAGGTTCGTTCGATACAGCTTGGTCTGGAATTCGTACTGCGCGTCGAGCGGGAAGGTGTGGCGCACGCGAAGACCACCGACCGTACCGAGCGGAAGGCCCTCGATGTGCTGGTTCTGCGAGAGATCCTGCGGCACGCGGTAGGTATCACTACCTGGCCGCATCGTCGGATCGCCCACGGCCAGACGGCTGATGCGACCGGCCGCGGCGAGATAGCGCTCCTGCAGCGACGGTGACACACCCAGCACGTCGGAGATGTTGTCGAACCCGTACGCGGAATCATCCGGCGGCAGCAGTGTGGTCACATCGACGTCGAGGGCGAGGAGATCGCGAACGGCGTTCTTGTATTCGGCGCGATTGAGTCGATGGAGCAGCGGACGCCCTGGATTCGGATGTGCCTCGGCGGCGCGATCAAGCTGGGTTTCGAGCCAGGCGATGAGGCCATGCGTCGTCGCCTCGTCTGGATGCCGAGCCCCTTGCGGCGGCATGACGCCGGCCCGCAGCTTTCGGACCACCTTTTCCCAGATCGCGGCGTCGCCGTCGACATGCGACATGTCGAGCTTTTCGAGCACGAGGTCGCCGGTCTTGAGCCGCGCATTGTGGCAGGTGACACAGTACTGATCGACGATGGCGCGATACGGCGCGCTGTCAGTCGACGGCCCCGCTGCGCCGGCTTGGTCTACGGCCGCGGATGGGACTATCGTCGCGCACGCGAGCCAGGCACACCCCGTCAGCGCCAGCACCCGTCCGGTCATGGGAATCCGAACCACTCTGTCAGATTGTCGCCGATCTCGGGGGGTGAGACCGCATCCCCTAATGAGGTGTGCCTCTCGAGCTGCTGCTCGCTTCTGTCGAGAAAACAGGCCTGTTGCCGGGCCGATCTTCCTCATCGGATCCTCACCCGTCATCACGAAACATTTCACCATTCACGCCGTAATCGAGCGGCAACAGGACGTGCGCTGATGTTGGACGCTGACCGCGAGCAGGTCTGTCGGGTCACTTATCTTCCAGCCGTGGGATTTGTCAGCTGCTACACTCTCGACACCCTCGCGTTCTTTCCTTGCTCCTTTGCTAAACGAAATGAAAAGATCCACCTGAGCTGTTCGATTCAGCGCGCGCGGACGTTGCCTCATTTGAAAACGAACCATTTTTCCGCGGAGCTCCTCGAACCGCGACGCAGATAGGTTGACTCCATGTTTCCCTCGATGTCACTCGTTTCCACGCATGTTCGAAACGCCGCGACGCTGGCTCCTCGCTCGAGTCGAGCGACGGCAACGCTTGGTCTTTCAATCGCGTTCGCACTGCTGTTCGCGCAGATGGGAGGTCGTGCCGACACGCTGGACCCGCTTTCGTACGCCGGCGGGTTCCTAGTGACAGGTGACTACGTGGCCAGTGGAGTCGATCTGCATGAAGACACCAATCCGATCGACGCGGAAGGGTTGTCGACCGGCACGATTCACATCAGCGGTGTCCCGCAGGATGCCGATATCGTCGCAGCGTACTTGTATTGGGAGACGATCACCTTCACCGCGACGCCGACGCAGGCCCGCGCCAAGTTTCGCGGCGAAGAGCTCGATCTCGACAGCATCGTCGCCGTCAAGAAGAGTCATCAGGATCTTACCGGCAACGTCGCGACCTGCTGGACCTCCGGACAGCCGGTCACCATGTGGCACTATCGGGCGGACGTGCTCCGCTTCCTGCCGATGCGGTTGGACAGTAACGACAAGCCGACGGGCAAGCTTCTGGTCAACGACGACGATTTGACGACCAATGCGCAGCCCCTGCACACGGTCAGCTTGCCGACTCGAAACGGCAATCAGCTTCCGGAGAGCGCGGGGGCCACGCTCGTTCTCGTGTATCGAGATCCGGCCGAGACCGTGCTGCGGAAGGTGGTTCTCTACGAAGGCACGCACGTCGCGCCCGCGTTGACGGATGCGATGACGCAGACGCTGCGAGGCTTCTACCGATCGGCGACGACGCCATCCGCGAAGATCACGCATGTGATCGCGAGCGGGCAGCCGAACAACAACGAACGCATCTTCTTCAACGATGGGACGTCTTCTCAAATCTCGCCGGCCAATCCGATTCTTGGGGTCAGTTCATCGGAACGGGCGTGGTCGACATTGACCTACTCGAACCTGTCGATGACTCCCGGCAACAATTCTGCCGGGGGCTACGGTGAAACGGCGACGACCACAGTCGACCACTCGGGCGGTGGCGGCTACGACTGCCTCACGTGGGGGGCGGTGGTGTTCAGCACTGCGGTCGAAGACTTCGATCACGACGGCCTGCCCGATGGCCTCGAAGACGTCAGCGGCGGGCTAAAGGATCCGGACAACACCCAGCTGCCCAACCTCAAGGCCATGGGTGCAGGCTCCGATCAGAAGGACGTGTTCATCGAAGTGAATGCGATGTGGGCTCCATCGGGGACGTCGTACGGATCTGCAACGGCCCCGTACAGTACCTTCGAGAACACGAAGACGACCACGAGCGATCACACGCATATGCCGACGCCCGATGCGCTCAAGATGATCGGCAAGGCGTACAGCGATCACGGCATCCGGGTCCACTTCGACGTCGGGAACGTCACGGCGTATCACAATCTCGGCGTCGTCCATCACACGGACTGGACCGACGACTATGCCTCTCCTGATGCCAACCAGTACCTCGTCGGAAACGGCGTCGGAAACAACGTGTCTTCACTGGCGAGAGGCGGGGAGACCGTCAAGGAAACGGCGTGCGCGGAGACGACGCCCGGATGTCAGTTCCCTGCGTATCCAGGAACGGTGAGCTGGAAGATTGGTGTGCAGCTCCTCAGAGACTGGCCAGTCGGTGACGCCGGCCAGGAGATCTCGCTGGATCCCACCAATCCCGCGTACTTCAATTGGGAAGCGGGAACACATCGCCGCCGGTTCGATCCCGGCCGGACGGGTCTGTTCCATTACCTGATGTACGCACATGCGCGTGGGACGCCGAGGTCGCTCCCGTGTCTGGTTCACGGCGATCCCGCTGCGTACGATTTGAACAACGGAACGGCGTGCTCGACGCCCAACCCCCAATTCCAGCCGCTGCAGTACCACGTGCCGACCAGTGCGTCCGGCATCGCCGATTTGCCTGGGGGCACGCTGCTGGTGACGCTGGGGCTGTGGGAAGAATTCGTTGGCAGACCATTCACGAGAGCCGGCACCACGTTCCACGAGCTCGGACACAACCTCGAGCTGTGGCACGGAGGAGGCTCCCCGACTTTCGGCAACAAGGGATTGGGCATCGCGACGTACATCGAGCCGAACTGCAAACCCTACTACCTCACGTCGATGAGCTATTTGTTCCAGGTGCATGGCTTGTTCAACGACCTGGACGAGATACACATCGATTACTCGTCGAACGCGTACGCCGGTGGAGCCGAGACCGGCTTCGTCGCGGATGGCTTCCTCTCTCCGACTCCGTTGTATCAACCAGCATGGTTTGCTCCGGCGACGAGCACGCTCGCGGGTGAACTTGGCGTCACCGCCGCGACCCGCTTCTGCAACGGCACGACCTTCAATCCGGCGCCCGCCACGTTGATGGCTCGTGTACACACCACGAGCACCACTGGACCAACGGCATTCATCGATTGGAATGGCGACAAGGTACAGAACAACTCGTTGTCAGGACAGGATGCGAACTTCGACAACGCCGTGACCGGTGCGCCTCATGTCCTCGGCGGGTTTGACGACTGGGGCAGCCTTCGCCTGAATCAGGTGAATGCCGCGGTGGCGGGGATTATTCCCGGATCATCCGAGCGCATCGGCCTCGAACTGGGTGGCCTCTCCGCCGAGATGGGCGGGATCGCCGCCGAGATGGGGGGAATCTCCCCGACGTTGCAAGGCTTGAGCGCGGAAATGGGGGGCCTCACTGCTGAAATGGGTGGCCTCTATCAACTGTGGAATGTGACTGCCGCGCTGAACGGACTGTCGGCTGAAATGGGCGGCCTCAGTGCGGAGATGGGCGGTCTGGCCGCGATGTTCCCGCAACTCGGCGGCCTCAGCGCGGAAATGGGCGGCCTCAGCGCCGAGATGGGTGGCCTCTCCGCCGAGATGGGTGGCCTCTCTGCCGAGATGGGCGGCTTGAGTGCGGAAATGGGAGGCTCGCCGGAATTGAGCTTCGCGCACGCGAATGAAATGGGCAAGAGCCGCCCGTATCAGGTGACGGCATGCGTGATCCAGGCGAACAACAGCTGCTCGACGGCGGCACCATCCACGCCGCTCTATCACCGCGTTCTGGTGTCCTTCCAGTCACCGCCGTTCGGGACCTTCAGTTCCTACGAGGTGCAGCGCAAGAGGGCGGGAGCGTCGGACAGCAGTTATGTCTCGGCTGGACCGAACGCGACGACGAACATCTTCATCGATACCACCGAGCTCGCCGACGGCGCATTCAACGGTTTGCAGTACGTGTATCGCGTGCGCGGGATCGCCTCCGACGGCAACAGTGAGTGGTCTCGTCCATCCGCACCGCTCACCACCATCAACGACAAACCACAAGCGGGCCCAGACGGACCATTCACGGTCGACAACAAGTCGACGCTGCCGATCGCGATCGCGAGCTTGCTTGGCAACGACACGGACGACGACAGCCCGACGGCGTTTCTGGCGCGACGGCTGACCGTGACGCGGCAGCCGGCGAACGGCACGTTGACGTTGAATGGGGCAGGGACGATCCTGACTTACAAGCCGAACAAGAACTACGTAGGACCCGACAGCTTCAAATATCGCTCGGACGATGGAATGTCGAGTGACACGCCGGCGGTTCCGCTCAGTGCTCCGTCGGATGAGATCACGATCTCGATCACGGTGACGAAGTCAGGAAAGTGAGTCCCGGTTAGTAAACGGGACGCGACCGCGTATTCGAAGGCGGGCGAGAACGAACGGCTCTCGCCCGCTTTTTTTGTTAGGAGCCGATGCGGCGGCGGGCGTCGGCAACCGTGCGATCCTCGGTCGACGTTCCGCGAATATCCAGGTACTTGCGGTAGGAATCGGCGAACCCCAGCGTCTTCAACTCCTCACGCACGCGGCCCTGCCAGTAGTAAACGATGGGGAACTGTCCAAACGTCGGATCTTCCTGGACCAGGGCGAGCGCTTCGCCGCGGCGTTGAATGCAGCGGTCGAACTCGGCGTCGGCCTGAAGGAATCCTTTGGCGGCAAAATACGCGCGCCCGAGATCGAAGCGGCCAAACCAGGTGTCGAGAATGTCCTTGGCCTCGGTGAACAGCTGGATCGCCTGTGGCGCGTCGGTCTTGAGGGCGATGTTGCCTTCGATGATCTTGGCGTAGGCTCGGGCTTCGGCACCCAACTGGTTCTTGAACGTCGCGCCCAGGGTTCGTGCGCGCGCGATGTCGCCGGTCTCGGCGAAGATCCGCGCGGTCAGGAAACGAATCGGCGCGACGTTGCTCAACTTCAAGGCGCGGTCTGCGGCCGCGGCCGCTTCACGCACGTGGTTCGTCGCCAGCTGCACATAGGCGAGCGAGGTGAACTTCATCGCCGCGCCATCAGGGTTCTTGGCCGAGAGATCGGCGGCCGCGCCCTGCTCGAACAGCTTCACGGATTCTGACAGGCGTCCTTCATAGAACGCGAGATCAGCGAGGCCGGCCGCTGCGAACGACGCGCCGAAGGCGCCGGTCTCGCCGAGTTTTCGATACGATTCGGCGGCATCGGCGACGCGCCCCTGTCCGACCTGGCTGAACGCCAAGGCACCGAACGCGCGCGCGTCCGGTTTCTGCAGTTTCTTGATTTCCTGCTCGGCGCCGGCGAAATCGCTGGCGTAGTTCAGGAACACCGCCAGGTTCGATCGGAACGCGATCTGATTGGGCAGCAGCTGCACGACCTGCCGCATCTCGTCCACCGCGCCGCGCATGTTGCGCAGATTCGAGAGGCAGATCGCCCGCTGATTGTGAGCGACCACGTCGGCGGGAAACGACTTGATCATCTCGCCGTATTCCGTCACGCACTGCTGATAGTCGCCCTTGCGGATCGCGTAGTTGCCGCGGGTTTGAAAGCGCTCGCGCTCCGTCATCGCGTCGAGATACTTCACCGCGTCGGTCGCGTACTTCTCTGCATCCTGGAGGCGGCCCAGATTGCGCGACATCGCCGCCATACCCTGATAGCCGAGCCCGAACTTCGAGTCGAGCTCCACGGTCTTGGAGTATCGCTGCAGCGCTTCTTCGTACTTGCCGTTCGATTGCGCTTCGACGGCCGCCGCATACTGGCTCGCGACCTCGAACGATGTCGTCGAGAGGCTCTTCATCCCCAGCAGCTGCGCGGAGGCCGAGGTCCGGTCGCCCAGGGCCCTGCGGACGCTGGTCACCAGCCTCGTCACCGTGTCGAGCACCTGGTTCTTGCCCGCGGCGCGCCGGTCGATCGACGTAATTTCGTTGCCGGTCAGCGACTCCGTCGCCTTGACCGAAATGTCGTAGCCGCCGCCTTGGGGAGCGATCGATCCGGCGAGCACGATCCCAAACCCTTGGTTGATGGCGAGCTGACGCGCCGCCTTCTCATCGAGCCGCTCGGGCGCACGTACGCCGAGTCCGGAGACGCGGCTGCGGTCGTACGCCGTAATGAACCTTGCATCTTCCAATCCGCGCCGGACGGTCTGCGCCAGCGTGTTGTCGAAGGCTTGATCGCCCGTGGTGTTCACGAAATCCGCGATCACCACCTTGACCGGATCGTGCACGGCCATTGGGATGAACTGCTGTTGATACCACCACACGCCGACTGACACCGCGAGCAGCAGCACGACACCGGCGATCGCGTACGGGAGACGGATCGTCCGCCTGATGGGAATCGGCTCGCCCTTGTCGTCGAGGCGATCGAGCGCCGCGACCAAATCGGCGGAGGTCTGGAAACGCTTCTCGCGATCGGGTTCGAGGCAGCGCGCGATCACCTGCTCGATGGCCTTCGGGATCGTTGGATCGATCGTCTGCGCCAGCGGCGGTGGCTGCTCGATGCGCGCCTTCAATTCCTCGATCGCGCTGGCAGCGTGGGTATGGCGCTTGCCGAGCAGCATGTCGAGGAAGATGAGACCGAGGGCGTAGATGTCGGCGCGCTGATCGACCTCGTGGCCCTTGGCCTGCTCGGGCGCCATGTACTGCACGGTGCCGAGAATCGTGCCGACCAGCGTCTTCGCCACCGCCGATTTCAGCGAATCGATCGCCTCGGCAGGCGCCAGGTGAGCCGAGGCCTCCTGCGGCAGCTGGTTCGACCGCGCGATGCCGAAATCCATGATCACCGCGCGGTCCTTGAGCACCATGATGTTCGCGGGCTTGAGGTCGCGGTGCACGATGCCGACTTCGTGCGCAGCGGTCAGTCCAGCGGCCACGTCGCGGACGATGCCGAGCGCCTTCGGCACCGGCATCTTGCCGCCCTCTTTCAGCACCGTGGCGAGATCGGATCCTTCGAGATACGGCATCGTGATGTACTTGATGCCGTCAATCTCGCCGAGATCGTGAATGCGCACGACGTTCTTGTGCGTGACCTGCCGTGCGAGCACGAGCTCCTGCTTGAAGCGGCGCTCCATCTCGCGCGCGGCGTTCGGATCGGACGAAGAATCCGGCCGGATCACCTTGAGCGCGACCGCCATACCGAGCTCGGCGTCCCACGCGTGATACACCGCGCCCATGCCGCCGATGCCAAGCACACGGATGATGTGGTAGCGATCGCCGAACGCCTGACCGACTTCAAGTGGTCCAGTGGCGCCTTCCGTCGTGCGTGCGCCACCACGAGTCCCGGGCCGAGTGCCGGGTCGCGTACCGGTTGGAGGACGAGTCGTGGGGCGAGGTGTCGCAGGACGCTCGCGCGGGCCCGATGCGGGAACGAAGGCCGTCTCCTCTGAATCAGTCGAGACCATCCGCGTCACGTCGGGATCGACCGGCTCGAATCGCGTGACGTCGGGATCGACCGGCTCGAATCGCGTGACGTCGGGATTCGCGGCGGGGGATGCGCTCTGATCGGCGGACGTGCCCAGCGCGTCATCGGGATCGAATCGCGTGGCCTCGGGTTCGATGAACTGCGTCTCGTCGTCACTCGGATCCGGAGTTGGTACAGGAGGTGGTGTCAGCACACCGGCAGCGACCTGGGGTCCGCGCACGGCGCGGCGGCAGGCGGAGCAGCGATCGGCGGCTGCCGACACGATCGCGCCGCAATGGGGACAGGTCACCAGTCGATCACACCTGCCTGCGTACGTGCCACAGGCAGCGCAAAAAATGTGTGCAAGGCCGAATTATCTGACGCTTCAGCACTTTGCAACAAGCCGAAAACCTGTCGCGCCGAAGCGTAAAGCGAACGCGGACCCCCTGACTCTATCCAACAAAACGGTTGGAGTCAGGGCAAGCGAACACGAGCGCGGCCGAGCTTGATTGCGGAAAAGTTCGCGTCCGACCTTAGCGCGCGGCGCAGGGAGTTGGATTCCAGCCGGCGGCTGAAGGCAGCTTCTTGAAGTCCGAGGTTGTCAGGTAGGGTCGCGTGAAATACACCGGATCTTCCACTCTCGTGGTCACCGTGAGCCATGCATCGCCATTCGGCAGCGCATTGACATCGAAATACTCGGTCACCACGGCGTCCTTGCTGTGAGGGGCGCCGTTTCTGCGGACGTAGCCGGGCTTCAGATTCGTGGTGATCACTTTGAGACTGCCGCGACGAGGAGCGCCGCGGCCCGGCGCGTACTGCCAGGTCGCGACCGAGCGGCCCTGCCAACTGGGCTCCGCGGGCGGGGACGCCGCGGCGCCAAAACGGAAGAGCCGTGTCTGCGTGCCGGCGTCGGTCTCGATTTTCAAGGTGTTCGCGTCCTCCCAAGTGATATGGAGGCGCGTCGGCATGCGCATGATGTTGGCCGCGCTGTAGGCGCGACACTGTTCGCCCGCCGCTTCATCCCGCGCCGGATCCCAACTATCGCCGACCTTACGGGCTTCGGCGTTGAGCGGCAGCGTTTCGTACACGCCCTTCTTCGGCGTGACCATGCGGAACTTCCAGTCTTCGGTGATGACCGACACCCAGTAGCCGGTGAGATCGATCGCCGCCGCCTCGCGAGGGGCCTGAGGCGGGCCGCCCCGACCGCCTCGTTGCGCGTCGATCGCGATCGTCGATCCGAGAATGACCGCTGCGATCAGCGCGCTCTTAATCAACCGCCTCACCAGATCTCGATCCCCACGTGAATCCATCCAGCGGTCGCTTCAAGGTCACCATCAGCGCTCGGTACTCACCCTGCACGCGCGACGGGCGTCCGACGACGACGACCTGGTCGCCGACCTTGAGCGACTCGCGTGTGACGCCCGCGGTGGCGAGCTGCGCGGTGCCGCTCCACTCGATCGCCCATCGCTGCTGCTGGCCGTCCTGATCGGGCGCCTGCACGGTGACGAACGAGTGAGGATTGCGATATGAGAACTGCAGGATCTTGCCTTCGAGCTTGATCTCCCTGCTCGTATCGTAGGTCGCACCGTAAGAATGGTGCGCATAGGTGGCAGTCCCGGCGAGCAGCGTGATCGCGATGATCGATATCAATCCGCGCATCATTTCTTCTCCTGAAGGCTTTTGTACACCGCCTCAACGAACATATCAGTCGTCCACGATCCGGTCGTCGATCCGTACCGTCCATCGAAATCGAGCGTCGGCCGCGACGCTTTGACCTGCTCGAGCGTCATGCCCTTCTTGATCGAATCGCGCACGCGGTCGCGGATCATCGTCAGCATGTTGCGATACGACGCGACGTCCGCCGTATCGGACAAGCGGCCGCGGCCTGGAATCACCCAGGTGCCGCCCTGGCCGCGATTCTCGGCAACGGCGAGATCGAGGATGTGATTCAAGCCGTTGATCACGCCCTGAATGCTTCCACCCTTCTCGAGATCGATCACCGGATAGCTCACCGTCGAGAACAGGTTGCCCGCCGCGATGACTTCGGAGTGGCGGAAGTACACGAAGCTGTCGCCGTCGGTATTGGCCGCGGGCGCGCCGTACACGATCACCGCTTCGCCGTTGAAGTACTCGGGCAGCTTGTGGAACTCGTCGAAGAACGTGTCGGTGGGCCACGCACCAGAGGGCATCGCCGGGTTCTTGCCGGCCGGCGCGCTCACGCGATTGAGCACGTTTTCGTGAGCGATGATCGACGCCTTGGCGCCGACGCTCGATGTGGCGCCGCCGAAGCCGCCGCCGCGCGGGAAGTATCCGCTCGTCGCGATCTTCTCGTTGCCGCCGACGTGTTCCGGCGATGCGCTCGTGTTGACGATGTAGCGCAGCGGGCGCGGTGGTGCCGGTGAGCTGATCACCGCGTTGAAGTACGGACTCGCCCAGCCCCATGCGCCGGGGCAGTTCGCGCCGGCGCACGTGTTGGCGCCGGGCGGCGTGACGACGCTGCTTGCGAGCTGCTTGATCGCAACAACGATCTTGTCGGTCATCTGCGCCGCGCCCGTGTTGACGAGCAACATGCCTTCCGTTCCAACGGACACGGCGAGGTTGATGCCGTCGGCGATCAGCATGTAGAGATTGCCCTGCACAGGGAGCGCGTGCACTTCACCGTCGCGGGGGCTTTGCTCCGCGATGGCCTTGTCGATCGCAACCGTCGATTTCGAAGACGGCACCTTCAGCGCGTTTGCTGTTGCGGGCGCGCGCAGCGCCGAGAGGTACTCGGGATACAGCGTCTTCACTCCACCGCGAGTCGGTTCGACTGGGATCCAATCCTCGGCCTTGAGCCACTCGGTGAGCGCGCTGTTCTGACCAGGAAGGAAGTGCGGCACCCAGTGCCGATCGCTGCCGCCGTTCTCGGCAAACGACGATCCGTTGCACGTCTCCGTCGCCGTCGTCGCTGTCGGATCGTACACGTAGGTTGTCGACTGCACGAACGGTTCGTCCTGATAGACCGGATCGTCGACGACGGTGACGATGGTGAGGATGTCGTCGTGGCGGGTGAGGTACTCCGTCATCGAGTAGAGATCGCTCGTCTGCGGACCGCCGCGTTTGAGATA
>Ga0075433_10000339_pt1 | contig 29053 bp, 30 predicted proteins | sample RhiMethybrSRZTD2_FD_75299 | JGI IMG/M metagenome (GOLD analysis project Ga0075433, IMG submission 75299) | Populus rhizosphere microbial communities from Tennessee, USA - Rhizosphere MetaG P. TD hybrid SRZTD2 | ecosystem: Host-associated > Plants > Roots > Rhizosphere > Soil | place: USA... | reverse complement strand
GTCGAGGTTGCCGCTGGGCTCGTCGGCGAGCAGCAGCGGCGGGTGGTTGACGAAGGCGCGGGCGATCGAAACGCGCTGCTGCTCGCCGCCCGAGAGCTGGTCGGGGTAGTTGTGGAGTTTGGTCGAGAGGCCGACCAGGCGCAGCGTTTCGGGCACCTGCCTACGTATCGCGCCGCGGCTGGCGCCAATCGTCTGCAGCGCGTAGGCGACGTTGTCGTAGACGGTGCGGTCGGGCAGCAGCTTGAAGTCCTGGAAGACGGTGCCGACGTTGCGCCGCAGCTGCGGGATCTTCTTCTCCGGTAGGGCGCCGATGTCGCGGCCGGCGATGCTGACCGCGCCCTCAGTGGCAGACAACTCGCGGATCAGCAGCTTGATCAGCGTCGACTTTCCGCAGCCCGTCGGGCCGACCAGGAAGGCGAACTCGCCGCGGTTGATGGCGAGCGAGACCCGGTCGAGAGCCATGTGGCCCCCCGGGTAGACCTTGGTCACGTCGCGCAGCTCGATGATCGGCCTGCCGCCGCGGCGCGGCCGCTGCGGCTGCTCATCCCCCTGCTTTCCCCTTTTCGCTTTGGCCATGCCTGCGATCCCTTCTCCGGTCACAGGGTGACTCCTGCGCACCGACAAGCGCGCAACACCCCGCCCATCAAAGGTTCGCGAAACCTTAGCGAATTGTTAGCGAACGTTCGTAATAGGGGCCTCAGCCCCACTCCCCGCCGTGGATCGGCGGGTGGGAGACGATCGGCTTCTTGAGCAGCGCTTCCCGCGCCTGCTCGACGATCCCCGCAGCGGTCAGGCCGAAGTACTCCATGCAGGCCTCGGCGGTACCGGACTCGCCGAAGCGGTCCGCCATGCCGAGGGCGAAGATCGGCACCGGGTGCTGCTCGGCGGCGGCCTCACGGATCGCGTCGGCGAGGCCGCCGACGACGCGGTGCTCCTCCGCCGTCACCCCCACCCCGGTCTTCGCCAGGGACTCGATCACCGACTCCGAGGCGAGCGGCTTGACGATCGCCACGTTGACCACCTCGGCCTCGACGCCGTCTTCGCGGGCCAGCGTCTCGGCCGCCTCCAGCGCCCGCCAGACCATGTGGCCGCAGGCGAAGATCGAGATGTCGCGGCCCTCGCGCAGCACGTCGACCCCGTCGCCGAGGATGTCGGGAATCTCGTCATAGACCGTCGGCGTCGCGGGCCGGCCGAAGCGCATATACATCGGCGCGTCGAAGCGCTCATACGACTCGATCACGGCCCGGTAGGCCTGGTTGTAGTCGGCCGGGACGACCACCTGCATCTTCGGCATCACCCGCATCAGGGCGATGTCCTCGATCATCTGGTGGGAGGCGCCGTCCTCCCCCAGCGAAACGCCGCCGTGGCTGGCGCCGATCCGGACTTTCAGCTCGTTGTGGGCGATGCCGAGCCGGATCTGGTCGTAGGCGCGGCCGGTGGCGAATACCGCGAAGGTCGACGCGTAGGGGACCTTGCCGGTCGCGGCCAGCCCGCAGGACATCGACATCATGTTCGCTTCGGCGGCGCCGCAGTTGAAGAAACGCTCGGGGAACTTCTTGCCGAACTTCATCGACTGGGTCGAAACGGCAAGGTCGGCGTCGAGCGCGACGACCTCCTCGTGCGCTTCGCCGAGGTCGACCAGCGCGTCGCCGTAGGCCTGGCGAGTCGCGATCGGATCGGTCTTCGCTTCAGGCATCTTCGCCTCCCCCGCTCGCGGCGCCCGCCTTCAGCGCCTCCTCTTGTTCGGTGAGGCGGGTCTCGAGCTCCTCCAGAGCCTCCTCGGCCTGCTCCTGGCTGGGTGGCTTGCCGTGGAAGCCGAAGCGGCCCTCCATGAAGGAGACGCCGCGGCCCTTCTTCGTCTGGCAGACGATCGCCGCCGGCTTGCGCAGGGTGCGGCTGCGCTGCAGCGCTTCGACGATTGCCCCCATGTCGTGGCCGTCGATCTCAACCGCGTCCCAGCCGAAGGCCTCGAACTTGGCGCGCACGTCGCCGGTGTCCATGACCTCCTCGGTTGTGCCGTCGGTCTGCAGGTGGTTGTAGTCGACGATCGCGGTCAGGTTGGGGACCTTGTAGTGGGCAGCCGCGGCGGCGCCCTCCCAGGTTTCCCCCTCCTGGCAATCGCCGTCGGAGAGGACGCCGAAGACCTGCGCGGTGTCCTCCAGCCCGTCGAGCCGCAGGGCGAGGCAGATCCCGACGCACATCGAGAGCCCCTGGCCAAGCGACCCGGTGGAGACCTCAACCCCCGGCGTGCGGGTCATGTCCGGGTGGCCCTGGAGCTGCTTGCCGATCTTGCGCAGGCCCATCAGCTCCTCACGCGGGAAGTAGCCGAACTCGGCGAGCGCCGCGTACTGGATCGGCGCCGCGTGCCCCTTGCAGAGGACGAAGCGGTCGCGCTCGGGCCAGCGGGGATTGGCGGGGTCGTGACGCAGCTCCTTGTAGTAGAGCGCGGCGACGATGTCGGCGGCCGAGAGCGAGGAGTCGAGATGGCCGGACTTGGCGACCGCGAGCATCCGCACGCAGTTGATGCGGAGGATCGTTGCGTAGCGCTCCAGCTCGGCGATCGAGGGCTCGCGCCCGGGGGCGACCGGCGGCTCTGGATCGGGCACTGGCTTCAGGTGCACGGTGGCCGCGAGGCTACCCGATCGCGACCATTCGCTCGATCGGAATCCGCGCTCGTTCGGCGATTTCCGGGGGCACGCCGACCTCGAACTTCATCTCCCGGAGGGAGTCGCGCAGCTTCGGCAGCGTGATCATCTTCATGTATCTGCAGAAGGCCATCCGGTTGGCCTCGATCAGGTTGGCGCGGGGCGCCGCCTGCTGCAGCGGATAGAGCATCCCGTTCTCGGTGGCGACGATGAAGCTGCCGTCGGGGTGGCGCTCGACGTGCTTCAGCATCCCCGAGGTGGAGAGCATGTGGACGCCCTCGGCCTCGATGTCGCCGGAGGCGACGTACTCCATCGCCTGCGTCGAGCAGCCGCACTCCGGATGGATCAGGAACTCTGCCTCGGGGTGCTCGGCGCGGGTCTGGGCGATGTCCTCGGGGCGGATCCCGGCGTGGACGTGGCACTCGCCGTCCCAGACGTGGAAGCGGGCGCGGCGCTCGGGGTCGTCGCGGAGGCCGGTTTCGCGCTCGACGAAGGCGCCCAGCCACATGTCGGGGCCGAAGAGGATCTCAGTCTCGGAGCCGCGCTCGGCCCAGATGTGCTCGACGACCTGGACGGCGTTCGAGGAGGTGCAGCAGTAGTCGGTCTCCGCCTTCACCTCGGCCGAGGTGTTGACGTACATGACGACGACGGCTCCCGGGTGCTCGGCCTTCCAGGCGCGCAGCTGGTCGGCGTCGATCGACTCGGCGAGGGAGCAGCCGGCTTCGAGGTCGGGGATCAGGACCGTCTTGTCGGGGGAGAGAATCGACGCCGTCTCGGCCATGAAGTGGACGCCGCAGAAGGCGATCACGTCGGCGTCGGTAGCCGCCGCCTGGCGGGAGAGCCCAAGGGAGTCGCCCATGCAATCGGCGACGTCCTGGACCTCGGGCAGCTGGTAGTTGTGCGCCAGGATCACCGCGTTGCGCTCGGCCGCGAAGGCGCGGACCTCTTCGCTCAAGGCGCGAGTCTCCTCCGGGGAGAGGTCCGGTGCAAGCGTGGGTTGGATCGTGGGCAACTCCTGCATGGGAGTTCTCCGTTTCCGATGTTCGCTGGCCCGGCGCGATGCCTCAAACCAGTCGAATGAACGTGTCTCAAGTCTAGCCTGTGCGAATGCCCGAACTACCGGAGGTCGAGATCACTGTGCGGCGGCTGGACGCCGCTTTGTCTAGATCTTGTGTGGAATCGGTGCTGGCGCCGGGGATGAATGTGATGAGGACCTTTGAGCCGCCTCTTAACGAGTTGGCAGGACGGGAGGTGACGGGAGTGCGGCGGATCGGGAAGATGCCCGTGGTCGAGTTCGGGGACTTGGCTCTGCTGATCCATCTGATGTCGGCCGGACGACTGCGGTTGTTCGAGAAGCGCGCGTCGCTGAAGGACCGGGCGTCGCGGGTGTTGATCCGGCTTGAGGGCGGGCGGGAGCTGCGGCTGCGGGAGTTCGGGACGAAGCAGCGGGCCTGGGCGAAGTTGCTCCCAACCAATGGGGTTGCCGACGACGAGATGGTGGCCACGCTGGGGCCGGAAGCCTGGCCGGCGCCGCCGCTCGAGGAGTTCTCTTCGCTGATCGATCAGCCCCGCCACCTGCACCCGTTGCTGCGCCACCAGAGAGACATCGCCGGAATCGGCCGCTCCTGGGTCGATGAGATCCTCTGGGAGGCCCTCCTCTCCCCCTTCAAGAAAGGCTCAGAGCTGGACGACGAAGAGGTCGCGCGCCTCCACGTCGCCCTTCACGTCCTCGACGACGCGATCGACCACTACGAGGAGGTCATCGGCGAGCAGCTCCCCGACAAGCTGCCGATGCCGCTCCAGGTCCACAAACGAGAAGGCGAGCCCTGCCCCCGCTGCGGCGCCACAATCGAGGCAGTCTTCTTCTCCGAACACCAAACCAACTACTGCCCCACTGAGCAGACCAACGGCCGCATCCTCAAAGACCGCCGCCTCTCCCGCCTCCTCAAGTAGTGGCTTCGTCGACCAGTCTGCGTGGGGCGACGGTCGCGTAGGCGTCCTCGATCGCGCCGGCGATCTCGTCCCAGCCGAGGTCCCGATCCAGCCGAACGCCGAGCCAGCCCCGATGCCCCACGTAAGGGGGAATGAAGTAGCTCGCGGGGGCCGACTCGATCATTGCTCCCTGAGCACCCTCCGGCGCGGCGCACCAGAGCGCGAGCCTTCCGTCGTCGTGGTGGTTGTCCATGTACATGACGAAGGACCTCTTCCTGCGGATGAAAAAAGTTGGGGCGCCGTGGCTGAGCCGCTCGCTGGTCTCCGGCAGGGCGAGGCAAAGCTCGCGGATGCGAACTAAGGGCGAAGCTAGACGGGCAGGCATCGACTCCTAGCCACTTTGCGGGGCCTCATGCAGGCCGAACGGAACGCCTTGGTCGTCCCGGCAGGAATACAACCATCGACCCCCGGGCTCTTCTTCCCCGCCTTCGTCGACCTCGCCACCAAGCTCGACCACTTTCTTGGCCGCTGCGTCGAGATCGGAGACGACATAGAAGATCTGGAGGCTGGATTCCCCCTCCCACCGGTGCATACCGCCAGGGAGTCCAGCCGTCTTGACTCGAGCGCCGTGAGGCGTGGCATCGAATGTCCAGCCTAATAGCTCGCCATAGAACTTCTGCGCGCGGTCGGTGTCCGGAACGCCGATCTCGAAATGCGAAGGCTCTCCCGTCATGTGCTCTCCTCTCTCGTCGTCATTGCCTCCAGGCCAGTCTATGTAGGCACATGGGAATGTCTTGGACAAATTTGACCTACGACCTACGACCGACCCGCAGCGATTCCGAAGCCCTCAGGGAGTCGGCTGGCTACAAAGGCGCTCGGCGTCGTCCCTGCCATCTCTCGAAAGTCCCGATTGAGATGCGCTTGATCGAAATAGCCGCAACTCTCGGCAATCTCTGCAAAACGGCGTCCGTCATCAACGGCAAGGAGGTCAGTTGCCTTTTGAAAGCGCAAGATTCGCGCAGCGGTCTTGGGTGCAGGTCCGATCTGCTCGCGAAATCGCGCAACCAGGTGACGACGGCTGCAACCTAGCTCCTGCGCAAGCGCCCCGATCGCCAGCCGCCCCGAGGTCTCCCCGAGGCGACGCCACGCCCAGGCGACGTCCGGCGAAGGACGGGGTGCTTCGTCGAGCCGGGCGGCGATGAAAGCCTCCAGCAGGCCGAAACGGACATCCCAGCCCGGCGCCAGGAAGAGCTGCTCGAGCAGGATTGGCAACGAAGGCCCGACGACCTCCTCGAGGGGCACTATTAGCGCCGAGAGCTCCCGCATTGGCACGCCAAGCAGCATGTGGGCGCCAAGCGGAGAGAGGTCAACCTGGAGGCCGTGCAGCATTCCCAACTCCTCCGTGATCCCGTAGCTGTCGTTGAGGGCGGCGACGAAACTGCCCGCATCGACCGGCGAGAGCGTCGGGCCGCCGACCCGAAGGGGAGGGCCGAGATTGAGGATCAGCGTCACAGCGTCCTGGGCTGGCTCGCGGCGGCGCAGGGGCCGCGTGGTGCGGTGCAGGTAGCCCGCGTACTTGTGAACGAGGCCGGCGAGTCGCCGATCCGGGCGCCGCTCGACTCGCATGAAGCGTCCGGTCTCGTCCTCGTGGCAGAAGACCACGCTCATGACGGCTCGATCAGCATGCTGAAGTCGAGGGTTGGGGCGGAGTGGGTTAGGGCGCCGATTGAGATGAAGTCGACGCCGGTTTCGGCGATGCCGTGCACTGCTTCGAGGTCGATGCCGCCCGAAGCCTCGAGCGAGGGGCCCTTGCCCTCGCCGGCCGCGGTGTCGCGCAGCTTCACCGCCTCGCGCAGCCCCTCGGCGTCCATGTTGTCGAGCAGCAGGAGGTCGGCGCCAGTGCCCAGAGCGTAGGCGACCTCGTCGAGGTTGCGGCACTCGACCTCTACCGCCAGGTCGGGGTAGGCCGCGCGGGCGTTGTGGACGGCCTTGGCCAGCCCGCCGGCGAGGGCGATGTGGTTCTCCTTGATCAGGATCGCGTCGTAGAGGCCCATGCGGTGGTTGCGGCCGCCGCCTGCAGCGACCGCGGCCTTCTCCAGCTCGCGCAGCCCCGGCGTCGTCTTGCGAGTGTCGAGGATGCGGGCTCCGGTGCCGGCGACGGCCTCGACGAAGCGCGCGGTCAGGGTGGCGACACCGGAGAGATGCCCCAGGAAGTTGAGCGCCGTGCGCTCGGCGGCGAGCAGCGCGGCGGCGGGCCCGCTCGCCAGCGCGATCTCGGCCGGCACGCTATCCCGCCACTGCCCCTCGATGACCAGCTTGTCGACGTCCTCGACACCGCACTGGCGCATCGTCTCTTCGACCACGTCCAACCCGAAGACGACGCCGGGTCGCTTCTGTACGATCCGCGCCCGCCCCCGCGCCCCCTCAGGCACGGTCGCCCGCGAGGTCACGTCTCCCGAGCCAACGTCCTCGGCAAGCGCGCGAGCGACGATCTCTCTCAAGGACTCGGCCACCCGCGGCACCCTAGTCCAGAAACATCGCTCCGCTGTTCCTTATGTCCGCTATACGACCATAGGAACAGCGGAATGGCCAGGGGGCCACCTCACACTCCGAAGCGCGGGGGCGTTTAATCCATAGCTTGACCGCACTGCCTCCGTTTCAGTCCCTGCTCGATGAGCACTCCGCCGACGTGATGGCGGTGCTGCGCGGGGCCGTCGGCCGCACCGACGCCGAGGACTGTTTCCAGGAAACGTTCCTGGCGGCGCTGCGCGCCTACCCGAAGCTCGACAACGCGAGCAACCTGCGTGGCTGGCTGCTGACAATCGCCCACCGCAAGGCGATCGACCATCACCGCGCCAACGGTCGCCGGCCGGTGCCGGTCGCCGAAGTGATGGAGGTTGCCGTCGTCGACCCCGAGCCGAGCGACGGAATCTGGACCGCGGTCGGGGCGCTGCCGCCGAAGCAGCGCGCCGCAGTGGCGCTGCGCTACGCCTGTGACCTCCCCCATGCCGAAATCGCCGCCGCACTGGGCTGCTCGCCCGAGGCGGCTCGGCGCAGTCTCCACGAAGGAATGAAACGACTGAGGAAGGAGCTGGCATGAAGGCCGAACTGCAACGCCTCGCCGATCGCGCCGCCGCCGAGGACCTGCTCGACGTCGCCTACACGACGATGGACTCGCCCTTCGGGCCGCTGTTGCTCGCCGCTACGCCGCGCGGGCTGGTCCGGGTCAGCCTTCCCGAGTACGACCCCGACGAGACGCTGGAAGAGCTGGCGGCGCGGGTTTCCCCCCGCGTGCTGGAGGCTCCCGGCCGGCTCGACGAGGCCCGCCGCGAGCTCGACCTCTACTTCGAGGGGAAGCTGCGCGACTTCGACCTGCCGCTCGACTGGCAGCTCACCGACGGCTTCCGCGGCAAGGTGCAGCGCGCGATCGCGGAGATCCCCTACGGCCAGACCCGCAGCTACACCGAGATGGCCCGTAGCGCCGGCAACGAACGGGCCGTCCGCGCCGCCGGCACCGCCTGCGGCTCCAACCCGATCCCGATCGTCGTTCCCTGCCACCGCGTACTGCGCACCAGCGGCGCCCTCGGCGGCTACGGCGGCGGCCTGCCGATGAAGAAGGCGCTGCTGAAGATGGAGGGCGTGCTCTAGCTCGCCGACGACGCCGCGGTCTTGTTCAGGTAGTCGCGGATGAAGTCGTCGATGTCGCCGTCGAGTACTCCCTGGGTGTCGCCGGACTCGTGGCCGGTGCGATGATCTTTCACCCGCTGGTCGGGATGTAGGAAGTAGCTGCGGATCTGCGAGCCCCAGGCGACGTCCTTGACCTCGCCGCGCACCTTGGCCAGCTCCTCGGCGCGTCTTCGTTCCTCCAACTCGATCAGCTTCGAGCGCAGCAGCTGCATCGCGACCGCCTTGTTCTGGGTCTGGGAGCGCTCGTTCTGGCACTGGACGACGACGCCGGTGGGGATGTGGGTGATGCGCACCGCCGAGTCGGTCTTGTTGACGTGCTGACCGCCGGCGCCGGAGGCGCGGTAGGTGTCGACGCGCAGGTCGGCGTCGTCGATCTCGACCTCCACCCCCTCGTCGACCAGCGGCCCGACGTCGACCTGGGCGAAGCTGGTGTGGCGGCGGGCGGAGGAGTCGAAGGGGGAGATCCGCACCAGGCGGTGAACGCCGCGCTCGGCGGCGAAAAGGCCGTAGGCGTTCTCGCCGCGGGCAATGAAGGTCGCCGACTTGAGGCCCGCCTCCTCTCCCGGCGAGGCCTCCTTCATCTCGACGTCGAAGCCGCGCCGCTCCGCCCAGCGTAGGTACATCCGCAGCAGCATCTCCGCCCAGTCCTGGGAGTCGGTGCCGCCGGCGCCGGCGTGGACGGTGACCACCGCATCGCCGGAGTCGTACTCGCCGCTGAACAGGCGCGCTTCCTCGAGCCCGGCGAGACGACGCTCGACCGAAGCGAGCTGGGAGGCCAGCTCGGCCGCCATCTCCTCGTCCTCTGAGGCCATCTCAGCCAACTCGTCGAGGTCGGCGACGTCCGACTCCAGCCCGCGGAAGGTCTTCAGCTTGCGCCCGGCGCGTGCGTGGGCGGCGGAGGTGCGGGCGGCGGCGTCCTGGTCGTCCCAGAAGCCGGGGCGCTGCATCTCGGCCTCGAGCCGCTCGACTTCGCCCTCCAGCGAAGCCGGGTCAAAGGTAGTCCGCGAGCAGCTTCAACTGCCCGCGGATCTCGGCGAGCCGCGCCGGCACCGATTCGGTTGAGGCGGGCTCGGCCATGCGAACAGGTTATTAGGCGGGTGCAGACGACTAGGCCGGGGCCCTGGCGCCGATGATCCAGGTCGACGCCGGAGCGATCACCCCATCGGGGCCCTCGAACTCGGCGAGCGCCTCGTGGAGCTCGCGGTCGATCTTGGGGCGGATCTCGTCGACGCGATCTCCCCACAGCCGCAGCACCTCGCCGGCCGGCCCCAGCGACATGTTGAACTCGACCGCGTGGTCGAGGTCGTTGCCGATCTTGATCGGGTGGTCACAGCGCCGCAGCGTGATCTCCTCGAAGCCGGCGATCTTGAGCTGCTCGCTGACCGTGTCGGCGTTCGCCATCGAGAACGGGCCGGGGCCGCAGGTCGGCTCGTCGGTCTCCTCCGGGCGCTCGAGATACTCCTCCACGACAAGCTCGGCGCGGTGCAGCCACTCGTTGTCGAGCTTGCGCCGCCAGACGACGGCGCAAAGCCGCCCGCCCGGGGCGAGCGCCATGCGGACGTTGCGAAGCGCCTGCACCGGGTTGGCGAAGAACATGATCCCCATGCGCGAGAACGCGTAGTCGAAGCTGCCGTCGAACTCGGCCACTTGGACATCGCCGGTCGTGAAGCTGACGTTCTCGACACCGGCGCCCTCGGCCTCTTCGCGCGCCGCCTCGATGAACGGCTCCGAGACGTCGATGCCGACCGCTTCGCCGTCGGCGCCGATCAGCGCGGCGAGCCGCTGGGTCGTGTCCCCGAAGCCGCAGCCGAGATCGAGCACCCGGTCGCCGGGCTTCGGAGAGTGTGCTCGCATCGCCGTCTCGCCGTGCGCGCCGAGCCCCGAGGTCACCAGCTCGCGGAACCTGACGAAGCGATCGAACAGCGGGCCGCTCCAGGCCTCAGTGGCCTCCCGGTTGGATGGGGCAACCGACTCCACCGCGGGGATAGTACGCCTATCCGGCGCCGACGCCGTGCTCGAAGCCGGCTGCGTGCAGTGCCTCGGCGCGATCCTCGAAGGGGCGCCAGCTGCGGATCTTGTGATCGCGCAGCTCGAAAAGCCAGGCCATCTCGTCCTCGCCGGCCGGCGAGCCGTCCTCGTCCCAGCACCATTTGCGGGTGATGAGGGCGACGGCGCGGTCGCCGTCCTCGTAGAGGTCGTCCAGCTCGATCGTCTGCTGCACGCCCCCGGGCGGTCGCGTCGCCCACAATCGCGCCGCGTCCACTCCCTTCCGCAACCCCTTCATGGAATGGAGTTCGACTTCGGGGTCCAGAACTTCAACGAACGCATCCAAGTCGCGCTCGTTGAAGGCGCGGATGAATTCGCGGACGGGGTCGTGAGTCAAGAGCGTCGCTCAGGCTCCGTGGCACTTCTTGTACTTCTTGCCCGAACCGCACCAGCACGGATCGTTGCGGCCGATGTTTCTCTCGCGCTCGTCCTTGACCACTGTCTCGACTACTTCCGGGGCGCCGTTGCCGCCCCCCGACCCCGTCGCCTGCGCGGCGGCCATCTCCATCGCGCCGACCGACCCCGCGGCGGCGACCTGCTGCAGCGCCGAGGGCTGGGCCTCCGGCGTGCCGCCGGAGTAGTCGAGCGCCGCGGGCTCCGGCTCGCCGTTGGGCGCGAATGCCGCCTGCGCCGCGTCGACCTCCACCTCGACGTGGAAAATCAACCGGCTGAACTCCTCCCAGATCGAGTGCATCAGCTCCTCGAACATGGCGAAGCCCTCGTTTTTGTAGGCGACCAGCGGGTCGATCTGGGCGAAGCCGCGCAGGTGGATGCCCTCGCGCAGGTAGTCCATGTCGTAGAGGTGCTCGCGCCAGCGGGTGTCGATCACCTGCAAGAGGATCGAGCGCTCCAGGTAGCGCATCAGCTCTTCGCCGAACTGCGTCTCGCGCTCGTCGTAGGCGTTCATCGCGTCGTCGTCGAGGGCGTCCTTGAGCGCCTCGCGGTCAACCGTCTCCGGCGCCATCGAGGCCACGTCGACGCCGACCGGCCAGATCTGGCGCAGCTGCGCCTCCAGCCCCGGCATGTCCCAGTCCTCGAGGATGTCGCCCGGCGTGTACTCGTCGACCAGGCGCTCGATCACACCCTCCATCTCGTCGCGCGCCACCTCGGACATGTCGCGCCCCTCGAGGATCTCGCGCCGGTACTTGTAGACGATGCGGCGCTGCTCGTTCATCACGTCGTCGTACTCGAGCACCCGTTTACGGATCAGGAAGTTCTGCTCCTCGACCTTCTTCTGGGCGTTCTCGACGGTTTTGGTGAGCATTTTGGCCTCCAGCGGCATCTCCTCACCCTCTTCGTCGATCGGCCCCAGCCGATCGAGAATTTTGTAGATGCGGTCGCCGGCGAAGAGGCGGATCACGTCGTCCTCGGCGGAGAGGTAGAAGCGCGTCTCGCCGGGGTCGCCCTGGCGGCCGGAGCGGCCGCGCAGCTGGTTGTCGATGCGGCGCGACTCGTGGCGCTCGGTGCCGCAGATGTAGAGACCACCCAGGTCCCGCACCTCCTCCGCCTCGGCCGTGCACCGCGGCTCCAGTTCGGCGGCCTTCGCGGCGAGCGCCTCCTCGTATCCCTCGTCCCCGGGTGAGATCCCCTGCTTCTTCAGCTCATGGATCGCCAGCTGCTCGGGGTCGCCGCCGAGCTTGATGTCGACGCCGCGGCCCGCCATGTTGGTGGCGATCATCACCGCGCCCTTGCGCCCCGCCTGGGCGATCGTCTCGCCCTCGCGTTCGGCATGCTCGGGCTTGGCGTTCAGCACCGCATGCTCGATCCCGTTGCGCTTCAGCTCGGCGGAGATCATCTCCGAGACCTCGACCGAGACCGTCCCGACCAGGATCGGCTGGCCTTTCTCGTGGCGGGCGACGATCTCGGACAGCACCGCCTTCCACTTACCGTCCTTGGTCTTGAAAATCTGGTCGTTGTGGTCGGCGCGGACCATCGGCTGGTTGGTCGGCACCTCGACCACCGGGACTCTGTAGATCTTCATGAACTCGGTGGCCTCGGTAAGGGCCGTGCCGGTCATCCCGGAGAGCTTGTCGTAGAGGCGGAAGTAATTCTGCAGGGTGATCGTGGCGAGCGTCTGATTCTCCTCGCCGATCGCCACGCCCTCCTTGGCCTCAACGGCCTGGTGCAGGCCCTCCGACCAGCGCCGCCCTTCGAGGATGCGGCCGGTGAATTCGTCGATGATCATCACCTGGCCGTCGACCACGGCGTAGTCCTTGTCGATCTTGTAGAGGGACTCGGCCTTCAGCGCCTGGACGAGGTGGTTGACGAGGCTGCCGTGCTCGCCCAGGTAGAGGTTGTCGACCCCGAGGAACTCCTCGGCGCGCTGCACGCCGCGCTCGGTCGGCGACACCGTCCTGTGCTTCTCGTCGTACTCGTAGTCGTAGTCCGCCTCGGAGGTGTCCTTGGACTCGCCCAGCGATCTCAGTTTGTCTCTGGCCGGAACGCCATTCATCTGTCTGGCGAGGCGGGCGAAAGTGTAGTAGGTCTGGGCGGCCTCCTCGGGGGCGCCGGAAATGATTAGCGGGGTGCGCGCCTCGTCGATCAGGATGTTGTCGACCTCGTCGACGATCGCAAAGCGGTGGTCTCGCTGCACGCAGTGCTCGAGCGCGGCGGACATGTTGTCGCGCAGGTAGTCGAAGCCGAACTCCGAGTTGGTGCCGTAGACGACGTCGCAGGCGTACTTGCGCTGGCGGGTCTCGTGGTCGTCGCCCTCCTGGATCGCGGCGACGCTGACCCCGAGCGCGTCGTAGATCGGGCTCATCCATTCCGCGTCGCGGCGCGCCAGGTAGTCGTTGACGGTGACGACGTGGACGCTCTCGCCGGCCAGCGTGTTGAGGAAGACGGCAAGCGTCGCGGTCAGCGTCTTGCCCTCGCCGGTGCGCATCTCGGCGATCGCCCCATCGTGCAGGACCATGCCGCCGATCAGCTGCACGTCGTAGTGGCGCTGGCCCATGCTGCGGCGGGCCGCCTCGCGGGTCAGGGCAAAGGCCTCGGGAAGGAGATCGTCGAGGGATTCGCCGTCGCGAGCCCGCTTGCGCAGCTCGTCGGCTTCCTCACGCAGCTCAGAGCCTTCGAGCGCCTCCATCTCCGGCTCGATCCGGCTGATCGCTTCGGCACGCTTCTCGTAGGCCTTGAACTTGCGCCCCTCCCCGACGCGCAGCGCGCGCGTGACCATGTCCCTCGCAGGCATGGGCCTAGATTAGCGATGGGAGGGGGTTAAGCCGACCGGCCCCTGAGGCGAGCGACGGCACGCCGAGTTTGAGGGCGCTTGCGGCGTTGTTCTCGGTGCTTCTTGACTTGGCGGCGGATGTCTTCGGCCAGCTTGTGGATCGTGTGGGCCATCTCGGGAGAGGCTTCCTTGGCGCGGAGGGTGACGCCCTTCAGGGAGAGGGTCGCCTCCGCTACCTGGCTGTCGGCGATCGCGGGATTCCGCTCTTCGGAGATCTCGACGTCGAGCGTCGCCAGATCCGATACCTGCTTCCCCACCCGGCGGAATCGCTTGACGACGTGCCCCCGCAGCTCGTCGGTGATCTCGACGTTGCGCCCGCGAACTTCAATCCGCATATCTGCCTCCTTGGGTCTGGGCCCCGATGCTACGCCGCAACTCTGGAGGAGGCAAGAGGCTCAGAGGCGCCTGGCGAAGGTGATCGCTACGACACGGACGGCGCCGGCGTCACGGAGGGCCTTGGCGCAGGCGGAGAGGGTGGCGCCGGTGGTGAGCACGTCGTCGACTAGGAGGATGCTGCGCGGGGCATCGCCCCTGGCGCGAATGCGGGGCGGGTGGCCGATGCGCTCGGAGCGGCGCTTGCCGACCTGGCGGCCGCCGCCCTTGCGGGCCAGGCACGGGTGAAGGGGCGCGTCGAGCTGCTCGGCCAGAGCGGCGACGATTTCGCCGGCAGGGTCGAAGCCCCGCCCCAGCGAGCGCAGCGGCGCCGCCGGCACGGGGACGATCGCGCCGCTCAGCAGGTCGGCTGGGGCGAGCCAGTGGATGCGGTCGGCCATCAGGCCGGCGACCGGCAGCAGGCGGCGGAGCTTGAGCGCGACGACGAGGTCGCGCGCGACGCCTTCGTGCGGCGCCGAGGACCAGGCGCGGTCGACCCCCGGTGGGCCGTGGCCGACCAGCGGAGCGGCGGCGGCGAGGCGGCGGCTGCAGCGCGTGCAGATCGTCGCCGCCGGTTGGCAGGAGCGCCCGCAGGCGGCGCAGAGCGGGGGCACGATTCCCGCGGCGACGGCGTGCAGCAACTTCATGCGCCGATCCTGCGGACCGGCGGCGCGCGCGTGGCGCGCCAATCGTCAAGAGTTCGTCAGGACTTCGTGGCTTTTCCCGCGATGGCGCCGATCAAGATCGCCCCGGGAGGTAGCTCGGCGCCGCCGAGCAGGATCGAGTCGCGGACGTGGGCGCCGTCGCCGATCCGGCAGCCGTCGCCGACGATCGCCGGGCCGTCGATCCGCACCCCGTCCCCAAGCTCGACTCCGGCGCCGACCAGCGCCGGCGCCGTCACTTCGGCGCCGCCCAGGTCGCTCGCCGAGCGCACCCCGTCCGCCACCTCCGGCGCACCGGAGTCGACCTTCACCTCGCCGCGCAGCGCGTCGAGGTTCCCCTCCCGCAGCTCGTCGAGGTTGCCGATGTCGTTCCAGTAGGCCTCGATCTCGTGCGAGTAGAAGGGCACGTCGTTCTCCAGCAGCGCCGGGAAGACGTCCGTCGCCCAGTCGGCGAAACCGGGCGGGTCGTCCGGCCCAGCCAGCGCGGCGGCGCCCGGCTCGGGAAAGAAGTCGAAGATCTCGGAGCGGAACATGTAGATGCCGCAGTTGGCGAGGTCGGAGAGCGCCTCGGCGGGGTCCGGCTTCTCCTGGAAGCCCTGGATGCGACCGTCGCCCCCGACGATGGCCACGCCGAACTGGCTGGTGTCGTCGACCCGCTTCGTCGCCAGGGTCGCGACCCCGTCGTGGGACTCGTGGAAGGCGCGCATCGCCGCGAGGTCGATGTCGGTGAGCGCGTCGCCTGAGATGATCAAGAAGGAATCGCCGAGGAAGCCCGCCGCGTTGCGCACCCCCCCGGCCGTCCCCAGCAGCGCTTCCTCACGGCTGTAGGAGAGTTGGATGCCGAACTCCGAGCCGTCGCCGAAGCGGCCCTCGATCGTCTCGGGGAACCAGTGCAAGTTGGCGATCGCCTCGTCGAAGCCGTGGCCGGCAAGCAGTCGCACGATGTGCTCCATCACCGGCCGGTTCAGCACCGGCACCATCGGCTTGGGGATCTCGTAGGTGATCGGCCGCAGCCGGGTGCCGAGCCCAGCCGCGAGGATCATCGCGCGCATTGGGTCAGGGGCCCTGATCAGTAGCGGTAATGATCGGGCTTGTACGGGCCCTCGACCGGGATGCCGAGGTAGGCGGCCTGCTCCTCGGACAGCTCGGTGAGGTTGACACCGAGCGCCGCGAGGTGCAGCCGCGCGACCTTCTCGTCGAGGTGCTTGGGCAACACGGTGACGTCCTTGGCCATGAACCCGTCGGGCTGGCCGTAGAGCTCGATCTGCGCGATCACCTGGTTGGTGAACGAGTTCGACATCACGAAACTCGGGTGTCCGGTCGCGTTGCCGAGATTGAGCAGGCGGCCCTCGGAGAGGAGGATGATGGAGTGGCCGTCGGGGAAGCGCCATTCGTCGACCTGAGGCTTGATGTTGACCCTCTCGGCCGGCGAGGATTCGAGCCCGGCGACGTCGATCTCGTTGTCGAAGTGGCCGATGTTGCCGACGATCGCGTTGTGCTTCATCCGCGCCATGTGGTCGGCGGTGACGATGTCCCTGTTGCCGGTGGCGGTGATGAAGATATCGGCCGTCTCTACGACGTCCTCGAGCGTCCGCACCTCGTAGCCCTCCATCGCCGCCTGCAGGGCGCAGATCGGGTCAATCTCGGTGACGATCACGCGGGCGCCCTGGCCGCGCAGCGACTCAGCGCAGCCCTTGCCGACGTCGCCGTAGCCGCAGATGACAGCGACCTTGCCGCCGATCATCACGTCGGTGGCGCGGTTGATCCCGTCGATCAGCGAGTGACGGCAGCCGTAGAGGTTGTCGAACTTCGACTTGGTGACCGAGTCGTTGACGTTGATCGCCGGGAAGAGCAGGTCGCCGGTCTCGGCTAGCTGATAGAGCCGGTGCACACCGGTGGTCGTCTCCTCGGTGACCCCCTTGATCCCCTCGGCAATCTGGGTCCAGCGCTGCGGGTCGGATTCGAGCGAGCGCTGCAGGGTCTCGAGCACGACACGGAACTCCTCCGAGTCGGCCGAGGCAGGGTCGGGCACGGCGCCCGCCTTCTCGAACTCGACGCCCTTGTGGACGAGCAAGGTAGCGTCGCCACCGTCGTCGAGGATCATGTTCGGGCCCTCGCCGTCCGGCCAGAGCAGAGCCTGCTCGGTGCACCACCAGTACTCCTCCAGGGTCTCGCCTTTCCAGGCGAAGACCGGGATGCCGGCGGCGGCGATCGCGGCGGCGGCGTGGTCCTGCGTGGAGAAGATGTTGCAGCTGGCCCAGCGGACCTCGGCGCCGAGGGCGGTCAGGGTCTCGATCAGCACGGCGGTCTGCACCGTCATGTGGAGCGAGCCGGTGATCCGCGCCCCTTTCAGAGGCTGTTCGGCCGCGAACTCCTCGCGGGTCTGCATCAGGCCGGGCATCTCCACCTCGGCGAGGCCGATCTCCTTGCGCCCGAAGTCGGCGAGGCCGATGTCGGCGACCTTGTAGTTTGCGGTGGCGGTTGCCATCGATTCCTTTCTTCGTTCTGGTCTGGCGCGAAGGATACGTAGATGAGTCAGGCGCGGCCTAGAGCACTCTTAAGGGCGTCGATTTCCTCGACCGGGAGGGGATCGACGCCCCGCGCTTCGGCAAGTTTCACCGAGACGAGGTCGCCCAGCATCGTCGCCCAGAGGAGGCGCGCGACACGGGTCTCGCCGGCCGTCTCGACCCGGACGACCTCGACGCCGGACGCGGCGACCGCCGCGGCGGTCAGCTCGAAGCGGCGACGCTCGCGAGGGTGCTGGTCGGCGTCTTCGATAAAGACGGCGGAGAGCTTTGCCTCGCTCGACGCGGAGCCCCAACCGCAGATCTCGTTGTGGTCGGCTTCGGGCAGCTCCGAGAAGAAGGCGGGCAGCTTCGCGTTCTCGTTCACCTGGGTCTTCCAGCGGCGGGCGACGGGAGCGGTGAGATCGGCGCCGTGGACGACCGGGATCGTGCTGTCGAGGGCGGCGGCGATCTCGTCGGCGCGCGCCTGGAGGTCGTCCGCCTGCTCGGCGAGGAAGGCGGACGCCGCGTCGATCTCGGTGTGGATGCGGGGGGCGGCGCCGGCCAGGGCGGCGACCTCAGCGGCGACCGTGAACATGTAGGCGACCGCGGCACGGGGCTGCAGGATGCCGGGCAGGCCGATCACCGGCACGTCCGCCTCGCGGGCGCCGTCGACCAGCGCGCCACCGGTGGCGGCGACGATGCGGCGGGCACCGAGCGCCTCGGCGGCGGCGAAGCAGGCCAGCGTCTCCTCGGTGCCCCCCGAGTAGCTGGAGCAGAGGACCGTCCAATCCGGCGTCGCCCAGCTCGGCAGCTCGTAGCCACGGACGGTTATCAGCGGCCGGGTAAGGCGGTCGCCCAGCGCCGCTGCGGCGAGGTCGCCGCCGATCGCCGAGCCGCCCATCCCGCAGACCATCACGCCTGCCGCGTCCGCCGGCTCCAGGCGAGCGGACTCGATCCGCCAGAGGGCGTCGCGGAGGTGATCCGGCGCCGCGAGGACGTCTTCGAGGATGGAAGTCACGCGGGAACCCTCTCATTCCGGCCGACGACGGCGCCGTCGAGTTCGGCGCCGGGCGCCACCTCGACTCTCGGCGCGAGGATCGACCCCGCGACCCGGGCGCCCTCGCCGACCCCGCAGCCGTCGAGCAGGACCGAGTCGCGAATCTCAGCCCCCGCCCCCACCCGGCAACCGGGGCCGAGCACCGCGCGCGGGCCGATCACCGCGTCGGCGGCGACGTTCGCGTCGGCGGCGACCAGCATCCCCGGCGCGGTCGGCTCGACCCGTGTCTCGACCCGGCCCTCGAGAATGTCCCAGCTCGCTTGCAGGTAGCGCTGCGGCGTGCCGATGTCCATCCAGTAGCCGTCCAGCCGCAGCGCGTGCAGGCCGTCGCCGACCAACCGCGGGAAGACGTCGCGCTCGATCGAGACGTCCTCACCGGGCGGGATCAAGTCCAGCACCGAGCGCTCCAGCACGTACATCCCGGCGTTGATCTCGCCGGGGACCGGCTCGCCGGTCTTTTCGGTGAACTCCTGAACCTCACCTCTCTCCTCAGTGCGGACCAACCCGTAGGCGGATGAGTCCTCGACCGGGTGAAGCGCAATCGTCGCCCGCGCGCCGCGCTCTTCGTGGGCCCGCAGCAGCGCGGTCAGGTCGAGGTCGGTCAGCACGTCGCCGTTCAGCGCCAGGAAGCGCTCATTGAGGTCCTCGTCCAGCTGGTCGGCGGCGAAGCGAATCGCACCGGCGGTGCCGCGCGGCTCGGGTTCCGCCACGTAACGGATGCGCGCCCCGGCCCGCTCGCCGTCCCCCAATGCCTCGCGCAGCACATCGGGCAGGAACCCGCAGGCGAGCACGATCTCCTCGACGCCGTGTCCAGCCAGCCATTCGATCATGTAGGCGAGAAAGGGGCGGTCGACCAGGGTCAACGCCGGCTTCGGAATCGACTCGGTCAACGGCCGCAGCCGCGTTCCCTCGCCACCGACCAAGACGACTGCTTGCACTCAGGCCTCTTGGCGCACGGCGGAGGGGATACCGATCCCCTCGTATTCGAAGCCTGCCGACCTGAGCGTTTCGGCGTCGAGGAAGTTCCGCCCGTCGACCAACAGTGGCCGTGCCATCCGGCCCGCCGCTTCGACCCAGTCGAGCGCCGCGAACTCGGGCCACTCGGTGACCAGCACCGCGGCGTCGGCCCCCTCGAGCGCCTCCAGGGCCGACTCGCGCAGCTCGACCGCGCCGAGCAGCCCACTCGCTTGTTCGGCAGCGACCGGGTCGTAGGCGACGACCTCCGCTCCCTCCCCCTGCAGCCGCGCCGCCAGCACCAGGCTCGAGGCCTCCCGCATGTCGTCGGTGTTGGGCTTGAAGGCCAGTCCCAGCAGCGCCACCCGCTTGCCCGCCAGCGACCCCAGGCGCCCCTGCAGCTTGCCGACCACCCGCCGCTTCTGCAGTTCGTTCACCTCGATCACGGCGTTCAGCAGCTGGAAGTGGTACCCGGTGTTGCCGGCCAGCATCTTCAACGCGCTGACGTCCTTCGGGAAGCAGCTGCCCCCGTAGCCGATTCCGGCGCGCAGGAAGGAGGAGCCGATCCGCTCGTCGAGGCCCATGCCGCGCGCCACCTCGCCGACGTCAGCGCCGACCTCCTCGCAGACGTTGGCGATCTCGTTGATGAAGGAGATCTTGGTGGCGAGGAAGGCATTCGACGCCAGCTTGATCATCTCGGCGCTCGCCACGTCGGTGCGCACGATCTCGCCGCCCAGGGGCTCGTACAGCGCTGCCACGGCGTCCGCGTTCTCCTCGTCGCCGGGGTCGGCGCCGATCACCACCCGGTCGGGATGCAGGAAGTCTTCCATCGCCGAGCCCTCCTTGAGAAACTCCGGGCAGGAGACGTAGGCCAGCCCTGGCATGTCGCGGCGGATCGACTCACCCGTCCCCGCCGGCACCGTGCTCTTCATCACCAGCACGTGGTCGCCGTCGGCGCGCAACTCCTCGACCACGGAGCGCACCCGCGAGAGGTCGGCGTCGCCGGAGACGGTCGGCGGCGTGTCGACGCAGACGAAGAGGAGCCGCGCGGCATCCAGCAGCTCCCCCATGTCCGTGGTGAAGGTGAGGCGCTCGGCGTTGCGGGCCAGCAGCTCGTCGAGCCCCGGCTCGTGGATCGTCGTCTCGCCACGTCGTAACGCGTCGACCTTCTCGGGAACGATGTCGCGCGCCGTAACCGGGTGGCCAAGCTCGGCGAAGCAGGCCGCCGTCACCAGGCCGACCCAGCCGACCCCGATCACCCCAACCGGCTGCTTCTCCCCGCTCATCGCCTACCCCTCCCCTGTCTTGGCTTCTCGTTGGGAATTATCACCTTCGCCGAACGGGCGATGCCGACCATCTGGTCGTTGGTTAGCACCCCCAGCAGGCTATTCGACACCCAGTAGGTGTTGTTACCGCGATGCCAAGCGATCATCTTCACACGATCGCCGTCCACGTAGATGTCGTACTCGCGGTCGTTGATCGTCCTGGTCAGGCTGGGATTTGCGAGGATCGGGGGGTCGGACCATCCCTGAACCCCTTGGACTCCGAAGTAGTGGATGCCATCGGGGAGGCTCAGGGTGACGACCATCCGGTAGGCGCCGTGACGGTTGCCGTCGGTGTCATCGAGGTGGTAGACCCGCGGATCCTGCACGTGGTAGTAGGTGGAGCTCTCTTCGTAGGCGGCGCCCGACGGCAGTCGTGTCGGATAGAAGACCGGGAATCCCGAGCTGACCTTGCGGGCCACGGCCTTCGCCTCCAGCTCGCTGGCGTCGGCGGCCGGCACCAGCCCGTCGCCGCCGGGCGGCTTCGCCTTCACCAGGTTGGCCTTCGCCTTCGCTTTGGCCTTGCGCTTCGAGCCGCCCTTCTCCCGGGCGCCCGCCCCTTCGCTTCCCTCGTCGAGGGAACCGCGCGGCCCGCCGCTGGCCTCGATCCCGAGGAATTTCTCGACCGCGCCCTGGATCTGGCTCGGCGTCGCGTAGACGAAGCTCGGCCCCAGCGTCGCCGGGAAGTGGACCTCGTTGATCTCCGCGTTGCGCGACGCGATGAACAGTTTCAGCACCTCCAACATCCCCTCGGTGTCGCTGATGTCCGAAGTCGTGTAGCGGGTGAAGATGTCGATCAGGTCGTCCTGGCCCAGCACCAGCTTGGAGACCGGCACCCGCTGGCGGGCGGCGCTGAGGAAGTCCTGCTGGCGGGCGGCGCGCACCAGGTCGGTGTCGGTGTGTCGGTAGCGCACGTACTGCAGCGCCTTTCTCCCGCACATCAGCTGATAGCCAGGCTGCACGTTGATCTCCGCGTACTGCTCGGAGGCGGCCAGCCCGACGTTGGAGTGGTAGTAGCGACGGTCGACGTCGACGTAGACGCAGCCGATCGCGTAGACGGCGCGCGCAAAGCCGAGGAAGTCGACGTTGACGATGTGGTTGATCCGCAGCCCGGTCAGCTCCTTGACCACCCGCAGGGCCAGCTTCGGGCCGCCGTAGGCGTAGGCGGAGGAGAACTTGTCGGTGCCGACGCCGGGGATCTCGACCTTGAGGTCGCGGGGAATCGACATCAGCGCGATCGCGTTGCGATCGGGGTCGAGGCGCAGCAGGATCGTCGTGTCGGAGCGGCCCGGGTCGCCGGGGAGGCTGGCTCGCTTGTCGGAGCCGAGGATGAGAATGTTCTGCGGCTCGCCACCGTTGGTCTCGGCGAGGATGCGGTCGACCTTGTTCTGCAGCGCATCGTTGTGGGAAAGGGCGTCGGCGATGCTCCCCACGTAGAGCAGGATGCTGGCCGCGGTCGCCGCCGCGGTGGCGAGGATGATCGTCACCGAGGCGAGGGTGAAGCGCCACCAGTAGCGCTTCGGCTTCGGCGGCGGCTCGTGGTCGCCGCTGGGCGGCGGCTTTTTTGCGCCCCAGGCCGAAGTCTGCGGGACCTCAGTCATCGAGCCGGCCGGGGATCGACCGCAGGAAGGAGTCGAGCGCCTGCCGGTAGCTCTCCAAGGAGGAGACAGAAACCCACTCCTCGGGGCCGTGGTGCCCCTCCCCCACCGGGCCGAACTCGACCGCCGGCACACCAACCCGCAGGAAGGAGACCGCGTCGGAGGCGCCGTCGCGCCCGACGCTCATCGGCTCGCCGTCGTGGTGGGCGGCAGCCGCTTCGCGCAGCCCCCGCACCAAGGCCGAGTCGCGGTCGACCACCGCCGGCGGCCGGGTGAAGGTGTTCAGCACCTCGGTGTCGGGCAGGTCCTTCATCTCGGCGAGGAGGGCGCGCGGGTCCTGGTCGGGCAGGTAGCGGATGTCGACGTCGATCACGCATCGGTCAGGCACCTTGTTGAGCGCGTCACCGCCCCAGATCCGGCCGAGGTTGATCGAGGGGCGGTCGAACAGCTCGGAGCTGTGCCGGGCAAACGGTAGCGACTCGATGCTGCGGAAAACGTCGAGCGCCTTCAGCACCGCGTTGTCGCCCAGCCAGGGGGTGGCGCCGTGCGCGGCGACTCCGCTTACCTCCAGCCGCACCGCCAGCACCCCCTTCGCCTCGACCCCGATGTGGAGGTCGGTCGGCTCGCCGGTGATTGCGAAGTCGCCGAGGAAGCCGCTGTCGACCAGGTGGTCGGTGCCGCGGTCCTTCTCCTCCTCGCTCTCTTCGTCGCCGACGATGCCGAGCCGCACCTGCACTCTCTCCTGATCGCGCATCGAAGCGGTGACGATCAGCATCGCCGCCAGCGCTCCCTTCATATCGTAGGCGCCGCGCCCGTAGAGGCGATCGCCCTCGACCCGGGGGTCGAACTGGCCGGGCCGCCCCGGCACCACGTCGAGGTGGCCGTGCAGGACAACTGTCGGCGCGTCCTGTGGCCCAACCTCTGCGCGCATCACGGGCAGGCCGCGCACCTCGGTGGTGCTCGCCTCGATCCCCCGCGCCTCCAGCCAACCCTTGACGAACCCGGCCGCCTCGAGGACGGCTTCCGGCTCGGACGTGTCGTAGCCGATCAGCCGCGTGGCGAGGGCTACGAGTTCCTCGTTCATCTCCCAGCTATAGCGAGGAACGCTTCCGCCCGGTCGCGATCTTTCCGCGCTCGCCGTGCGGCGCCGCTGCCCGACTCGGCCTCGGACAGGCGCTGCTCGGCGTCGGAGAGCTGTTCCTTCAGCGAGGCGGCGTCGAGCTCCGCCGGGTCGATCGCTTCTTCGACCAGCAGCCGCGCGTGGTTGCCGAACACCTGCAGCCAGCCGTGCGCCTGCGCGTAGCGCTTCGTCTCGGCGTCGCTGACGTGGAGCCGCAGCTCGGCGGGCTTCAGCGCCGCTAGCAGCGGCGCGTGATTGGCGAGGATGCCGACTTCGCCGACAGCGGTGCGGGTCGAAACCTGGCGCACCTCGCCGCTGAAGACCTCCCCCTCCGGGGTGAGGACCTCGACATCGAACGGTGTCTCGCCGGCCAAGGTGGTCCCTCCTACGCGGCCGCGGCCGCCCCGGCGCCCTCGGTCACCTGTTCGATCCCGCCCTTCATGTAGAAGGCGCCCTCCGGCAGCTCATCGTGCTCGCCGTCGAGGATCTCGCGGAAGCCGCGCACCGTGTCCGCCACCGGCACGTACTCGCCGCTGCGGCCGGTGAACTGCTCGGCGACGAAGAACGGCTGCGAGAGGAAGCGCTCGATCTTGCGCGCCCGGCTGACCGTCTGCTTGTCCTCGTCGGAGAGCTCGTCGATGCCAAGGATCGCGATGATGTCCTGCAGCTCCTTGTAGCGCTGCAGCACCTCCTGGACCTCGGTCGCAGTGCGGTAGTGCTCCTCGCCGACGACGTCGGGCTTGAGGATCGTCGAGGTCGAGTCGAGCGGGTCGACCGCCGGGTAGATCCCCTTCTCGGAGATCGCCCGCGAGAGCACCGTGGTCGCGTTGAGGTGCGCGAACACCGAAGCCGGAGCCGGGTCGGTGAGGTCGTCGGCGGGGACGTAGATCGCTTGCACCGAAGTCACCGAGCCGCGCTCGGTCGAGGTGATGCGCTCCTGCAGGCCGCCCATCTCGGTTTCCAACGTCGGCTGGTAGCCGACCGCGGAGGGCATGCGGCCGAGCAGCGCCGAGACCTCGGAGCCCGCCTGGACGAAGCGGAAGATGTTGTCGATGAAGAGCAGCACGTCCTGGCCGCCGTGCTCGCGGTAGTACTCCGCCATCGTCAGGCCCGAGAGCGCTACGCGCAGGCGAGCGCCGGGCGGCTCGTTCATCTGGCCGAAGACGAGCATCGTCTTGTCGATGACGCCGGACTCCTTCATCTCGAGCCATAGGTCGTTGCCTTCGCGCGAGCGCTCGCCGACGCCGCAGAAGGCCGACAGCCCCTCGTGCTCCTCGGCGATGCTGCGGATCAGCTCCTGGATAAGGACGGTCTTGCCGACCCCGGCGCCGCCGAACAGCCCGACCTTGCCGCCCTTGGCGTAGGGCGCCAGCAGGTCGATCACCTTGATCCCCGTCTCGAGGATCTCCTGGGTCGGAGCGAGGTCCGAGACGTCGGGCGCCGGGCGGTGGATCGGCCAGCGCTCCTCGGTCTGCACCGGCTCGCCCTGGTCGATCGGCTCGCCGAGCAGGTTGAAGATGCGGCCCAGTGTCGCGTCGCCGACCGGGACCGTGATCGGCCCGCCGGTGTCGATGACCTTGTCGCCGCGCTGCAGGCCGTCGGTCGCGTCCATCGCCACCGTGCGCACCCGGTCGTCGCCGAGGTGCTGCTGCACCTCGCAGACCAGCTCGGTCGCCTCGCGGTCCTCATCGCCCGCCATCTCGATCTTCACCGCGGAGTAGATCTCCGGCAACTTGTCCGGGAAGACGGCGTCGACGACGACGCCGGTCACCTGCTCGACCCGCCCTACGTTCGTTCCGTTGTTGCTCTCAGCCATTGGTTCCTTTTCTCTAGCCGAGCGCCTCGGCGCCGGCGACGACTTCCAAGATTTCCTGCGTGATCTCCGACTGGCGGACCCGGTTCATCTCCAGGGTCAGGTCCTCCATCATGGTCTCCGCGTTCTCCGCGGCGTTGCGCATCGCGGTCATCCGCGCCCCCAGCTCCGACGCGGCGGACTCCAGCAGCGCCCGGTACACGGAGATGTTCACGTACTCGGGAATCAGCTGGGCGAGCAACTCCTCGGCTTCCGGCTCGTACTCCCAGAGGGCCGCCGCGTGGGCCTTCTCAGCCTCCGTCTCCTCGCCGGAGTCCTCCTCCTCGGCGATCCCCTCGCCGGTCACCTCGGCCTGCTGCAGCGGCAGCAGGGTCTGACGCCAGACGTGCTGGGTGAGCGGCGAGACGTAGCGGTTGTAGACCAGCTCGACCCGGTCCAGCTCTTCGTCGACGTAGCGCGCGGTCAGCTCCTCGCCGATCTCGCGGGCATTGGCGAAGCCGGGCCGGTCGGTGAAGCCGACGTACGAGGTGCGGGGATCCTGCTTGCGGAAGGTCAGTGCCGAGACGCCCTTGCGGCCGACGGCGGAGAAGACGGCCTCGGCGCCCTGCTCGCGCAGCTCGCCCTGGAGGCGCAGGCCGTCGCGGATGATGTTCGTGTTGAAGGCGCCGGCGAGGCCGCGGTCGCCGGTGATCAGGACTACGCCGACCCGCTTCACATCCTCACGCTCGACCATGACCGGGACGCGGGGCATCCCTCCCGCCTGCTCGGCGGCGCGGCGGGTGAGTTTGCGCATCCCCTGCGCGTAGGGACGCAGCTGCTCGATTCGCTGCTCGGCGCGGCGCAGGCGCGCCGCCGCCACCATCTCCATCGCCCGCGTGATCTTGTTGATGTTCTTGATCGACGCGATGCGATTCTTGACTTCCTTCTGGGTGGCCATGGTCTAGGGCGCCGCCGGGTGAAGCGTCAGGCGGGCGTCGCCTCCTTCTCCGCCTTCTCGGCCTCTTCGACGCGACTTGGCTTGGCCCGCTCCTCCTCGGAGCGGATGCGGTCGGACTCGCCCTCCTCGAGCGGGTCGCCGTGCTCGTCGAAGTCGGGGCCGAAGTCGTCGACGAACTCGCGGATCGCGTCACCCAGCTCGGACTCGTCCTCCTCGGAGAGCTGCCCGGTCTCTTCGATCCGCTTCAGCAGGTCCGCCTTCTCGGAGCGGAGCCGGATGCGCAGGTCGCCGAGGAACTCGGCGACGCGCTCGGTCTTGATCCGGTCGAGAAAGCCGCCGGTGCCGGAGTAGATCGCGGCGACCTGGTCGGCCACCCCGAGCGGCTCGCGCTCCTTCTGCTTCAGCATCTCGACCAGACGCTCGCCGCGGTTCAGCGTTTTCTGCGTCTCGGGGTCGAGCTCGGAGCCGAACTGGGCGAACGCCTCCAGGTCGCGGTACTGGGAGAGGTCCAGCCGCAGCTTGCCCGCCACCTTCTTCATCGCCTTGGTCTGCGCGTTACCTCCCACCCGGGAGACGGAGATGCCGACGTTGATCGCCGGCCGCACCCCCGAGTAGAAGAGGTCCGACTCGAGGAAGATCTGCCCGTCGGTGATCGAGATCACGTTGGTCGGGATGTAGGCGGCGACGTCGCTCGCCTGCGTCTCGATGATCGGCAGCGCGGTCAGCGAGCCGCCGCCCAGCTCGTCGTTCAGCTTCACCGCCCGCTCCAGGAGACGGGAGTGCAGGTAGAAGACGTCGCCCGGGTAGGCCTCGCGGCCCGGCGGGCGCCGCAGCAGCAGCGACATCTGGCGGTAGGCGTAGGCGTGCTTGGTGAGGTCGTCGTAGACGCAGAGGGCGGCTCTGCCGTTGTAGAGGAAGTGCTCCCCCATCGCACAGCCGGCGTAGGGAGCGATGAACTTGATCGGCGCCGCCTCGTCGGCGGGGGCGGCGACGATGATCGTGTTGTCCATCGCGCCGTGCTCCTCCAGCACTTCCTTGAGCTGGACGACGGTCGACATCCGCTGCCCGATCGCCACGTAGATGCAGACCAGGTCCTTGTCGCGGTTGTTGATGATCGTGTCGATCGCGATCGCGGTCTTGCCGGTCTGGCGGTCGCCGATGATCAGCTCGCGCTGGCCGCGCCCGATCGGGATCATCCCGTCGATCGACATCAGCCCGGTCTGCACCGGCTCGGTCACCGGCTGGCGCTGGACGACGCCCGGCGCCTTGAACTCCGCCGGGCGGGTCTGCGTCGTCGCGATCTCGCCCTTGTCGTCGAGCGGGCGGCCAAGCGGGTCGACGAGGCGACCCAGCAACTCGTCCCCGACGGGAATCCGCAGCAGGTGCCCGGTGCGCTTCACCGTGTCGCCCTCGACGACCTTGTCCCACTCGCCGAAGAGGACGGCGCCGACGTTGTCGGCGTCGAGGTTCAGCGCCAAGCCGGTAACCCCGTGGGGCAGGTCGAGCATCTCGAGCGCCATGCAGTTGTCGAGGCCGTGGATGCGGGCGATCCCGTCGGCGACGGAGAGGACCGTGCCGACCTCGGCGAGGTCGGCGGATTCGGTGTCCATTCCTTCGATCCTCTCCCTGAGGATCGACGCGATTTCGTCCGGCTTTATCTCCACTGCGGTTATTCCTCCTTACGCCGCCTGCGCGACGCTCTTTCGAAGTTTCTCCAAGCGACTGCGGATGCTGGCGTCAAGGACCATGTTGCCGACCTGCAGCACGATCCCCCCCAGGATCCCCTCCTCGACGCGGCTCGCCAGCTCGACTCTCTGGCCGGTCTGCTTCTCGATCTCCTCGCCGATCTTCCCCACGACCTCGGGGTCCAACTCGACCGCGCTGGTCACGGTCACGTCGATGCGGCGGTTTTCCCGCTTCCACATCTCCTCGAACTCGCGCCGGATGCGGAAGATCGCCGGCATCCGCTGCTTCTCGATCAGCAGCTCGAGGAAGTTGAGAAGCTCGGGGTCGGCGCCGTCGACGGCCCGCTTCAACCCATCGACCTTCTCGGCTGAGGAGAAGTAGGGGCTGAAGAAGAAGACCTGCAGCTCGCGGTTGGAGTCGAGGGCGTCTGCGAACTGGGCAAGCTGCTCGCGGATCGAGTCGAGCTTGCCCTTCTCCTTGGCGACGTCGAACAACGCCTCCGCGTATACGCGAGCCGCCTCCTCCATCAGTTACGCGACTCCTCCGCCCCGGAGAGCGCCGAGAAGTCGACCTCGCTGAGGGCCTCTTCGACGAGGCGGCGCTGGTCGTCGGCGTCGAGGGCCTTGCGGGTCACCTTCTCGGTGGCCAGCACGGTCAGGTCGGCGACCTCTCTGCGGATCTGATCCAACGAGCGCCGCGTCTCGGCCTCGATGTCGCGCTTTGCCGCGGCGACCAGCTCCTCGCGCTTCTCCTTGCCGGCGGCGGTCGCCTCGGCGGTCGCCGTCTCGGCTGCCTTGCGGGCGCGGGTCATGATGTCGTCGGCCTGCTCGCGGGCCTCGGCGAGGCGCTCACGGTACTCCTGGAGCAGCTCGTCGGACTCCTTGCGCTGGCGCTCCGCCGCTTCGATCGACTCCGCGATCGCTCTGGCGCGCTTGTCCAACGCCTCCTGGATTTTCGGGAAGGCGACCTTGCTCAACACCCACATCGTGAAGAGAAAGAGGACCAACGTCCAGATCATCAGGCCGAGGCCCGGAGAGACCAGGAAGCTGCCGCCCGAGTCGCCGCCGCCCTCGGCGGCAAGCGGAATCGCGGCTATGTAGCCGAACGCCCCCACGTGCCTAGAGGAAGAAGGCGATCAGGCCGAAGATGAACGTGTAGAAGGCGACGGCCTCGGTCAGCGCGAAGCCGAGCCAGCGGATGCTCTGAAGCTCGTCTCTCATCTCGGGCTGGCGGGCAACCGACTCAATCTCCTTGCCGAAGATGAAGCCGATGCCGATGCCGGCGCCGATCGAGCCGAGTCCGGCGCCAACGCCGAGGGCGATCGCCTTGCCGGCGTCGGTTACGCCGGCGTCGGTGACCTCGGCGATCGGTAGCAACGTGGGATCCATCGAGTTTGACTCCTTTTCTAGTGGCTCGCGGAGGTCGCTCCGCCGAGGTAGATCGCGGTGAGGGTCGAGAAGATAAACGCCTGCAGGGTGGCGATAAG
>Ga0075433_10000335_pt1 | contig 29098 bp, 25 predicted proteins | sample RhiMethybrSRZTD2_FD_75299 | JGI IMG/M metagenome (GOLD analysis project Ga0075433, IMG submission 75299) | Populus rhizosphere microbial communities from Tennessee, USA - Rhizosphere MetaG P. TD hybrid SRZTD2 | ecosystem: Host-associated > Plants > Roots > Rhizosphere > Soil | place: USA... | reverse complement strand
ATGCTGGGACATCTCCAGCGCGCGGGTCACGAGATCGTGGCGGACGCCGAGGCTCGCGTGGTCCTGGTCAACACCTGCGGGTTCATCGACCGAGCCAAGGAGGAGTCGGTCGAGACGATCCTCGAGCAGCTCGAGCGAAAGAAACGCGGCGAGATCGACCGCGTGGTCGTGGCGGGATGCATGGTCCAGAAGTACGGCCGCGAGCTCGCGCACGAGATGCCCGAGGTCGACGCGTTCGTGGGGCTGGACGAGCTCGAGAACGCACCGGCCGCGGCGCAGGGTTTGCCCACCCTTCCACGGTTCACGGACAAGCCCCTCGCGACTCGCCTCTACGACGAGCGCGCGCCGCGCGTCCTCTCGAGGCGCCGCGGTTACGCATACCTGAAGGTGGGGGAGGGCTGCGACAATCCCTGCACCTTCTGCACGATTCCGCAGATGCGCGGGAAGCAGCGCAGCCGTACGATCGAGTCGCTTCTGGCCGAGGCGCGATCCCTCGAGGCCCAGGGCGTGGCGGAGCTCGTGCTGATCTCGCAGGACACGACGCGCTACGGCCAGGACATCGGCGCCGGGCGGGACGGCCTGGCGCGCCTGGTCGAGGCGTTGCTGGCCGGGACGTCGTTTCCCTGGATCCGGTTCCTCTATGCGTATCCGAAGACGCTGGACGAATCCGTGCTGCGCCTGATGGCGACGGAGCGGCGGTTCGTCCCCTACGTGGACATTCCGCTCCAGCACGTCGCGCGGCCGATCCTCGCCGCGATGCGCCGCGGCGGCGACTTCGTCACGTACCGCAAGCTGCTCGACCGGATGCGGGAGCTGGTACCTCAGATCGCCGTGCGCACGACCTTCATCGTCGGCTTCCCCGGTGAGGGCGAGTCCGAGTTCCGCGAGCTCTGCGAGTTCGTTCGCTCTGCCGAGCTCGACAACGTCGGAGCGTTCACGTACTCGCCGGAGCCCGGCTCGGGCTCGGAGCCGCTGGGAGATCCGGTGCCGGCCGAGGAGAAGGAGCGGCGCAAGGACTTCCTGTTGTCGCTCCAGCAGCCGATCGCCCGAAAGAAGCTCCGCGCCCTGCGCGGCCGAACCGTCGAGGCGATCGTCGAGGGCCCTTCCAGCGAGCACGAGTACCTCCTCGAAGGACGCTTGCGCTCGCAGGCCCCCGAGATCGACGGCCGCCTCCTGATCACCGACACCGGGGATCGCGCGCTCGAGCCGGGGCAGATCGTTTCGATTCGAATCGAGAAAACGTTCGACTACGACGTCGCGGGGAACGTGGTCGCGTCTTGATGCCGCGCCTCGCCTTGACTCGCAAGGGCGCCCTGCGCGTGGCCGCGATGTGGGTCGTCTGGAGCCTGGCGATCGTGACTCTGGCCTCTCTCGCAATGACGCTTCCGGTCGCCAACTCGAGCCCCTGGACGGCGGTCTACGATGCTCCTCCTCTGGCGCGCTGGGACGCCGTCTGGTATCGGAGCATCGCCGCCGAGGGCTATCACCTGAGGGGCGCGCAGGGTGACGGGAACGTCGGGTGGTACCCGCTGTATCCCATCGTGTTGCGGGTGGTGTCCGGCGTCCTCGGGGCGCCGATTCTTTGGGCCGGGATTGGGTTGTCCCTCCTGTTTCTCCTTCCGGGTTTGCTTCTCATGGCCGATCTGTTTGCGGATTGGGGAGGAGAGGAGTCCGTCCTTCCGGGTATCGCCACCGTTCTCCTGTTTCCGACGTCGTTCTATTTCGCCTCGGTCTACTCCGAGTCGCTCTTCCTGCTGACGACGGCGCTCGCGATCTGGGCTGCGCGCCGCGGCTCCTGGCTGATCGCGGCGCCCGCCGGGTTCCTGGCGGCGCTCACGCGGTTCAACGGAGCGCTCGTGGTGCTCCCGATCGCGTGGTACGCGGTTCAGGCGGCCCGGAAACAGGGGCGACGGCTTCTCCCCGCTGCCGCGGTGGCGACGACGCTCGTGGGCGCGGCGGCGTACCCGGCCTATCTATGGGCGCGATTCGGAGATCCCCTCCTGTACGTGCATGACCGCATCCGTGGATCGAGCGTACAGCCGCGGACGCTCTGGGGCATGGGTCCGTGGCTCGTCGGGCAGATTCGCGGGAGACTCTCGGGCCCCCCGAGCCTGGAGAATTTGAGCTTCGCCGTTGAACTCCTGACGATGGCCCTCTTCGTCGTCCTGGTCGTGGGCCTCTACCGGAGAAAGCTCTTCGCCGAGGCGATCTACACCGGCGCGACGATACTCCTGCTGCTGCACTCCGGGACGGTCGCCGGGCTGGATCGATACGTTCTCGTCCTCTTTCCCTGCTTCTTCATCCTGGCCGAGTACCTTCGTCGGCGGCCCGTCGCGGCGTTCGGCTATGTTCTCGCGTCGGCCGGGCTCGGCGGCGTCTTTCTCCACCGTTTCGTTCACTGGATCATGGTGTCGTAGCGATGCAGGTCGTCCGCGATCCCCTTCGTTCGACCGACCTCCCTCGCGGGGGCGTGGGAACGATCGGGAACTTCGACGGCGTCCACCTGGGGCACCGGAAGATCCTCGAGACGGTCGTGGCGCGAGCGCGGGAGATCGGGCAGCCCTCATTCGCGATCACGTTCGAGCCCCACCCCATGGCGGTGCTCCGGCCGGACCGGGCGCCGCGCCGCATCCAGACGCTGCGGCAGAAGGAAGAGGCGATCGAAGCGATCGGTATCGACGCCCTCCTGGTCATCCCGTTCACCCGTGACTTTTCGCTGACCGAGCCCGAGGACTTCGTCCGCACGCTTCTGCGCGACCGCCTGGGCGCCTCCGAGTTCTACCTGGGCGCGCACTTCGCGTTCGGGAGAGGCAAGCGCGGCGATCTCGCGCTGCTGACGAGGCTGGGGGCGGAGTGCGGCTTCGCGGTCTCCTCGGTGCCGGAGGTGATGTATGAGGGCGAGCCCGTCTCCTCGACGCGGATCCGCCGGGCCCTCGAGCGCGGCGCGATCGGAGAGGCCAACGCGATGCTCGGCCGCGCGTACGAGATCGACGGCATCGTCTCCCGGGGAGACCGCGTGGGCCACCAGATCGGCGTCCCGACGATCAACCTCGAGCCCGAGAACGAGCTGCCGCCGGCCGACGGCGTTTACGTGACCGAGATCGAGATCCGCTCCTTCGGCCGGCCCTTCCCGAGCGTCACGAACATCGGCCGGAGGCCGACTCTCTACGAGGAGTACCGGACGACGATCGAGACTTATGTCCTCGATTTCTCTTCCGACGTCTACGGAGACCGGGTCCGCCTCTTCTTCCTCGAGCGCCTGCGAGAGGAGCGCAAGTTCCCGTCCGTTCTCGAGCTGAAGGATCAGATCCAGCGGGACATCGCGGCCTCGCGCGATTACTTCGCGCGCCTTCCGGCGGCCGGAGACTGACGCATGGCCGCCGGGAGACCCGAAGCCGCGGTGCGGCCGACCCCGGCGCGCGGCCGAATTCGCCAGTTCATTTCGAATCTCGGCCCGGGCATCGTCACGGGCGCCGCCGACGACGATCCCTCCGGAATCGCGACCTACTCGATCGCCGGAGCCCAGTTCGGCACCGCGCTCCTCTGGACTGCCTGGCTCACGTGGCCTCTGATGGCTGCAGTCCAGATGACGTGCGCCCGCATCGGCATGACCGCGGGCCGCGGCCTCGCCGGGGCATTGCGCCAGAAGTATCCGCGCTGGGTGCTCGCGATCCTCGCGACCGCCCTGTTCGCGGCGAACACGATCAACGTCGGAGCGGATCTCGCGGGAATGGCGGACGCGGCCGAGACCCTGACGGGGTGGAACTCGCACTTCTTCGTCGTGATCTTCGGCGCCGGGATCGCGTGGGCGATCGTCCGGTTTCGCTACCACCAGATCGCCTCGATCCTGAAGTGGCTGGCGCTGGTCCTCTTCGCCTACGTCATCGTGGCGATTCACTTGAAGCCCGCGTGGGGTTCGGTCTTGCGCGATGCGTTCGTTCCGCACTGGCCGAAGGGGGAGGAGTGGGGAGCGCTCGTCGCGATCCTCGGGACCACGATCTCGCCGTACCTCTTCTTCTGGCAGGCGTCGCAGGAGGTCGAGGAGGACAAGGCTCTGGGCCGGCGGATCCTCATCCGGAGGCCTGACGCTCCGCCGCTGCTCCTGGCCGAGCGGCGCCTGGACGTCGGCGTGGGGACGTTCTTCTCCAACCTCGTGATGTTCTTCATCATCCTCGCCACGGCCCTGACTCTCCATCGCAACGGCATCACGAATCCGCAGACCTCGAGAGACGTCGCCGAGGCTCTGCGCCCGCTCGCCGGCCGCTTCGCCGAGCTGTTGTACACGCTCGGGATCGTCGGCGTCGGTCTGCTGGCGATCCCGACGCTGGCCGGCTCCTCGGCCTATGCCTTCGCCGAGACGTTCGGCTGGCGCCAGGGCCTGGACCGCAAGCTCCGTGGCGCGCGCTACTTCTACGGCGTGATCATCCTTTCGAGCGTGTTGGGGATCAGCCTCGACTTCCTCGACGTCAATCCGGTCCGCGCGCTCTACTGGTGCGCGATCGTCAACGGCTTGCTCGCGCCGTTTCTCCTCATCGCGGTGCTGCTCACGGCCAGCGACCGTCGCCGCATGCGGGGACACCCGATCCCGTGGCTTTCGCGGATCATGGTGGGGATCGCGGCGCTGCTGATGCTCGGCGCCGCGGTGGGCATGTTCGTCTTCTAGCCTCCCGCGTTGGCCGGCGCGAACCTCCGCGTGAACCAGCGAATCGCCGCGAGAAGGAGCAGCGCCGCGCCGAACGTGGCCACGATCGTGGCTCCGGTCGGAAGGTCCAGCGTGAAGGAGAGCGTGACGCCCGCCGCCGAAACGACGGCGCCCATCGTCCAGCCGATGGCCAGACGCGCGCCCAGCTTCTCGGAAAAGAGCATGGCGGTGACGGACGGGACGATGAGGAAGCAGAAGACCAACAGGACCCCGGCGATCGCGACCGACGAGGTGACGACGAAACCGAACGACACGTAGAACAAGAAGTCCCAGAACCGAACGTTCCAGCCCAGCCTCTCGGCCTCGGGCTCGTTCATGGAGATCAGCAGGAATCGCCGGCGGAAGATGAAGTGGAAGATGCCGACGAGGGCATAGAGAATCGCCGTCTTCGCGAGCTCCTTCCAGGACACCGACAGGATGTTGCCGACCAGCATCTCTTTCAGGTGCTCGGTCTCCTGTGTGGCCTTCGACATCACCAGGATCGCCACGGCGGCCGAAACCGCGTACACGATGCCGATGATGGCTTCCTGGGGGATGCGGGTTTGCCGGTGGACCTTGGTCACGGCGAAGATCGCGGCGCCGAGAAACGTGAACCCGAGCGAGTAGAGGTAGGCGGCGCCCGAGTGAAGGTCGTGGCCCGCGAGATAGGCCACCGTCGTGCCGAGCGCCGCAATCTGCGCGAGCGAGAGGTCCACGAAGATCACTCCCCGCTCGACGACGTGGACGCCGAGATAAGCGTGGATGCCGGTCAGGATGAGGCTCGCCACGAAGGCGGGAAGCAGGATCTCGAGGACGGTCACGGCTTGGCACCTTTCTTCGCGGCCAGGGCGTCCGCGAGGAGCTTGACGTCGTAGTCGAAGAGCCCGAAGTAGTCCTTGATCTCGGGAACGCCGCCGACCGACGGGATGAAGACCAGCAGCGTGGCTCCGGTCTTCTCGGCGATCATCTGCGGCGTCTTGCGGTCGAAGTAGGGCTCCATCAGGATCACGGGGATCTTCTTCGCGCGCATGAGCTCGATGAGCTCGACCGTGTGCGTCGGCGACGGGGGCACGCCAGGCTTAGGCTCGACGTAACCGGCAGCGACGAGCTTGAAGTGCTTGACGAAGTTGGGCCACGAGTTGTGGTACGTGACGACCTCCGTGCCGGCGTAGGACGCCAACGCCGCGTCCCAACGCTTTTCCCCCTCGGTCAGCTTCGTCTCGAACGCCGCGAGGTTCGCCTTGTACTCGGCCGCTCCGCCGGGATCCAGCTGCGATAGCCGATCCGCGATCGCCCGGGCGATGATCCGGCCGTTCTCGGGATCGAGCCAGAAGTGCGGGTTGCCGAATGGGTGCACGTCGCCCATTGCGCGCGTGACGGTGCCCGTGGGCCGCTCGAGAATGTCGCAGCCGTTGGAGGCGTCGAGGTAACCCGCCGCGCCGGGACGGATCTTTTCGTTGCGGCTCTGGTCGATCAGCGGCGGCAGGTAACCGATCTCCAGCTCCAGGCCCGCGACGATCAGAAGGTCCGCCTTGGACAGCTTGAGCACGAAGGAGGGCTTGGGCTCGACGAAGTGGGGATCCTGATAGCCCTTCGCCAGCGCGAACGTCTCGACGCGCTTGCCTCCGATCGCGTCGGTGATCGAGGCGAAATCCTGGAGGCTGGTGGCGACGTGGACGGTCGCCAGGCACGGTGATGCGGCTAGGAGCAGACCGAGGAGAAGTCCGATGCGTTTCATGCGTTCACCTCAGAAAGGATGGGCGCCGTGGGCGCCGATCGCGTACTGGATCTGGAGAAACCCCTCGTTGGCCTTGATCCCGGGAGCGTACTCACGGTAGCGGTACTCGGCGCGGATGACCGAGAACTCGCTCGGCATGAAGGTCAGTGTCGCGGCGACGCCCTTGTCGCGCATCGCAGCGTCGGTCGCCCGGTCCGAGAACTCGTAGCGGGCGCCGGTGAACCATCGGCGCGCGAGCTGCCAGTCCGCGGCTGCGAAAAAGCCTTCCGCTTTCTGTTTACCGTCCGGCTGCTCGCGCTGGCTCCAGAAATACTCACTGCGGACGATGAGGGAGCGATAGGGCCGGCCCTGAAGAGGCTTCCAACGGTACACCAACGCGGCGTTCTGAAGGCTCGTCGTGTTGGTCGGCGACGTGCCGTTGTGGCCGTACGCGTAAGAGAACGACATCTCGAGGTTGTTGTCGTCGCCGAATTCGCGGAACACGCGATACTGGCCGTTGTAGGTCAGGTCGCCCTTCGCCGGTCCGATGAACAGGCCGTCGCCTGACGTGCCGTCGATGACCTGGAAGAAGGCCTCCGAGAAGGTGTCCGCCGGAAGCTCGATGAGCCTCGAGAGCGAGATCCCGTCACCCGCCCAGCTTTCGAACTGGGGCTGAAGAAGGATGTCGGTGATCGGAAGCGGTTCGTCGACCCATGGGAGAACGTGGAGGTGGAACGTGTTGACTTTGCCGAACTGCATCTTGAACCGGCCGGCCTTGGCCTGGAGCTGCCAGGGCAGCGTCAGGAACGTGACGTAGCCCTCCTCGACCTCGACGCCGTCGTTGCTGAACGAAAGAAAGAGATCGGCGCGTGCGTACGGGTCCACGACGGCCTGAAGCGAGACTTCGGATTCCTGGACCTGGAACGCCGGGCTCGGCTGCACCGGGTTGTGCCCGACGTTTGCCAGGAAATTTCCGATCACGGCGATCGCGGGGTTGAAGAAAGTCGGGTTGACGGCTCCTCCCGCAGACGGAGGCGGAGCCGGAGCCGGGGCCGGGGGTGGGGTCGGCGCCGCGGGAATGGGAGGCTCGGGAGACGGCTCGGGTGACGGAACCGGCGTCGGGGTGGGCGACGGCGGTTCCTGCGCCCGCGCCACGGCGAACGACGCGAACGAAGTCGCCGCCAGAAGCACGATTGTTCGAATCTTCAAGATTTCCTCCTGCAAACGTTCGTCCTCGGATGGGCGCGCGCGGACTGCGGGCGCCCGCCAGGCTACGAACGCGCGGGAGGAGAGCGCCCCGGAAGGTCGAGCCCGGCGATCCGCCCGGCGGCGGGCGGTCTGGCGATCCGGTAAAGGGGAGCCGAGGGCTGGCTGACGGCAAGCGCGGCCGCGAAAGGCTGGACGAAAGCCGCAACGTGAGACAGGCACGCGAGACACGCGTGCGGCCCTTCGTCGATGTGGACCCTGGCGAGACCGCGGTGGGCCGCCAGGGCCTCGTTTCCGATGGGTTCCGGGTGGAGGCCGAACGAGCCGGCGAGCGCCAGCAGGGCCGCGACACAGAGTGCGGCGCGAATGGCCGGCGACGTTGGGATGCGGCGAAACATCGGAGGGTTCAAGAGCCTTGCACGGCGATTGTATTCCGAGTTCCCGGGCCCCGGGCGGGCATACATAGAATGCGCCCGTGAAAGCCGAGCCCCCGCCGGCCAGCCCCGTCCGGGTCGCCTCGGCCGACGGGGCGCTTCGCCGGCGGATGTACTGGCTGCTGGGGCTGACGTTCCTTCATGTCTTCGGGGAGGGCGGTCTGGCCCTGTTCGAAGCCATCCGGACGGGAAGTCTGGCGCTCCTGGCCTTCGGGCTCGAAAGCATCATCGAGGGAGGAGCCGCATTCCTGGCCGTGCGGCACCTTGCGCGTGTCGCCGACGAGGAGGAGGACCATGCGCATCGCGACCAGGTCCTCGCGCGCTGGATCGGCGTTTCGTTCCTCCTGCTGGCGGCGTACACGGCGATGAGGGGCGTGCTCGAGCTGGTTCACGGAACGCACGTCGAGGCGAGCGTGCTGGGGCTTCTGCTGACCGTTTTCGCCACGTTCGGAATGCCCGTGATCGGGTACTTCAAGTTGAAGACGAGCCGGCAGCTCGGCAGCAAAGGTCTGGCCGCCGAGGCCAAGGAGTCGATCGCCTGCTCGATCGATTCCGCCCTCACCATGCTCGCGATGGTGGGCCATCTGATCGGCGCGCCTTCATGGATCGATCCGGCCCTTTCGATCCTCATGGTGCCGTGGTTCCTGCGGGAAGGGCTCGCGCACGTGCGGGGGCGCGTACATGCCCACGTGCACTGAAACTCGGCTTCCGGGCCTGTTCCTCGGTTTCGAGTAGAATAGGCGCCGTTCCGGCGCTTGAATCCCATCGGGGGATCTGCGCGTAATTTGAGGCCTAAGGAGAGTTTTGCCGATGTCCAATGAGAACGTGACTCAGGTGTCCGACGCGAGCTTTGACGGGGACATCCTGAAGTCCAACGTCCCTGTTCTGGTGGATTTCTGGGCACCCTGGTGCGGCCCCTGCCGCTCCGTGGCCCCCATCGTCGACGACCTGGCGACGCAGTACGCCGGCAAGATCAAGGTCGCCAAGATCAACGTGGACGAGTCCACGGAGGTCGCGATGCGCTACCAGATCACGTCGATCCCGACGTTCATCCTCTTCAAGAACGGAGAGGTGGCCGACCGCGCCCTGGGCGCCCTGCCCAAGAGCGAGTTCGTCAAGCTCATCGACCGCAACCTCTAAACCCGGACCGAGACAGCGCGAGGAGGGGAGGGAGAAATCCCTTCCCTCCTTTTTTCGTGCCGTAAGATCAGTTCATGGGCGATTCGGCGGCCTTCCCGAGCGTTCCCTCCCGGTCGCTCGACACGCTCTGGTTCCAGGTCGCCGGAACCGTCTGCAACCTGCAGTGCACGCACTGCTTCCTGTCCTGCGCGCCCTCGAACCACAGCCACGGGATGCTGAGCCTCGAGGACGTCCGCCGCCGCATCGAAGAGGCCGGGCCCCTGGGCGTCAAGGAGTACTACTTCACCGGCGGCGAGCCTTTTCTCAATCCCGAAATGCTCGCGATCCTGGAGGAGACGCTCCGGCATGGCCCGGCTACCGTCCTGACCAACGGCCTGCTGCTGCCGCCGGAACGCTGCGCGCGCCTGAAGGCCCTGGCCGACGCGAGTCCGTATTCGCTGGACATCCGGGTCTCGATCGACGGCTACACTCCCGAGACCAACGATCCGATCCGCGGCGAAGGGACTTACGAACGCATCCTCGGAGGCATCCGCAACCTCGCCCGCGCCGGGATCAACCCGGTCGTCACGGTCACCGAGGCCTGCGAGGATGCCGCGAACGCCGAAGGACGGGCGCGCCTGCTCGACTGGATGCGCTCGATCGGGCTGTCGCGTCCGCGGCTGAAGATCCTGTCGCTGTTTCGCATCGGCGCCGAGACGTCGAGGCTTCGCGGCTACCAGCCGTGGGAAACCTTGCGAGGACGCACTCTCGACGACGACGAGCTCGACGCGCTCCAATGCTCTTCGTGCCGGATGGTGACTTCCCGCGGCGTCTACGTCTGCCCGATCCTGATCGACGAGCCCGCGGCGAAGATGGGGGAGAGCCTGACCGAGACCTTGCGGCCCTTCCCGCTCCGCTACCAGGCCTGCTACACCTGCCACGCGTACGGGGTCACATGCCGGACGTAACGAAGCTCGCCTTCTTCGGCGGCATCTACAGCAACGCGAGAGCGCTCGAGGCCGCGATCGCGGACGCTCGCCGCAGAGGTGCCGACGCGATGTACGCGCTGGGCGATTTCGGCGCGTTCGGCCCGCATCCGGACCGGATCTTCCCCATCCTGCGCGACGCGGGTGTCCTGGCGATCCAGGGCAACTACGAAGAGTCGCTTTCCGAGGGAGCCGACGACTGCCGCTGCGGCTACACGGACCCGCGCGACAACCACTTCGCGCAGCTCTCCTACGACTACACGGCGGCGAAGACGGCGGAGAGCTGGAAGCGTTGGATGGCGACGCTTCCGAAGACCCGGCGGCTCACGGTCGCCGGCCGCCGTGTCCTGCTCGTCCACGGGTCGCCGAGAAAGATCAACGAGTTTCTCTGGGAATCGACTTCGTCGACGGACTTTCTCGAGAAGCTGCTCGCCGACGCGGAGGCCGACGTTCTGGTTTGCACGCACACGGGGCTGCACTGGGCGCGCCGCCTGCCGTCCGGCCGTCTCGTCGTCAACTGCGGAGCGCTGGGGCGGCCGGCCAACGACGGCCGCACGAACGTCTGGTACGCACTCGTCAGCTTCGCCGAAGAGGTGTCCGTGGAGTTCCCGCCCGTGGGCTACGATTTCGAGGCGATGGCCCGCGAAATGGAAGAGGAGCACCTGCCGCCGGAATTCATCGAGACGATCCGCACCGGCTGGTGGACGACGTGCCTCGAGATTCTGCCCGCGAAGGAACGCGATCGCGGCCGCTTCTGACTCGTGAAAGGAGGCGCGGCATGTCCTGGGCTCGGACCCCTCCCGGTTCGGGTCGCTTTTCGGGCAACTCGCGCCCCGGCCGCCCCGGCCTGGAAGAAGGGGCGCTAACGTCGGGTTGGAGCGTTTAGGCATGAGAAAGACGCTGATCTGGACGGCCATGGCCGTGGCCATCGCCGCGGGCGCGTTCCTGTTGCTGGGCGGCCGCAAGCGCGCCGAAGCGAAGTACCGCACCGCGGTCGTCGACAAGGGGAACGTGACCCAGACCGTGGCGGCGACGGGCTCGCTGTCGGCCGTGACGACCGTCAAGGTCGGAAGCGTCGTGTCGGGCAACGTCGCGGCGCTCCACGCCGACTTCAACAAGCAGGTCAAGAAAGGCGATCTCCTCGCCGAGCTCGACCCGGTGCCGTTCCAGGAGAAGGTTAGCCAGAGCAAGGCGGCGTTGGAGAAGGCCCAGGTCGACGTTCGCAACTCCGAGATCGCGCTGCGCCGCCAGAAGGCGCTCTGGGCCCAGCAGCTCGCCGCGCAGGCGGACCTCGATCAGGCGCAGGCGAACTACGATTCCGCGGTGGCCGCGGTCAACCAGGCCAAGGCCATGCTGGCCTCGGCGGAGACGGACCTGCGCAACAGCAAGATCATCGCGCCCATCGACGGTGTCGTCGTGGACCGCCAGTACGACGTCGGCCAGCCCGTCGCGGCGTCGTTCCAGGCGCCCACGATCTTCACCATCGCGCAGGACCTGACGAAGATGCAGGTCTCGGCCGACGTCTCCGAATCCGACATCGGGATGTGCAAGGTCGGGCAGCCCGTCCGATTCAACGTGGACGCCTATCCGGACCAGACCTTCCGCGGCAAGATCGCGCAGATCCGGCTCAACGCGACCGTCAACCAGAACGTCGTCACATACCCGGTGATCATCGAGGTCAACAACGAGGACCTCGCCCTGCGGCCGAGCATGACCGCGAACGTCTCCATCGACGTCGCGACGGTCAAGGACGTGCTCCGCGTGCCCAACGCCGCGCTGCGCTTCCGGCCTGAGGAATCCGAGAAGCCCTCGGGGAAGCCGACGCCTCAGCCCGTGGCGGGCCAGGCGCCCGGAAACCAGGCGCCCGCGCCTGAAGGCCCGGCGCGCGGGGGCCCCGGGGGACCGGTAGCCGACGCGTCCCACCAGTTCGATCGCAGCGGCGGCGGACCTCGAAAGAAGGCCGGCCAGACCGTCTATACACTTCCGGCTGCGCTGGCGGATTCAGGGGAACTGAAGCCGGTCGAGATCCGCACCGGCATCACCGACGGCCGGTTCACCCAGGTCGCCTCGGGAGACTTGAAGCCCGGCGACACGGTCGTCGTCGGCCTCGTCACCACGAAGGCCGACTCCTCGGTAGGACGGCCTCCCGGCATGGCAGGCCCCGGCGGACCGGGCGGAGGCCCTCGCAGGTTCTAGCCGTGGCTGACCAGCACGACGTCATCCGCATCGAAGGCCTCGTCCGGGTGTACCAGATGGGCGAGGTCGAAGTGCGCGCGCTCGACGGCGTGTCGCTCGCGATCCGTCCCGGCGAGTTCGTGGCGGTGATGGGGCCTTCGGGCTCCGGCAAGAGCACCTTCATGAACATCGTCGGATGCTTGGACCGGCCGACGTCGGGACGCTATTTCCTCGACGGCGTCGACGTGTCGAAGCTCGACCGGGACCAGCGCGCCGAGATCCGGAACCAGAAGATCGGCTTCGTCTTCCAGTCGTTCAACCTGCTCGCCCGCACGTCGGCGCTGGAGAACGTCGAGCTGCCGCTGATCTACTCCTCCGACGGGAACTCGGCGAAGGATCGGGTCGAGAAGGCCCGGCGGTGCCTGGCGATCGTCGGCCTCGAAGGCCGCGAGGATCACCACCCGAGCCAGCTTTCGGGCGGCCAGCAGCAACGGGTCGCGATCGCCCGCGCCCTGATCAACGACCCCAAGCTCATCCTGGCCGACGAGCCGACCGGGAACCTCGACACCAAGACCTCGGAGGAGGTCATGGCGGTCTTTCAGCGCCTGAACGACGACGGGAAGACCGTCGTCCTCATCACCCACGAGCAGGACATCGCCCAGCACGCCAAGCGCACCGTGGTCTTCCGCGACGGCCGTGTCGTCGACGACCAGGAGGTCGCTCGCCGCCGGAGGGCCGGGTGAGGAGGATCCGATGCTGAAATTCCTGACGATCCTCAAGGTCGCTCTGAAGGCGATCGGCCGCAACAAGCTGCGATCGGCGCTGACGGCGCTGGGCATTATCATCGGCGTGGCCTGCGTGATCGCGATGATCGCCGTGGGTCAGGGTTCGCAGGCCGCGATCCAGGCCCAGATCACCTCGCTCGGAACGAACTTCCTGATGATCTTCCCGGGAGTCGCGACGCAGTCGGGCGCCCGCATCTTCACGGGACAATCCACGATCACAGACGACGACGTCGACGCGGTGCGCGCCGAGTGCCCGGCGGTCGCCTACGTCACGCCGGTCTCCCGTTCGGCGGCGCAGGTCGTCAACGGCAGCCTCAACTGGGGGACCCAGGTCCAGGGCGTCGGCGTCGAGTGGCCGTTCGTGCGCTCCTGGAACGTCGAGAAGGGCGCCTTCTTCTCGGACTCGGACGTGCGTGCGGCATCCAAGGTCTGTCTCCTCGGTTCGACGGTCGCCAACTCGCTCTTCGAGGGACAGGACCCGGTGGGCCAGATGGTGCGGATCAAGAACTTTCCGTTCCGCGTCGTCGGGGTGCTCGAGACCAAGGGCGGCAACACGATGGGACAGGACCAGGACGACGTCGTCATCGCGCCCTACACGACGGTGATGCGCGTCCTGAAGAAGACCTCGAAGATCGACATGTTCATGGCCTCGGCCGTCTCGCGAGCGGCAGTCGACGAGGCGCAGAAGGAGATCGAGGCGCTGCTGCGGCAGCGGCACCGGCTGGCGCCCGGCCAGGACTCCGACTTCATGATCCGCTCGCAGCAGGAGATCGCCCAGACCGCCGATCAGACCTCCCACACGCTGTCGGTCCTGCTCGCATCGGCCGCGTCGATCTCGCTCTTAGTCGGGGGGATCGGGATCATGAACATCATGCTGGTCTCCGTGACGGAGAGGACGCGCGAGATCGGGATCCGGATGGCGATCGGCGCCAAGAGCCGCGACGTGCTGACACAGTTCCTGGTCGAGGCGCTCACGCTGTCGGCCGCGGGAGGAGGCATCGGGGTCCTGCTCGGCATCGCGGCGTCGCGGACGCTGGCGTGGAAGGCCGGCTGGCCGATCCTGCTGTCGCCGGCCGCGGTGGTTCTCGCGTTCGGCTTCTCGGCGGCCATCGGGATCTTCTTCGGCTTCTACCCGGCCCGGAAGGCTTCGCGCCTGGATCCGATCGAGGCGCTACGGTACGAGTAGCGCCGCCGGCGCTACAATCTTTCGGTGTCCCCCCTCCCATTCGAGAGGCTCTGGAGGCGCTTCGACCCGCGCAAGAGCATCGCCGCGCGGCTGCTGATCTCGTCTTTCCTCGCGTTCCTTCTGCCGGCGAGCGTCTTCTTCTTCCTGGTCCAGCGGCGTCTGACCAGCCTCCAGTCCGCCTCCGCGGAACAGGTCGCGGCGGTCCGCGTCAGCGAGACCGCGATCCGGCTGGGCCAGGATGCGAACTTCCGGGCGGAGTGGCTGGTGCGGCGCCTCCGGACGATCGAGGAGGCCGCGTGGTCTCTGGCCACGGCCGCGAGCCTGGCTCTCGAGAGCCCGGGAGCTTCCGGCGCCGACGTCTCCTCTCCGGCGGCCGACGCCCACGGTCATGTCTGGACGGCGCGCGCGGAGGGTGGCTCGATGGCCGCAATCTCCTCCCGCGCCCCGGATCTAGAGTCGGCGAAGAGAGACCTGGCCCGTTCGCGCAGTCTCACGCCTCTGATGGAGGAGCTGCGGCGCCGCCGCCCGGCGATCAAGACCGTGAGCCTGTGGACCGCGTCGGGCGCCGTGCGCCACTCGCCCTGGATCGACTTCCACCGGGCGAACAAGGAGTCCGGCGGTGAGCTCGAGCGGTTCGTCTTCAATCAGTTCGCGCGGTTTCCGGAAGCGCCGCCCGCCGGGGGGGACCTCGCCGTCTGGGCCGAGTCCCATGTCGGACCGTCCACGGCGCCGCCGAAGGAAAGCGACGCGAGCCTCTACGTTCCGGTCCGCGGCTCCAACGGCGCGCTGCTCGGCGCCGTGGCGCTCGAGGTGGACGCCCGCCGCTACGTGGCCGAAGCGATGGAGCCCTGGGATCCTCCCGGCGACTTCTGGTTCGTCACCGATTCCGCGGGCCACGCGATCTCGATGACGCCCCGAGCCGCCGCGGTCCTGGGCTGGGACGGCGGCAACGGCCGGGCCCTTCAGGATGCGCCTTCGCCCGAGTTGAAGCGCCTGGCCTCGCAAACCCGTCGCGGCGCACGCTCCAGCGAGGAATACCTCGTCGACGGCAAGCGCCTGCGCATCGCCGCGGCGCCGGCGGGGCAGACAGGGTGGATCTTCTACGAGGGTCTCTCGCGCGAGGCGCAGGAAATGATCCGGAACGAGGCCGAGAAGGCCCTTCCGCAGTCCTCCTTCTCGATCCTCAGGCGCGACGTGCTGCTCCTCTTCGCGCTCCTTCTGCCGGCCGTCGCGGTGATCTTCGGCATCGTCTCCCGCCGGATCACGGCGCCCGTCTCGGAGCTGATGCGGGCCGCCGAGGACATCGGCCGCGGCAAGTCCGTTGCGATCCAGGGCAAGGACGCCGCAGACGAGCTCGGACGTCTGGCCGCCGCGGTCGACACGATGAGCCAGCGTGTCGACCGGCGGGTCGAGACGCTCCGGCGTCTGCACCAGTTTTCCCGGTCGGCCTACCGGATGACCGATTTCAAGGAGGTGCTGGCCCGTTCGGCGCAGGCGATCGCCGGCTTCACGGGGGCCGAGCGCGTCTACGTGCTCCTCTACGATCGAAACACCAACCGGCTCGAGGCCGTGCTTCCGGCCTGGAACCTGACCGAGGAGCAGGCCGAGAAGCTCAAGGTCTCGGTGGACGCGCGCTCGATCGCGGGCATGGTCTTCCGCACCGGCGAGCCGTACTCCAGCAACGACGTGGCCCGCGACCCCTACGCGAGCCAGGCGCTCCACGGCGTGCTCGGTGCGACGACGGCCGCGTTCGCGCCGCTGAAGACCGAGGAGGAGACGCTGGGCGTGGCCGTCGCGGTCAATCGGCCGGGAGGATTCGGGCAGGAGGAGCTCGACGCGCTGCAGTCCTTTGCCGACCTCTCGTCGCTGCTGCTGAAGAACGCGCGCCTCTATACGACGCTGACCGGAACGGTGGACGAGCTGCGCCGGGCTAGCCGGCTGAAGGACCACTTCCTCCAGAACGTCAACCACGAGCTGCGCACGCCGCTGACAGCGATCGTCGGCTGGACCGACCTCTTCGAGGAGGAAGACATCGATCCGAAGACCACGCAGCGCGGGATCCGCCAGATCCGGCAGTCGGCGCGCGTGCTGCTGGCCTTGATCGACGATCTGCTCGACCTCGCCCGCCTCGACCGGGGGGCCCTCACACTTTCGCTCAAGCCCGTGTTCCTCTCGGAGGTCGTGCAGCGTTCGATGGAGACGGTCCGGCTGATGGCCGAGGCGCGCGGCGTGGTCCTGATCCTCGCGCCCCTGCCCGAGCCGATGCCTCCGGTCCGCGCCGACCCGCTGCGCGTGCAGCAGATCCTGTGGAACCTCCTCGCCAACGCAATCCAGTTCACGCCTCCGCACGGCCGGGTCGTCGTGCGCGTGGAGCGGGAGCCCGAGCGCTATCTCGTCAGCGTCGAGGACGACGGCATCGGGATCCCCGAGAGCGAGCTGCCGCACGTCTTCGAGCGGTTCCGGCAGGTCGACGGGTCGGCGACTCGCGGCCATGCCGGAATGGGAATCGGGCTCGCCCTCGCGCGCTCGCTCGTCGAGTTGCACGGCGGGACGATCTGGGCGTCGAGCGTCGTGGGTCAGGGAAGCCGATTCACCTTCGCAATGCCGATCCGGGCGGCCGAGCGCCGCGCCTCGGATTCGGGAGCCGTTGCCGTCGCGCGCGAAGCGAAGGCGGAAGAAGAAGAGGAGAGCGAGCCGGTTTAGCCGCTAAAAGACGGTTCGCTCAGCTCGATCGCCGACTCCGGATCAGTATCGGGTCGCAAAGTACGACGCTCTACATCTTCGAGGCCACATCCATGTAGTTCGCGGCGCGAGGAGTCTCCGCGAAGTAACCGAGCGGAGGAGCCTCGCGCCGCGGGAGCCGGAGCGCAGCGAGGGGGTCAGGCTGGCGGTCGAGCGCTGTCCGCGAGCCGCCAGCCGGTGGCGGAGCCAGGCCCCCGAGCAAGCGAAGGCGACGGTTTAGCCCGACGCCGCCGGGAGACCCGTGCCCTTGAGGAGGTCCTTGACGATCTTCGCCGTCTCCTCCTTCCCGGGCACGCAGAGGTTGGGGTCCTTCTCCTTGCCGGAGGCGAGCGCCGCAGCGTAGCCCTCGCAGTCGTAGCCGCACGCGGTGCAGTCGGTCTGGGCCATGGCCGCGTAGAGCTTGAGAGCGAGGTCGCCCCCCTTGGCCATCTCCATGCGCTTGGGAAGCGGAATCGTCTCGTCGTGGAAGGCCGGCGCCTCCTTCTTCGGCTTGGCGGCGACGACCTCTTCCTCTTCGCGTCCCGTGTCGATCCACTCCCCGTGCGAGAGGCAGTTGGGGCAGATGAAGCTGTAGTCCCAGCCCTGAGGCAGAAACACCGCCGGCGTGCGGTAGACGACGAGGGGTTCGAAATCCTGCGGGCAGGTGGGTGTCTCGCGCTCCTGCGCGTCGCGGACCATCGTCTTCAGGTGGGGCCGCGAGAACTCGATCTGCTTGGGCTTCTGGGCGAAGCGGAAGATTTCCTTGCCCTTCGGGCACACCATGACGACCTGCGGCTTGTAGACGCGGTCGACGAAGAAAGTTCGCATGGGCACGTCGTGCGACGGGCAGACCGACGCGGTGTCTTTCCAGAAGGACGCGACGAGCTGGGATTTCTCGGGAAGCGAAAGTCTCATCGGGCTCCGATTATAGCGGGTCAGCCGCGCACGAACGGATTGGCGCGCTTCTCCTCGCCGATCGTCGTTCCCGGTCCGTGGCCGCAGACCACCGGCGTGTCCTCGGGAAGCGAGTAGAGCCGCGTGCGGATGGATTCCAGGATCGTGTCCGTGTCGCCGCCCCAGAGATCGGTGCGGCCGATGGATCGGCGAAACAGCGTATCGCCTGCGAAAAGCGCGGGAGCGTCGCCGGAAAGCAGGTAGCAGGTCGAGCCCGGCGTGTGGCCGGGCGTGTGGATCGCGGTCACGGACTGGCCTCCGAAGGAGATCTCTTCGCCGTCGGCGATCGGAGCGTCGATCGGAAGGGGATCTCCGGCCGGGATCCCGAACATCGCGGCCTGGTCAGGCAGGGCGTCGTAGAGCGGGCGGTCGGCGGGATGCAAGCGGATAGCGGCGCCCGTCTTCTCCTTGACGACGCGGGTCCCGCCGATGTGGTCGAAGTGCGCATGCGTGTGGAGGAGCGCCACGGGCCGCGCCTTCAGCGCATCCAGCGCGCGAAGGATTCTCTCGGGCTCGTCGCCCGGGTCGATGACGAGGGCGTCGCCCGTCGCCTCGTCGAACAGGATCGAGCAGTTGCACTGAAGAGGCCCGACCGGAATGGTCTGGATACGCGGCGCGGCCGTCACGGGTTGACCGCGACGACGGTGTCCACGTCGTGGCGCTCCTTGCGGGCGGGACTAGTCCAGACCTTCTCGGGGGAAGAGAGGTTGAGCTGGACCGCCCACTCCTGATTGTCGCTCCGGCGATGCTCGGAGGCGAACAGCTTGCGGCGGCTGCGCGGCGTGAAGATCTCCCAGCGCACATATCCGAAGTCCGCCAGCTCGTCGTGGAGATAGAAACCCGGGACTCTTTCGCCCGGCTCGATGTCAGTCTCGCGGACCGTCGCGAGCGCGAAACCGTTGGCGGCGAGTCGCTCCTCGAACTCCGCGCACACGAGGCGCCCTTTGAGCCGGAGGCTGTGGCGTCCGCGCGCCACGCCGCGTCCGAGGATCAGGTCGTCGAGGGCGTCGGAGAGTTCCTTCTCCATGTTCCGATCTTAGCGCGCGGTCAGGATGTCTTCCCGGCGCTCCGGATCCAGCCGGTGGAGGACCGCCCCTTCGGCTTTCGGAAACGCGAAAGCGGGAAGGGACTCGGTCCGCCGGCGCAGGTCCGCCATCGGCGGCTCCCCGGCGAGAACCAGCCAGGCGCGCTGCCCGGGTTTCCACGCCCACGTCAGCCGCACGGCCTCGCCCTCGAGATTGGCGATGTCTCGCGAGGGCGTTCCCGTCTTCTCCATCGATTCGTAGAGCCAGTCGGGCCCGACGAGGTAGTAGGCCAGACAGAGCTGCGCGTACTGGTTCTCGGTGAAGATGCGCTCGGATGGTGCGGCCTGGCTCTCTACGAATCGCGCGAGCGTTCGCCAGTCGGCGCGGCCCTCGCGAAAGTAGACGGAGAGTCCGCGCGCGCCGAAGAAGACGCATCCCGCCAGAAGCGCGGCACCGACGACGCGCGTGACGCGGCGCTGGAGGAGTGCCGCAGTGGGCAGCGCCGCGAGAATGGATAGAGCGAGGCCGGCCGGAAGATAACGACGGGTGCCGTACCAGTGGGGATGAAGGCGGCCGAGCACCTCGATTACCGCAAATCCGGCGACGACCCACACGGCGAGAAACCGGGCCCCTCTCCGGCGGGCCGCCAGGATCAGACCCACGAGGGCGAGCGCCACGTACATCGCCGTCCCGGGCCGGAAGGGCCATCCGTCTTTGGGCGCGAATGCGAAGAACGACAGGACCTGGCCGGCGCGGTGGATCGTCAGTGGTTCCGGCGGCACGGGTGCCGGCCGGCGGGCGGCTTCGAGCACCACGGGCCACCACGGCAGATAGGCGAGCCATAGGGCGAACGCGAACGACGGGCTCCAGATCAGGAACCAGCGCGCGGCGGTGCGGCGCTCGCGGTCCGCGGTGAGCGCGTCTTCGACGAGCAGCGCCAGCGCCGCGATGCCGAGGACCACGGCGGCGAGGTAGAGGCTGTAGGCCGTCGCCAGGCAGAGTACGAAGAGAGTCAGCAGGCGCGGCCAGGAAGGCCGCTGCAGGAACTTGTCGAGCGCGACCATGGAGACGCAGAGAAAGAAGAGGCCGATCGCGTAGGGTCGGTACTCCTGCGAGTACCGGACGTGAAACGGTGCGACCGCGAGCAGCGCGGCGGCGGTCAGGCCAACGAGCTCTCCGAGCCGTCGGGCGGCGAGAACCGCCACTGCCCAGACCGTGCCGATACCCCAGAGGACCGCCGGAATGCGGCGTAGCCATTCGTCCGGGTGGAGCGCCTCGACGAACCGGTTGACGAGGTAGTCGAGCGGAGGATGGACGGCGTCGAATCGCAGAGCCCTCCAGAAGAACTTCCAGGTGCCCCGGACCCAGAAGCCCTCCATCACTTCGTCCAGGCCGAAAGAGAAGTGATCCAGCCGGTAGATCCGGATGACCGCGGCAGTCAGGAGGATCGCCGCGAGGGCCAGCCGGAAGCGGCGTGACACGACGGGAGGATATAGCCTGTCATCCCGGGCGCAGCGAGGGATCCCGTGCGTTGAGCTCCAACGGCGAACACGCTCGGGATCCCTCGTCGCCCCGCTCCTCGGGATGACGGCTCAAGTAGACTGCCGCGGTTTGGCCGCCGCATCACAGGTCGTTCGATTCAGTCTTGCGCTCTGGGTCGGAGGCACCCTCCTCGTCGCGCTGGCGGCGCCGGTCGTCTTCGGAAGGATCGCCTCGCGGGACCTCGCCGGCGGGGTCTTCGGTGAAATCCTGCGGCGTTTCGAGATCGTCAAGCAGTTCTTGTCGCTGGCCCTCGTCATCGGCGTCTTCGTGGAGCTGGAGAACGGCCTCCGTCTTCAGGGCCGTTCGGCCGCCGGAGCCATTGCGATCTTCATCGCGGTCGCGACCAACGTCTACCTCGCGATGGTCCTCCGGCCGAGGATGGACTACTTCCGGGCGAAAGTCGGCTCCTTCGACGCGGCCGCGCCGGACGATCCGTGGAGGAAGCGATTCGATCGTCTTCACCGGCGCGCGACGCGGATCCTGCTGCTCGGCGGCGTCGCGGCCGCCGCCGGACTGGCTTTCTGGAGTTAGCCCCGCACGCGGGCGACGACGTCGATCTCCACGGCCGCGCCTTTCGGGAGCTCGGCGACCGCTACCGTCGATCGCGCGGGACGGTGGTTTCCGAACCGTTTCGCGTAGACGGCGTTCATCGCCGCGAAATCCGACATGCGGATCAGGTAAACGGTCGTCTTCACGACGTCGTCCAACCGGCAGCCGGCGGCCGAGAGCACAGCTTCGAGGTTGTCGAACACGCGTTCCACGCCGGCCTCGAAGCCGCCCGAGACGAGCTCTCCGGTCGCCGGATCCAGGGGCACCTGTCCGGAGGCGAACAGGAACCCTCCGTCGGAGACCGCCTGAGAGTACGGTCCGATGGCTTTCGGGGCACCGTCGCTGGCGATGGTCTTCATGGCGTCTCCATCCGTGCGTGCGTCTTTCCGGGCTAGAATAGTCAGAACCGCGGAACAAAACGATGTCCGTCGAGCGAATCCAGCTTCTTCACGAAGACTACATTCGCCTGACCGAGAGGTTCAAGGCGCTCTGGACGTTCCATCAGTTCCTGCGAGGCGTCCAGAAGACGTTCTTCGCGACGGAACCGAGCTACGCGCTGGATTTCGGCAAGCTCTACGACGACGTGCGCGCGGTCGCCGGTGCGATCGACACGACGTCGCCCGAGAAGGTCGCTCCGCGGATCCGGGAGCTCTCCGAGAGGCTCGACACGTTCTCGCGCAAGCTCCGCGAGGCCGATCGCCACATCTCGCCGTCCTACGTTCGCCGCTTCTTCGAGAAGGTCCAGCCCCAGGACGAGAAGATCGCCTTCCACCTCCTGCGCTTCTACTTTTCCCAGCCCGAGGTGGACGAGGACGTCGTGGACAAGGTCGACTTTCTCGCGACGGTCGTGGCCTCGGGGGAGCGCAGGGGCGAGGACGAGCGCCCGCGACCTGACGTGCGCAAGTTTTTCGAGTCCGCGACCGCGACGTCGGTCTGGCCGCGCCTGGAGTCGACGGCCACTCCCACGATCGTCCGCGCGTTCGAGGAGCTCGCGGCCGACATGGCCCGGGCGCAGGAGTTCGAGGACCTGGTCACGGCGCGCCTCCTGAACAATGTGCGGACGCTCAAGCGCCGGGTGGCGAGCGGTCTCTCCAATCCCGAAGTCCTGACCGCGGTGGCCTCGTGCAACCTGCGGACGAGGTCGGTATTCCATCGCCTCTACGAGCGCGAGGAGCAGAGGCTCGAGGAAGCGACCGACCGGATCGCAGACCTGGAGAAGGAGCTGACGCGCGGAGGCCTCGAGGTTCCCACAGCGGAGGAGTTTCGCCGGTTCCACGATTCGCGGCAGCGGTACGAGCGACAGGCCAAGGAGTCGAACGTCAAGGCGTTGCAGGTTGTCGAGCTGAAGGAGGCGATCGGTCAGGTGCTCGGGCGTTTCGAGCTCGCCGGTCTCGCCGCCGAGGACATCGACGAGGCGCTCGAGCTCGTCGAGGAAGTCGAAGCCGACGCCACCGACGACGGATTCTGGAAGCCGTACCTCGACCGGGTGCTCGGCGCGGTCGAGCTGTACGACGACGGGGCGGGAGCTCTCCGCACCGACATCGCGGGCCTGGAGAATCTGCGTCTGGAAACCTGGGAGCTGAAGGCCGCGCGACGGACCGTGGCCGCCGGCGGGGAGCCGCCAACCGAGCGCGACCGGACGCTGCTGAAGGCGGTGGCGCTGAGACTGAAGGCCGAAGAGGAGACCGAGTCGCTCCGGGCGGGAGCCCCCGCCTCTCCGGCGCTCGACACGCTCCGCGCGGCCAAGGCGACGCTGGCCCGCGCGCACGCGCTCGACGCCGCCCTCTCGAGCGTGATCGACGAGGCCGAAGCGGTCAGCTCCTCCGAGGAGATTCGCGCCTGGTCGCGGACGCGCTTCCGGCTCCTGCGCGCGACATCGGATCTCTGGCTGATGCAGGACTCGCCCCGCAGCGACCGCCGCGAGAGTCGCGGGTAAACTCCCGGACCTTCTCGCCTCCGCCCATATACTCCCGGTTCGATGAACGAGCCCGGGAAGCCCGCGGCGCCGGAATCCGCCGAGGACGAGAGCGACCTGCTCCGTAACCGGCGCGAGAACCTGCGCCGCATCGAGGAGCTGGGCCTCGCGGAGACACCGCTCCGATTCCCGGTGACGGCCACCGTCAGCGAGATCGGGCACCGCCACCGCGAGGAGCCGGGAGACGCGCTCGAGGCTCGCCACCTCGCTGTGACCACCGCCGGCCGGGTGCTGGCGCTGCGCACCGCGGGCAAAGCCGGATTCCTCGATCTCTCCGACGGGCGGGGCCGTCTCCAGGTCTACATCCGTCGAGACGCCGTCGGCGAGAAAGCGTTCTCGCTCTACCAGGCGCTGGACCTCGGCGACTGGCTGGGGGTGGAAGGGGAGCTCTTCAAGACGCGCACGGGCGAGCTCTCGGTCAAGGCGCGGACGTTGACGTTCCTGGGCAAGAGCTTCCGCCCGCTGCCCGAGAAGTGGCATGGACTCAAGGACGTCGAGCGGCGTTATCGCCAGCGCTACCTGGATCTGGCCGTGAACCCGGACTCGCGCGACGTCTTCGAACGCCGCGCCGCGATCGTTCGGCACATTCGGGCGTTTCTGGACGCGCGGGGATTCCTCGAAGTCGAGACGCCGATGATGCAGCCGATCGCCGGCGGCGCAATCGCTCGTCCCTTCGTGACGCACCACAACACGCTGGACCTGGACCTCTATCTGCGGATCGCTCCGGAGCTGTACCTGAAGCGCCTGGTCGTCGGAGGCATGCCTCGGGTCTACGAGATCAACCGCAATTTCCGCAACGAGGGCATCTCGACGCAGCACAACCCCGAGTTCACGATGCTCGAGTTCTACCAGGCGTACGCCGAGGCCAGCGACCTGATGACGCTGACCGAGGAACTCCTGTCGGGCCTCGCGACGGAGGTGGCGGGAGGCCTGCGCACGCCGTGGGGAGAGCAGCAGATCGACTGGACACCTCCGTTCCGGCGGCTGACGATGCGCGAAGCCGTCCTGACGTTTACGAAGGAGGATCCGCGGGGGCCCCTGTCGCTCGAGGACCTGTCCGACGAGGCCCGCCTCCTTTCGGCGGCGACGCGCTACGGTGTCGAGAAGCCGGACCGTTTCCGCGGACAGAAGGGCAAGCTCCTCGCGGAGGTCTTCGAGGCCGTGGCCGAGCCGCACCTGGTCCAGCCCACGTTCATCCGCGAGTTTCCGACCGAGATCTCGCCGCTGTCGCGGCAGAAGCCGGGCGATCCGGAGTGGGTCGACCGGTTCGAGCTCTACGCCGGCGGAATCGAGATCGCCAACGCATTCTCGGAGCTCACCGATCCCGCCGAGCAGGCCGCGCGGTTCCGCAAGCAGGCCGAGGATCGCGCCCGCGGAAACCTCGAGGCCGCGCCCTACGACGAGGACTACGTCGAGGCTCTCGAGTACGGACTGCCCCCGACCGCGGGCGAGGGGCTCGGGATCGACCGCGTCACGATGCTCCTGACCGACCGGCACTCGATTCGCGACGTGATCCTGTTCCCGCTGCTGCGGCCGCGAGGCTAGATTGCGCTTCGAGACGTTCGTCGCGCTGCGCTACCTGACGACGTCGCGGCGGCGGGCCCACGTCGCGCTGATCGCGCTGATCTCGATCGTGGGGATCGCGGTGGGCGTGATGGCCCTCATCGTCTCGCTGGCTCTGCTGTCGGGCTTCCAGGACCGGATCCGCACCCAGATGATGGAGAAGAGCGCGCATCTGCGGGTCTCGCCGGCGCGTGGTGACCGCCTGGCCGACCCGGGGAAGGTGGCGCGCGCGCTCACGGGGATTCCGGGCTTCGTCTCCGCCGGTCCCGCGATCGAGGGGCGCGGCTGGGCGACGGACCTCGAGGGGACGTCCGGTTTCTTCATCCGGTATCGCAACGGCGGAGCGAAACCGGCGGCCGAGGGCTCCGACGCGCGGATCACGAGCTCACTCGCCGCCCGGCTGCGCCTCAACAGCGGCGACATGTTCCGCGTGATCTCGTCGCGAACGCGCCTTTCGCCGATCGGGCCGATCCCGGTCGCCGTTCTCCTGCGTGTTTCCGAGGTCTTCGGCTCGAGCGGGCTCTCCCGTAGCGCCGACGTCGAGGTCTCGGACGACACGGCCCGCGTGCTGTCGGGGATCGCAGAAGGCGCCGGAGCCTGGGAAGCCCGGCTCGCGGATCCGCGCAAGGCCGACGCCGCCGCGCAGGCCGCCCGCGCGACCCTGGGCCCCGGATACGTCGTCGAGACCTGGCGCGAGCTCAACGCGCCGCTCGCGTTCGCGTTGCGCCTGGAGAAAGTCGTGATCTTCGCGACGATCGCTCTCATCATCGTGGTCGCGGCGCTGAACATCGTTTCCAACATCGCTCTGACCGTGATCGAGAAGAAGCGAGACCTCGGCGTCTTCACGTCGATGGGTGCGACGCCGACCTCTCTCCAGCGCGTCTACCTGACGCTGGGCGCGGTCATCGGCGTCGTGGGCACCTCGATCGGTGTGGTGCTCGGCGTCGGCCTGTCGCTGACGGCCGACCGCTTCCAGATCGTGCCGCTGCCCTCCGACGTCTACGTCATGACGCACGTCCCTTTTGCCGTTCATGGCGCGGAGGTCGCCGCGGTTGCCGTCTTCGCCCTGGCCACCGCGATGCTCGCCTCGGTCCTGCCCGCGCGTGCCGCCGCGCGGCTGGCCCCGGGCGAGGCGATACGGCTCTCGCGATGACGCTCGCGATCGAGGCCAGACATATCTCCAAGACGTACACGGGGGAGGGAGCCCCGGTCACCGTGTTTCGAGACCTGTCCTTCTCGCTCCCGAACGGGGACTTCGCGGCGGTGATGGGTCCCTCGGGATCCGGAAAGTCGACTTTGCTCCATCTGATCGGAGGCATCGACCGTCCCGATTCGGGGACGATTCATGTCTTCGAGAGGTCACTCCAGGCCCTGTCGCCTAGGGCCCGCGCGCGCTTCCGCAACGAGCAAATCGGCTTCGTTTTCCAGTTTCACCACCTGCTTCCGGAATTCACGGCCGAGGAGAACGTCGCGTTTCCGGACCGGATCGCCGGCGTGCCCGAGCGCGAGGCGCGCCGCCGCGCCGCGGAGCTGCTGGAGCGCGTGGGTCTCGCGGACCGCCGGGATCACGGAGCCCGCGCCCTGTCGGGAGGCGAGCAGCAGCGCGTGGCCATCGCGCGCGCGCTCGCCCGAAAGCCCGGCCTGCTGCTCGCCGACGAGCCCACCGGCAACCTCGACGCCGCGGCCGCCGCGTCCGTGTTTTCTCTGCTGCGCGAGCTTCACCGAGAGCGCGGTATGACGACGCTTCTCGTCACGCACAACCCGGATCTGGCGTCGCGCTGTGATAGACTTTTCACGATGTCCCGGGAAGGAATCTCGCCGTCACTTGGTTTGTCCGAGCGAGGATGAGCGCCGAGCTTCCGAGCTTCCCTGCCATGGCCGATCCCACCCATGTTTGAGAAATACAACGAGAAGGCCCGGCGCGCCCTTTTCTTCGCCCGCTACGAGGCGTCGAAGCTCGGCTCCAAGGTGATCGAGTCCGAGCACCTGCTGCTCGGAATCCTCCGCGAGGGCGAGGACATCATCAAGGAGATCTTCGCCCGCTTCAACGTCAAGCCCGAGGACGTGCGGCGCGAGATCGAGGGCGACCGGATCTTCGTCGAGAGGATCTCGTCGACCGCAGAGCTCCCGCTGTCGGAAGAGTCCAAGAAGATCCTGGCCTACGCCTCCCACGAGGCCGAGTCGATGATGCACCCCTACGTGGGGACCGAGCATCTCCTGATCGGTCTGCTCCGCGTGGACGGATGCGTGGCCGGCCGGCTCCTGACGGCGCGCGGCTTCAACCTCTACGGCGTGCGCGAGGAGACGATCTCGCTGATCAAGGAGCGGGAGGTCTCGAAACAGAAGAAAGAGCTTCCGTTCCTGGCCGAGTACAGCCGCGACCTCACGCAGCTGGCCGGCTCGGGCACCTTCGATCCGCTGATCGGACGCGAAAAGGAAGTCGAGCGGATCATCCAGATCCTCTCGCGCCGGACGAAGAACAACCCGATCCTCCTCGGCGAGCCCGGCGTCGGAAAGACGGCGATCGTCGAAGGCCTCGCGACGCGGATCGTCGAGGGCGCGGTCCCGATGTTCCTCTCGTCGAAGAAAATCCTGGCCCTGGACCTCTCGCTGATCGTGGCGGGCACGAAGTACCGCGGCCAGTTCGAGGAGCGCTTGAAGGGGATCATCCGCGAGCTCCGCGAGAACCCCGACCTGATCATCTTCATCGACGAGATCCACTCGCTGATCGGCGCGGGCTCGGCCGAAGGCTCCCTCGACGCCGCCAACATCCTCAAGCCCGCGCTCTCGCGCGGCGAAGTCTCGTGCATCGGCGCGACGACGCTGAAGGAGTACCGCAAGTACATCGAGAAGGACCGCAGCCTCCTCCGCCGGTTCCAGGCGATCCACGTGACCGCGCCGTCGGAGAACGAGACGTTCGAGATCCTCGAGGGTGTGAAGGACCGGTACGAGCAGTTCCACAAGGTCCGCTACTCGGCCGAGGCGATCAAGACGGCCGTGTACCAGTCCAACCGCTACATCACCGACCGCTTCTTCCCCGACAAAGCGATCGACATCCTCGACGAGGCCGGCGCCAAGGTGAAGTTGAAGCGGGTGGCCGACACGCAGAACCTGCGCAAGCTCGAGCTCGAGATTCGCCAGATCGTCAAGGAGATGAAGAAGGCGATCTCGGACAAGGATTTCGAGAAAGCCGTGTTCCTGCGGGAGCGCGAGATCGAGCTGAAAGAAGAGATCGAGCGCGCCAAGGCCCAGACCGCGGAGCGCAGCGAGGCGACCCAGGAGGTCACGCGCCGCGACATCGAAGAGATCATCTCGTCCTGGACGGGGATCCCCGTCGCGTCGCTCGAGATGGAGGAGGCCGAGAAGCTTCTCCACATGGAGGACGCGCTGCGCCGGCGGATCGTCGGCCAGGAAGCCGCGATCATCGGCGTGTCCAAGGCGATCCGGCGCTCGCGCCTGGGCGTCAACAACCCGAACCGCCCCATGGGGTCGTTCATCTTCCTCGGGCCCTCCGGGGTCGGCAAGACCGAGGTGGCGCGCCGTCTGGCCGAGTTCCTGTTCGAGAACCACCGGTCGCTCGTGCGGTTCGACATGTCCGAGTACATGGAGAAGCATGCGGTCTCCAAGCTCATCGGCTCGCCCCCGGGCTACGTCGGCCACGAAGAGGGCGGACAGCTGACGGAGAGGATCCGCCGGAATCCCTACAGCGTCATCCTCTTCGACGAGATCGAGAAGGCGCACCCCGACATCGCCAATCTGCTTCTCCAGATCCTGGAGGACGGCATCCTCACGGACGCCTACGGGAACCTGGTGGATTTCAAGAACACGCTCATCATCATGACCTCCAACATCGGGACCAAGCACCTCGTCAACCGCACGCGCGTGGGCTTCGGAGGATCGCGGGAGGCCCAGAGCACAAAGGAGATCGAGGACCTGGTGTTGAAGGAGCTGCGGCGGGACTTCTCGCCGGAGTTCATCAACCGCATCGACGACATCATCGTCTTCCACCCCCTGGGCCGTCCCGAGCTCGCCCGGATCTGCCGCCTGCTGATCGACGACGTCAACGCGACGATCGCGCCCAAGGGCGCCACGATCGACGTCGACGACGCCGCCATCGAGTGGCTCCTGGCGCAGAGCGGCGAGGACCCGAACATGGGCGCCCGGCCGCTGCGGCGGGCGATTCAGAAGCACGTCGAAGACCCGGTCTCCGAGCTTCTGATCGCCGCGCGGGAGGAGCGCGTGGAGGCGATCGACGTCCGAGTCGGGCCCGAAGGGCTGCGTGTCACGGCGCGCGAGAGCGAGCCGATCGCCCAGGGCCGGTAGCGGGTTACGCTCGGGTCCGCTCGTCGCCGTGTGGATCGCGGCGGCGGCGGTCGCTGCCAGCGTGGCGCGGGCCCAGGCGCCGCCGTCGCCGACTCCTCCTCCCGCGCTGCCCACGCCCCCGCCGGCCCTTCCGGTGGTGCCCCGGCAGATGCCTCCG
>Ga0075433_10000334_pt1 | contig 29106 bp, 22 predicted proteins | sample RhiMethybrSRZTD2_FD_75299 | JGI IMG/M metagenome (GOLD analysis project Ga0075433, IMG submission 75299) | Populus rhizosphere microbial communities from Tennessee, USA - Rhizosphere MetaG P. TD hybrid SRZTD2 | ecosystem: Host-associated > Plants > Roots > Rhizosphere > Soil | place: USA... | reverse complement strand
CTGGACTTCTTCTCGTGCTTCGCCACGATCCCCGTCGGCTACAACCACCCGAAGATGAACGACCCCGAGTTCCGGGATGCGCTGATGGACGCGGCGCTCACGAAACCTTCGACCAGCGACATCTACACGGAGCACTTCGCCCGCTTCGTCGAGACGTTCTCGACGCTGGCCGTGCCGAAGACGCACTCCGACCACATGTTCTTCGTCGAGGGCGGCACGCTCGGAATCGAGAACGCGCTGAAGACCGCGTTCGACTGGAAGATCCGAAAGAGCCTCGCGCGTGGGAAGGGCGAGAAGGGGACCAAGATCCTCCACTTCAAGAACGCCTTCCACGGCCGGTCCGGGTACTCGCTCTCGATGACCAACACCGCCGACCCGCGCAAGACGCAGTACTTCCCGAAGTTCGACTGGCCCCGCCTGACCTGCCCGCGCCTCTCCTTCCCGACCACGCCGGAGATCCTCCGCGAGGTCGCGGCTGCCGAAGACACCGTCGAGAAGGAGATCCGCGCCGCCGTCGCCGCCAATCCCGACGACATCGCGGCGCTCATCATCGAGCCCATCCAGGGAGAGGGCGGCGACAACCACTTCCGGCCCGAGCTCTTCCGGCGCCTGCGCGCCCTGGCCGACGAGCTGGAGTTCCTGCTGATCTTCGACGAGGTCCAGACCGGCGTGGGCCTGACGGGCTCGATGTGGTGCTGGCAGCAGATGGGAGTCGAGCCGGACCTCTTCGTGTTCGGCAAGAAGACGCAGGTCTGCGGATTCGCCTCGAATCACCGCATCGACGACGTGCCGGACAACGTCTTCAAGGTGTCCTCGCGCATCAACTCGACGTGGGGCGGCAACCTCGTGGACATGATCCGCTGCGCGCGGTACCTCGAGATCATCACCGAAGACAACCTGATCGAGAACGCGCGGGTCGTCGGAGAGCACCTGCAGGGACGGCTCCGCGAGCTCGCCGAGGAGTTCCCGGGAATCATGTCGAACGTCCGCGGCCGCGGGCTCTTCATCGCGTTCGACCTGCCCGACAAGGGGACCCGCGACCGCGCGCTGGCCGCGTGCCTGGAGAACGGCCTGATGGGCCTCGCCTCCGGAGCCAACGCGATCCGCTTCCGGCCGCACCTGGTCCTCTCCAAGGACGAAGCCGACGAGGGCGTGCGGAAGCTCCGGCGCGCTCTCTCGGCCGCCAAGAGCTAGCGCGCCTCGCCGCGTGATCCGGCGCGTCTTCTTCGCCGCCGCTGCGCTCCTCGGCGCGGCGGCGGTCGTGTTCTGGGCCACGCTGCCCGACGTCCGTCCGCTGGAGACGTCCTGGCCCAGGACGACGGCGTTCATGGAGCGGCGCAAAGCCGAGCTCGCGCGCGATGGCAAGCCCGCGAAGCTGGACTGGTCTCCGGTTCCCCTCTCGCGCATCTCTCCGGCGATGATCCGCGCCGCCGTCGTCGCGGAGGACGCGCGCTTCTGGGAGCACGAGGGCGTCGACTGGGACGCGCTCCGAGGCGCCGCCGAAAAGAACTGGGAAAAAGGGAAGCTGAAAGTCGGAGGGTCTACCATCACGCAGCAGCTCGCCAAGAACCTGTACCTTTCCCCCTCCCGTACGCCGTGGCGCAAACTTCGCGAGCTCGCGATCGCCCGGCGGCTGGAAGCGCGCCTCTCGAAGAAGCGCATTCTGGAGCTCTACCTGAACGTGATCGAGTTCGGCCCGCGGACGTTCGGCGTCGAAGCCGCGGCCCGCAAGTACATGGGCAAGCCCGCCCGTGATCTCTCCCGCGAGGAGGCCGCCACACTGGCGGCTGTGATCCCCTCGCCCCGGATCTACGATCCCGTGCGTTACCCCGAGCGCGTCTCGCGCCGGGCGCAGCGGATCCTTCGCTGGATGTGAAGAGGATGCTATTCTGGAGCGACAACTCTCAGGAGGAAAAGAGGATGCCACTCCGTCGGATCCACGCCGGTGCGCTCGCGCTGCTTCTGGTCGCTACGGCCTGCGCGCGCAAGCCCGGATCCATCGACATCGCCCCGAAGAAAGCCAAGATCTACGGCATCGAACGGTCTCAGCGCCTGACGGCGCGGATCCTGGACAAGAAGGGCCGCGCCCTCGAATCCGGCACCCCCGACTGGACCTCGTCCAACCCGGCCGTTGCCCAGGTGGAGGCCGGCCGCGTCGTGGCGAAGAAGGCAGGGAAAACCACGATCACGGCGACGTTCGAAGACGTCTCGGCCCAGGTGCCAGTCGAGGTCGTGGACGTGCAGGGCATCGACATCGCCCCGCCGACACTCTCTCTGGTGGGACCGGCGGGCACCTCCGTGCCTCTGGCCTACACCGTCCGCGACTCCAAGCAGAACGCCGTGCGCGACATCGTCCCGTCCTGGTCGTCGACCAACGAAAAGGCGGCCACGGTGAGCTCTCAGGGCGTGGTGACCTCGGTGGCCAAGGGCAATGCGAACATCGTGGCGCGCATCGGCGACGTCCAGGGCGCGTCCGAAGTCGTCGTGGACGTGCGGCCGATCGCCCGGGTCGAGCTGCGGCCCGCGACGGCCCTCGGACGCGTCCACGAATCCCAACGCTTCCAGGTCACGGCGTACGGCCCGGACGGTATCCCGATTCCCGAGGTGGCCGCCCTCTACACGTCCTCGGATCCCTCGGTCGCGACGGTGGACTCTTCGGGCGTGGCCGCGTGCCACAAGGCCGGAGCCGCGACGATCCGCGTGGAGCTCGCGGGCGCCAAGGCCGAGGCCACGCTGCTGGTCAACTAGGACGGCGCCGAAACCACCGCTCCGGCATACGATCGGATCGTGCGCGTGCGCCCGCCCGCGGTCGCGGGATCCTTCTACGACGCGCGGCCCGACCGCCTCGAGCGGGACGTCCGGGCCCGGCTCTCCGCCGCGGCGCCTCCCGAGTCGCCAGCGGGCGCGTTCGGTGCCATCGTGCCGCACGCCGGCTACGTCTACTCCGGCCCGGTCGCCGCGGCCGTGTACGCGAGGGTCCGGGTTCCGAAGTCCTGCGTGATCCTCTGCCCCAACCACACCGGCCGCGGGGCGCCGGCCGCGATCGACCCGTCGGATGCTTGGCGCACGCCGCTGGGAGACGTGCCGGTCAATCGCTGGCTCGTGCGCCGCCTCAAGGAACTTGCGCCGTCGCTCGAGGAGGACGCGGCCGCCCACGAGCGAGAGCACTCCCTCGAAGTCCAGCTGCCGTTCTTGAAGGCCGTGCGTCCGGATGTGACGTTCGTCGCGATCTGCCTCGGAGAGCCGCGGCTGGCGCTGTGCCGCGAGGTCGGCGACGCGCTCGCGGCGCTGGGCAGCGAGGAAGTCGAGCCTCCTTTGCTGCTCGCGTCCTCCGACATGAACCATTACGAGAGCCGCAGCGTCGGCAGCCGGAAGGACGACCGGGCGCTCGCGCGCGTCGAATCGGTCGACCCCGAGGGCCTCTTCCGCACCGTCCTGACGGAATCGATCTCGATGTGCGGATTCCTGCCCGCGACCGCGCTGCTCTTCGCCGCGCGGGCCGCGGGCGCCGGGCCCGCCCGCATCGTGGCCCGCCGCGACAGCGGTGACGAGACCGGAGATCCGTCCAGCGTCGTCGGCTACGCCGGCGTGATCATCGAAGAGAAAGAGAAGGAGAAACGATGAGGATTCGGATGGCACTGGCGGCGCTCGCCGTCGCCGCGGCGGCGGCGGGAGCGGAAATCACTCCCCGGCCCGAAGACGTGGCCACGATCGACGGGATGATCAAGGCGTTCTACGAGGTGGTGACGGGCCCGGCCGGACAGCCTCGCGACTGGGCCAGGGACCGCACGCTCTACATCCAGGACTTGCGATTCGTGTCCATCGGAACGGATGGAAAAGCGAACATCATGACGCATCAGCAGTTCGCCGACGGCGCGAAGGACCTGGAGAAGCGAGGCTTCTTCGAGAAGGAGATCCACCGCGTCACGGAGCGTTTCGGCCCGATCGCCCACGTCTGGAGCACCTACGAGTCGCGCCAGACGGAGAACGGGCCGGTGATCCAGCGCGGGATCAACTCGATCGAGCTCTTCTGGGACGGGAAGCGCTGGTGGATCGCCAACGCAATCTGGACCGACGAGACGAAGGCGAACCCGATCCCGAAGGAGTACCTGCCTCCCGGGAAGTAGTGGTCACGCTCCGGTCGGCGTCCCGGGCAGGAGGCCCTCGACCTGCAGCGTGCGCGGTCCCTTCTCGTCGCACACGGCGAAGCGCACGCGCCGGCCGGTCTCCCCCGCCCACCCCTTCTCGTCGTCGTCCTCGGCGTACATCGCCACACCCGCGAATTCGCCTTTCGCGTTGACGACGTAGAAGTTGATGTTGAAGTTGGGGTCGCCGTTGTCCTTGCGCAGGCGCTTCTCGATCGTGTTGGTCTTGATGCGCTTCAACGCCTCCATGCCGGCGTCCTTGGGCGCCATCCCTCGCCGCATGTTCTCGACGATCAAGTACGAGGACAGGTTGTAGAGGTTCGCCTCGCCGCGCCGGTCGAGCCGGCGGCGCCCACGGACCCGTCCACATAGAGCCCGGCGCCCAGGATCGGCGAGTCGCCCACGCGACCCGGGATCTTGAAGAAGAGGCCCGAAGTCGTCGTCACACCGCAGATCTCGCCCTTCGCGTTGACGCCGTCGCAATTGATCGTGCCCCAGTGGTGGCCGGAGGCGAGCCTCCCTTCCGCGACCATCTCACGCATCGCGCGCGCGGACGCGATGGCCCGGCTCTTGGGCGTCAGGTAGTGGCCGGGGTCCGTCTTCTCCTTCCACTCCAGCCACATCTTCCGCGAGAGCGGCGTGTTCAGGTCGTCCAGGATCTCGAAGCCCAGGTTGCGGGCGAACGTCTGCGCGCCCTTGCCCACCAGCAGGTGATCGTCGGTCTGGTTCATGACCTCACGGGCCACGCGCGAGGGGGTCTTCACGCCTTCGAGCGCGGCGACACCTCCGGCGCGCTTCAACGGTCCGTGCATGCAGGACGAATCGAGCTGCACGACGCCGTCGGCGTTCGGAACGCCGCCATAGCCGACGCTGTAATCCTCGGGATCGAGCTCGACGATGTTGACGCCTTCGATCAGAGCGTCGAGGACGTCGGCGCCCTCCATCATCCGGGTATACGCCTTCTCGACGCACGTGACCTTGCCGCCGTTCCTGAACCAGTTTCCGTTGGCCGACGAGACCACGACCGCGCGGACGGGTCCCGGCACGACCACCGCCGGCGCCCTGCCGAAGAGGCTCCGCGGCACGGCCGCTGCCACACTCGCCGCAGTGCCGGCGCGCACGAAGTCCCGACGCGAGAAACGACGACGCATGGAGCCTCCTCTCGGAAAGTCCCGGGAAGTCTAGCAGCGGCTTGCCCGGCGCGCGCCCGCGGTTTACGCTGGCGCCGATGGAGTTCCGCGGCCATGCGCTCTTCGAGCGCGCGACGACGCTTCCGGGCGAGTACTATACCTCCGACGCGATCTTCGCCTCGGAGGAGGAGCGCATTTTCGCGCGGCGGTGGCTCTGCGCGGGGCGCGCCGACGCGCTCGCCTCTTCCGGGGACTACCGCCTCGTCCACGTCGGCCGGGAGAGTCTCATCGTGGTGCGTGGGAAAGACGGCGAGGCCCGCGCGTTCTTCAACGTGTGCCGCCACCGCGGAACGCGCCTCTGCGCCGAACCGGGGGGTCACTTCACCGGCGGGATCCAGTGTCCCTACCACGCCTGGACCTACGGGCTCGACGGCGCGCTGCTGGCGGCTCCCCACATGGCCGACGTGCCCTGGTTCGAGAAGTCGGACCACCCGCTCGTCGCGGCGCCTCTGGCCGAGTGGGAAGGGTTCTTGTTCGTGAACCTCTCGCGCGAAGCCTCGCCTCTGGACGATGCGCTGCGTCCGCTGCTGGGCCGCTTCGCGCCCTGGCGCCTCCCGACGCTCAAGACCGCGCGGACGATCGAATACGACGTCGCCGCCAACTGGAAGCTGATCTTCCAGAACTTCTCGGAGTGCTACCACTGCCCACCGGTCCATCCCGCCCTGTCCAAGCTTTCGCACTATCGCAGCGGGGCCAACAACCTGCGGGAAGGCCCCATCCTCGGCGGCTACATGACAATCACGCCGGAGGGAGGGAGCGTGACGACGAGCGGGCGGATGTGCGGCGCGCCGCTCGGCGAGATCGCCGGCGACGATCTCCAGCGCGTCTACTACTACTCGATCTTCCCGAGCGCCTTCCTGACGATCCAGCCGGATCTCGTGATGGCCACGCGGCTTTCTCCCGTTTCCGCCTCGCGCACGCGCGTGGTCTGCGATTTTCTCTTCGCGCCCGCGAGCCTGTCGGCGCCGGGCTCCGATCCCGAGGACGGGATACAGATCTGGGACGTCACCAACCTACAGGACTGGCGCATGTGCGAGCTCGCGCAGCAGGGCGTTTCCTCGCGCGCCTACGCGCCCGGCTTTTACTCGCGCGAGGAAAGCCTCCTCGCCGCGTTCGACCGCGAGTATTTGTCGAGCCTCTCCGCCTAGAGGACGCGCCCTCTACTTCGGAACCATGACCGGAGCCGCTCCCGCGGTGGTCGCCGTCCGGTTGAATGCGGCCACGTCCGTCGCGACGAGGGTCTGGAGTCTCGCGAGGACCGGCTCGATCTCCTTTTGCAGATCCGCGTAGCGCTCGACCTGGCCGTCGGTGGGCCGGGCGTCCATCTCACCGACGAGGCCGTACACGTAGGCGAGCTGGTTGTCGAGCTTCGTCGGGAAGTTCTCGACGTCCTGGTCGGCCTCGTTCTTCGGCTGCATCAAGTCGTTTTCGATGGCGGTGGCTTTTCCGGAGAGCTCCGTGGCGGCGGCGTCGAGGGAGGACACGTCGACGCCGGCCGCCTTCAGGCGGGCGATGGCCGCTTTCGATTGCTCCCGGACGGCGCGGCACGTGCGCACGCCGTCGTAGATCGCATCGAGCGACGCCCGCATGGCAAGCATCAGGTCGAGCTGCTTTGCGTAATCTTCGGCGGTCAGGGAGAGGCGTGGATCGGCCAGGACACGGAATTCATGCGTCTCCTTCGCGCTTCCCGCGGTCAGCGTCGCCCGATACGTTCCCGGCGCCGCGGCCGGGCCGCCGGTGAATCCCCAGATGATCGCGTCCGGAACGATGTTCACGACCGGATGGCGAAGGTCCCACACGAAGCGGTTGAGTCCCGGATTCTTCGTCAGGCGTTTGTCTCCCGAGGGCTGAGCCGTCATGGCGAAGACTTCGGGAGGATTGGGCTCGGCGTCGCGCTCGCTCGAGAAGGTCTGGATCGTCTTCCCGTCCGGCCCGGCGATCGCCAGCGTCACTTCGCTTTTCCAGCCGGCGGGCAACGCGTACCAGAAGACGGCGCCGTAGGGAGGGTTCTCCGCCAGGGTCTTCCTCTGCCCTTTGATCACGGCCATCGCCGCCCGGAAGGCGTCGCGGGGAGGATAGAGCCGCGGCCCGGAAGTCGGCGGCCCTGCCGCGAGGACGCGCAGCGGCGTGACGTCGTCCAGGATCCAGAGACTGCGGCCCTGGGTCGATACCACCAGATCGCCGTGATGCACGCGCAGATCCGTGATCGGGATCTGCGGCAGGTTCCGCTGCAGCGACTGCCAGCGCGCGCCGTCGTCGAAGGACACGTACATGCCACGCTCAGTGCCCAGGTAAAGGAGTCCCCGCCGCTCCGGATCCTCGCGGACGACGCGAGTCGGCGTCGTCGCCGACACCCCGTTGGTTCCGTCGGTCAGGAGCTTCCAGGTCTTCCCGTAGTCGCTTGTGACGTAGACGAAGGGGCGCCCGTCGTCCAGGCGGTAACGGTGCGCGGCCACGAACGCGCGGGCGGCATCGTGCGGCGAAGGCTCGACCGTCTGAATACTCGCCCACTCGGGCAGCCCAGGGGGCGTGACGTTCAGCCAGGTCTTCCCGCCGTCGCGCGAGACGTGGACGAGCCCGTCGTCGCTCCCGGCCCAGAAGACGCCGGCCGTCTTCGGAGACTCCTCGAAGGAGAGGATGTTGGAGCTGACCTCCACACCCGTGTTCTCGTAGGTAATCGGCGAGCCGGCGTAGTCCTGCTTGTCCTTCTGGTTGCGCGAGAGATCCGGGGAGATCGTCTGCCAGCTCTGGCCTTCGTCCGTCGAGCGGTGGACGAACTGCGAGCAGTGGTAGAGCGCCTTCGGGTCGTGCCGGGAGACCCGGATCGGCGCGTTCCAGTTGAAGCGGTAGCGCAGCTCCCGGGGAGCGAGGCCGACCTCCATCTGCGGATACGCGAGGATGTCGCGCCACTCTCCAGTCGCCAGGTTCTTGCGCGTGATCTCGCCCCCATAGCAGCCGGCGTACACGATGTCCGGATCGCGCGGGTTCACGGCGATGTTCCCGTCCTCGCAGCCTCCGACGTTCCTCCAACTCTCGGTCGGCGTGAGTGTCCCGGAAGGAAGGCGGCTCGGAATGGAAAACGTCGGGTTGTCCTGCGAGGCGCCGTACACGCGGTACGGAAACTGCTCGTCCACGGTGACGGTGTAGATCTCGGCGGTGGGCTGGTTGAACTGCGCGGACCAGTTTTTCCCGCTGTCGAGCGAGACCGTGCCTCCGCCGTCGTTGCCCATGATCATCACGCGCGGGTCGGCCGGATTGATCCAGAGGTCGTGCCCGTCCTCGTGAGGCAGGTTCTTGATCTCTTCCCAGGTCTTTCCGCCGTCCTCGGTGACGAAGTTGGAGACGTTCATCGCGTACGCGCGGTTGGCGTCGCGCGGATCCGCCACGATGTGCTGGTAGTACCAGGTCCGCTGGTACAAGCGGCGGCGCACGTTGGTGGAAAGGCGTTTCCAGCTCGTTCCGGCGTCGTCGGAGCGGTAGAGCCCTCCCGCGTCACCCTCGGCCTCGACCAGCGCCCAGACGCGCTGGGGATCCGCCGGCGAGACCGCGACTCCGATCTTGCCGACCACGCCCTGGGGCAGTCCGCCCGTGAGCTTCTGCCAGCGGTCTCCGCCGTCGGTCGACTTGTAGAGCCCGCTCTCCGCGCTGCCCGAGACGATCGTCCAGGGCTTCCGGTCGCCGGTCCAGGCCGCCGCGTAGAGGACGCGCGGATTCGTGGCGTCCATCGCGAGATCGGTCACGCCGGTCTTCGCGCTGATGAACAGGACCTTCTCCCAGGACTTTCCGCCGTCTTTGGAGCGAAAGATGCCGCGCGTTTCGTTGGGGCCGAAGGCGTTTCCGACGGACGCGACGTAAACGAGGTCGGGGTTGGACGGATGAATCCGGATCTTCGCGATCTGTCCGGCGTCGCGCAGGCCCGAGTGCACCCACGTCTTTCCGCCGTCGGTGGACTTGTAGACGCCGACACCCGCCGAGACGTTGCCCCGCAGGCATGCCTGCCCGGTGCCGACGAAGACGACGTTGGGATCCGAATCGGCCACGGCCACGGCCCCGATCGAGCTCGACTCGAAGAAACCGTCCGAGACGTTGGCCCACGAATTCCCGGCATCGTCGCTCTTCCACAGGCCGCCCGAGGTTCCGAGGTAGAACGTGTACGGCCGGCTCGGCACGCCGGCCACCGCGGTCGAGCGCCCCCCGCGCGAGGGCCCAAGCAGCCGGTAGGTCAACGCCTGGAGCTGCGTTGGGTCCACGGCGGGAGCCGGCGCGGCCAGAAGACTCGCGAGCAGGAGAAGCATCAGATCGAGCCCTCTGTCACGATCCCCCGTGCCACCCGACGAATGCCCTCGACGACGCCGCGTGCTCCGGCGATCACGTTGCCCCTCTCGAGATAGCCCTTGCCGCCGTCGTAGTCGGTCACGACGCCACCGGCTTCCTCGATCAGGAGGGCCCCGGCCGCCACGTCCCACGGGGAGAGGCGGAACTCGAAGAAGCCGTCGAAGACCCCCGCCGCGACGTACGCGAGATCCAGCGCCGCCGAGCCCGCGCGTCGTATGGCCCGCGCCTCGAGGAAGACGGCGCGAAAGAGGGCGAGGTACGTTTCGATTTTTTCGCGGTTGCGAAACGGGAAGCCGGTGGCGACGAAAGCGCCGGGAAGACCCGGGCGCCCGGTGACCGAGAGGCGCGCGCCGTTTCGGAAAGCGCCTCCTCCCTTGTCGGCCGTGTACAACTCGTCGCGAAGGGGATCCCAGATGGCGGCCGCGGTCAGGGTCTCACCTTCGCGAGCCGCGATCGAGATGCACCAGAACGGGAAGCCCGAGACGAAGTTGGAGGTGCCGTCCAAGGGATCGATGATCCACTCGCGCGCGCCTTTGCCCGCGCCGGCACGCGCTCCGCCCTCCTCGGCCAGGAACGCGTCCTCGGGGAAACGCCTGCGGATTTCGGCGATGATCCGCTCCTCGCTCTCGCGGTCGGCGTTGGTCACGAAGTCGTTCTTGTGCTTCTCCTCGACCGATCCGTGCGGCAGGTTGCGCCAGTAACCGAGCAGGACCTCGCCGCCGGCTTTCGCGGCCGCGACGGCGGCATCGACGAGCGCGCTCACGGCCGTCCCGCCTCCATCTGTCGGAACCCGTCCGCCACGGCCTTCTGGGCCGGTGTGCCGAGGAGGTTGAAGCTGCGTTCGCCGGCGGCCGCGGGCCGTCCGTCGGAGAAGACCTTCCACCAGTAGACACCCCGCCACCAGGGCTCCTTCGAAAGCGCGCGGTAGACCGCGGACACGCAGCGCGCCGCGTCCTCGGCCGACGGCGGGCGGTTGGCGCCTTCGTCGTGCGGTGCGACCCATGCCGCGCGAACGGACGGATAGCCGGCCTCGGTGAAGATCACCGGCTTGTCCGACAGCCGCCGCGACATGTCCGCGGCTGCCCGTGCCGCGCGCCGGACCCCGTCCTCGAGCGCGGCATCGGAAGCCTTTTCGGTCTTCGCGAGAGGATCGTAGAAGTCGATGCCGATCGCGTCGAGCGCGTCCCAGAACGGAATGTCTGCGGCGCCGGCCGCCCAGTTGGCCGCGTAGGTCAGCGGAGCGCCGGTGGCCAGACGCACGGCCGAGATCGTTTCCTTCCAGTCGTTCTTGCGCTCCTCGGTGCCCTTCAGCTCCACGCCCACGCAGAAGAGCGCCGCGCCGGCCGCCTCCGCGACAACGGCGTGGTGCACGACGAAGCGCCGGTAGGCGTCGAACCAGGCGCGCCACGAGGCGTCGTCCGGCATCGTGAGCTCGCCGGTGAATCCCCGGTCGTCGAGCCAGAGCTGCGGCTTGACCATGACCGTCATGCCCATGGAATGGGCGTCGAGCACCGCCCGGACGATCCCCTCGTCCGTCTCGCCGCGCGGGTTCGTGTGCACGAACTTGAGCTTCCGGTCCTGGACGAAGCCGTACGGCATCACCGAGATGGAGTTGACCGAAAGCTCTTTGAGCGCGCGGACCGTCTCGAGCGACCGCGGCGCGACGTACGCGCCCTCGATCGAGTTGGTCATGGCGTAGGAGACGCCGCGCAGGAAACCTTCCGGCAGCGGCCGCCGCGCCGGCGGACGGAGCGACTGGCGCAAGGCCGCCTCGCGCCATCGCGAAAGCTTCCCCGCGAGCGTCTTGTCCGGCTCGGAAAGAGCCTTCACGACCGCCGACTCGCCGTCGAGGCGCGCGCCCGCGTCCAGCCACGAGGCCGCGGCTCCGACCGCGAGGACCGGGGAGAGATTCGCGACATCCTTGGGGTCCGTCCGCAGAATCTCTTCCACGGACGGCTCGACCCCCGCGGAGCGGACGAACGCGGCAAACGTTTTCACGTCCCGACCCCACCAGGAGCCGAAGCGCTGTGCGCCGGCCGCGGCGCCGAGGGTGGGACGGTCGAGGAGCTTCGGATTCGTTGCCGCGAGGCCCGCGGTGGCCAACGCCGGCGGGATCAGGTCGGGCTTCTCGGGAGCCGACGCATCGATATCGACCCGGATGACCCCCTCGTCCATGAGCACGTCGGCCGGGCGCGAGGAATCCGTATAGAGCGCCTTGATCGCCGCGTCGGGATAGACGCGCACTCGGAAGCCCTTCTTGCCGGCAAACTCCGCCGCCGTTTTCTCCCAGCGGACCACCGCGGCTTTCTCGGAGTCGCGGAGCTCCCACTCGACATTGCCGCGTTTCTCTTTCTTCAGAGACCCGTAGAACTCCTCGCGCTGGGCGATCGCGTCCTTGTCGCTGGCACGGTCGATCTCGAGACGGCCGCTCTGTGGGACGAAGCGGCCGGTCTTCGTCAGGCCTCCGATTCCGTCCACGGCGATCAGATAATTCCCCTCGGGGGACGCATAGATCGCGCGGCGCTGTGCGAGCAGCACGGCGATCCCCGACGCGTTGCCAAGCGCGAAGAACTCGCCGGGACGGGACGGATCCGAGAGAAGAATGCCGTCGTCTCCCCCGGAATAGGCCCTTCCGTCGAACGCGAACCCTTTCGCGTCCAGCGTGATCGGAAACTTCGCCACGGCCGTTGCGACAGCCGGCGGGAGCGGCAAGGCGCAGACGTGGACGACCTCGTACCCCTTCGGCACCGCCGCGCCTTCCGGCCCGACCTGCAGCTCGATGTTGCGCCGTTTCGCACCCTCGGGATTGAAGGCGGAGTCCCCGCTGACGCCCTCGCACAGTCGCACCGCGACCTTTCGTGGCGCAGGAGGTTTCGGCGACGCCGCGAGCAGCGGGAACGCCGCGGCGGCCGCGAGAACCGCCGCTACAACTCGACGCGCTGCCACACGACCGAGCCGCCGACGATCGTCGCCGCGGGCGCGCCGGTCAGCTCCCAGCCTGCGAAGGGAGAGTTCCGTCCCTTCGACAGAAACCGGTGAGGATCCACTTTCACGCGCGCCTCCGGATCGAAGAGGGTCACGTCCGCCGGAGATCCGACGGCCAGCGTGCCTCCCGGAAGCCCGAAGACCTTCGCCGGACCCGCTGAAAAGAGACCCACGAACCGCGGCAACGCGAGCCTCCCGCGGAGGACCAGCCGGTCGTGGACGACCGAGGCCGCGGTCTCCAGCCCGACGACTCCGAACGGCGCCGAGTCGAAATCGACGGCCTTCTCGTCCTCGTGGTGCGGCGCGTGGTCGGTCGCGATCGCGTCGATCGTGCCGTCGGAGAGAGCCGCGGCGACGGCCTCGACGTCCGGAGCCTCGCGCAGCGGCGGGTTCATCTTGAACCGCGTCGAAAATCCCGACCGGGCCACTTCTTCGTCGGTCAACGTGAGGTGGTGTGGCGTGACCTCACAGGTCACGGCCAGGCCCTTCGACTTCGCCCGCCGGACGATCTCGAGCGCGCGCGCCGTCGACAGATGCGCCAGGTGCAGCCGGCCCTTCGTCAGCTCCGCGATCAACACGTCGCGGGCGGCGGCCACCGCCTCCGCCGCGCCGGGCTGCCCGCGCATCCCCAGCCGGGTCGAGACCGCGCCCTCGTGCATGGGTGCGCGGCCCGACAGGACCACGTCCTCGGCGTGCTGCACCACCGGCAGGCCGAACAGCGACGCGTGTTCCATCGCGCGGCGCAACAGCGCGCCGTCGGTCAGCCACGCGCCGTCGTCGGACAGCGCCACGACGCCGGCGTCGCGCATCTCGCCGAACTCCGCCATTTCCTCGCCCTTCTGGCCCTTGGTGATGGCGCCGACCGGAAGGAGCCGCGCTCCCCGCGTCTCGAGCCCTCGTCGGACCAGGAATTCCGTGACTTCGCGCGAGTCGTTGACCGGATTCGTATTCGGCATTGCGCACACCGCGGTGAAGCCGCCCGCCGCCGCCGCCGCCAGGCCCGAAGCGATCGTCTCGGCGTATTCGCGGCCGGGCTCGCGCAAGTGCGTGTGGAGGTCGATGAAGCCGGGAAACACCAGGAGTCGCGAGGCGTCGAAGATCTCGGCGTCGCCGGCTTCGATGCGGTCCGCGACCTCGGCGACCTTCCCGTCGGAGAGCAGGACGTCGAAGCGGCCGTCGCGGCCGGCCTCGGGATCGATCAGGCGTCCGCCCCGCACCAGCAGTCCCCGGCTCACGCTTCACCCTCCCACGGATGGCCGCCGAGGAGGAGGTAGAGCACGGCCATGCGCACCGCCACGCCGTTGCCGACCTGGTCGAGGATGACGGACCGATCCGAGTCGGCGACCTCGGATGAGATCTCGACCCCGCGGTTCATCGGGCCCGGGTGCATCACGATCGCCGACGGCTTGGCCTTCTTCAGCCGACGCCCGTCCAGGCCGTAGAGCCGGAAGTATTCGCGCACGGACGGGAAGAGCGACGTGCCCTGCCGCTCGAGCTGCATCCGCAGCATCATCACCACGTCGGCGCCCTCGAGCGCCGCGTCGAAGTCGTTCGTGGCCTCCACACCCATCGCTTCGATGCGCACGGGCATCAACGTGGGCGGGGCGCAGACCACGATCTTCGCCCCCATCTTCGTGAGGAGCCAGATGTTGGAACGCACCACGCGCGAGTGCGCGACGTCGCCGCAGATGGCGATGCGCAGCCCCTCGAGCCGTCCCAGCTTCTGGCGGATCGTCAGAGCGTCGAGCAGGGCCTGCGTGGGGTGCTCGTGCGCGCCGTCGCCGGCATTGACCACCCCGGCCTTCAGGTGCCGGGCCAGGAAGTGCGGCACACCCGGAGAGCCGTGACGGATGACGATGAGATCCGGGGACATCGCCTGCAGATTGCGGGCGGTGTCGAGGAGCGTCTCCCCTTTTTCGACCGAGCTCCCCTTCGCAGCGAAATTCAGCGAGTCGGCCGAAAGCCACTTCTCGGCGGTTTCGAAGGAGAAGCGCGTCCGGGTCGACGCCTCGAAGAAGAGATTGACGACCATGCGTCCGCGCAGAGCCGGCACCTTCTTGATCGGCCGCTCGGCGATCGACCTCATGGATTCGGCCGTGTCGAGCAGAAGCGTGATCTCGTCGGGAGAGAGCGTCTCGATCCCGAGCAGGTCCTTGGAGCGGAGGCTCTTCGCCGTCACCCCGAGTGTGGCCTCTCCAGGATCCAGACCTCGTCGGCGCCGTCGGTCTCCTCGAAGAGCGCCTGGATGACCTCGCGGCTGGAGGTCGGCACGGTCTTGCCGACGTAGTTCGCCTCGATCGGCAGCTCGCGGTGGCCCCGGTCGATCAGAACCGCCAGCCGGATCGCGCGCGGGCGGCCGAGGTCGATGACGCCGTCCATGGCCGCGCGGATCGTGCGTCCGGTGTAGAGGACGTCGTCGCAGAGGAGGACCGTTCGGCCGTTCAGGTCGAAATCGATCTCGGTCTTTTTCAGGAGAGGCTGCGGGGCGACCGTCGAAAGGTCGTCGCGGTAGAGCGTGATGTCGAGGGTGCCCACCGGGAAGTTCTGCTTCACCAGCGCCGAGAGGCGGGAAGCCAGGCGCTGCGCCAGTGGCACGCCCCGCGTCCGAATCCCGATCAGGGCCAGCTCCGCGAGGTCCTTCTGCTTTTCCGCGATCTCGTGGGCCATCCGATCGATCATGCGGCGCATGCGATCGGAATCCAGGATCTTGGCCTTGCGGGTGAGCTCTTCGATCAAGCCGCGCGAGTCTACGGGCCGGCTCCGCCCCCGTCAAGAACGGCCCGAAAAAGCGGGTTCGGACGGGCCAAACGGCGGTAAAATGCGGCCACTAACGTCAAAGCGAACATGGTGATCTACAACGCGGCCACGCGAGAGCTGACGGCCAAGATCGTCTACTACGGTCCGGGCCTCTGCGGGAAAACCACGAACCTCAAGGTTCTCCACGACCGGCTCGAGCCCGGCACGGCCGGCAAGCTCTTAAACCTCCAGACCCAGACCGACCGCACGATCTACTTCGACCTGCTCCCCGTCGAGCTCGGCGACATCAAGGGCTACAAGATCCGCTTCCAGCTCGCGACCGTCCCGGGGCAGACCGCGTTCAACGAGACGCGGCGCGTCGTGCTCAAGGGCGTGGACGGCATCGTCTTCGTGGCCGACTCGCAGTGGACGATGCTGCCGAAGAACCTCGAGGCCTGGCAGAACCTCAAGGACAATCTCAAGACCAACTCCATCAACTTCGAGAGCCTCCCGGTCGTCGTCCAGTACAACAAGCGCGACCTCGCCGACATCCTCGCGGTCGATGCCATGCAGGAAGCGTTGGGACTCTCCTCCTACCCGTTCGTCGAGGCGGTGGCATCGGCCGGGCGCGGAGTGACCGAGACCTTCAAGCTGATCTCGAAGCTGACGTTCGTCGATCTTCTGCGGCGCCTCCAAGGGCGGCGCGCCGAGGACGCGGGCCTCACTCCGGCGGCCGAGGCGGATCCGATGCGCGACGACCTGCAGACCTGGAAAGACTCCCTGTTGAAGCGCGACTCGCGGGAATCCTCCGCGGCCGTTCCGGTCCAGAAGCCGACGCGTCCGCTCTCGCTCGTGCCACCGGTCCATGACGACGCGCCCTTCGACACGACCGAGCTCGGACGCGGCGTCATGGACGATGAGCCGTCGCCGTACTCGGTGCCGGAGCCGCCGGAGCTTCACGCGGACGCCACCGCCAATCCGGCGGCCACGGTGCAGATGCCCGCGGTCAGCCCGGAGCTGCTGGCCGGCGCGGATCGGAAACGCGCGGGAGAGCGCGAACAGGACTTCCCCGAGGCCGAAGACGTCTCTCCGGAGCCGCTGGAGGAGGCCGAAGAAGTCGAGCTCGACGTTTCCGCCGGCGAGCCTGTGACCGACCCGGCGTTCCTGCCTCCCGAAGTCGCCCACGAAGGGCGCCTGGAGGTGCTGGAGCAGCGTCTGCGCGACTCCGAGAACCGCGCGGGACAGGAGCGGGAGGCGAGCGAGCGGCTTTCCAACGCCGTCTCCGCCGTCCAGGACCGCGTCACCGGAGCGCAGGAGCAGCTGACGTCGCTGGTCGAGCGGCTGGCCGCCGTGGAGCACGGCATCGGCGGCCTCCACGAAGCCCTCAACGCTGCGCTGGCGCGGCTGGCTGCCGCGGAATCGTCCGCAGGCAAGACCCCCGACCTGGAGGCCGCGGTGCGCGGCTTCGAAGCCCGTGTTTCGGAGCTCGACGACCGCCTCCGCTCGGAAGCCACCAACCTCTCGGAGCTCGACGGCCGCCTTCGCGCCGAGGTCGCCCGCAACCGCAAGGACGGCGACGACGTCGCCATGGCCGTGGGCGGGCTGACCGAACGGGCCATGGCCCTCGAGCAGCACGCGGCCTCGATCCTGTCCCGGGTCGGCGCGCACGACGGGGAGATCTCGGGCATCCGGCCGCTTCAGGAGCGCCTCCCCCAGATCGAGAACCAGGTCGGGACTCTGCGCGGCGTCTTCGACAAGATGCCGGAGATCGAGATGCAGATCGAGGCCGTGATGCGGCTCTCGCGCGAGCTCGAGGCAACGCTCGAAGAGAAGACGCAGCAGGGCCGCCGCGAGGCCGAGGACATCCGCGGCCAGCTCGCGCCGCTGCTCGAGGACCGGGTCCGCCGCCACGAGTCCGACGCGCTGCTCTTCTCGGAGATGGAGCGCCTGCGGGAATCGCTGGCCGAGTCGCTTCACGATCTGGCCGAGCGGGTGCGCAGCCGCGTGAGGGAGTGACCTAGGACTCCGGCTCCGCTCCGAGCCTCGACAAGAACCCCTCGTCGTTTCGCCAGTCGGGCTTGACGCGCACGGTCAGCTCCAGGAAGAGACGCCGTCCCAGCTCCTCCTCGAGCTCCCGCCGGGCCGCCGTCCCGATGTCGCGGATCATCGACCCACCCTTGCCGACCACGATCTTTTTCTGCCCCTCCCGCTCCACGACGATCGAGGCCGTGACCACGGTCAGGTCCTTCCCCTCGGCGGGGCGCACCGACTCGACCACGACCGCGTGGGCGAACGGGAGCTCGTCGCGCGTACGCTCGAGGAGCTTTTCGCGGAGGACCTCGGCGATCCACTCCCTCTCCGGCGTCGCCGTGAGGAAGTCCTCGGGATACGCGGCCTCGCGCTCCGGCAGGCCCGAGGCGAGCGCGTCGAAGAGCCGGTCCACGTTTTCCCCGGTCCTCGCGGAGATGGGCACCACGTCGCGAAACGCGACCTGCTGCGACAGCTCCTGGATCCGTGGCAACAGCTTCTCCTTGCGGATCCGGTCGATCTTGTTGAGCGCGAGGACCGCCGGAGTTCCGGTCCTCGCGACGAGGTCGAGCAGGTACTTCTCGCCCGCGCCCCCCTCGTCGGTCGCATCCACGACGCAGAGCACCAGGTCCGCAGATCCGAGGGCCTCGGTCGCCTCTCGGACCATGGCCGCGTTCATCTTGTACTGGGGCCGGTGGATCCCGGGCGTGTCCACGAGCGCGATTTCGACACCCGGGCGTCTGGCGACACCGAGGATGCGCTTGCGCGTCGTCTGGGGCTTGTCGGAGACGATCGCGACCTTCTCGCCGACGAGCCGGTTGACCAGTGTCGACTTGCCGGCGTTGGGCCGGCCCATGACGGCGACCTCGCCGCTGCGGAACGCCCCCACGGGCTACGAGCGCTTCGTGGCCACCGGCTGCGCGACCTCCGCGCCGGCCGGCTCGATGCGCACCCGGTAGACGCGGCGGCGGTCCGCCTCCTCGACGGTGTAGCGCAGGTCCGACTCCCGGTACGTCTCCCCCGGCTTGGGGATGTGCCCGAGCCGGCTCGCCAGGAAGCCGCCCACGGTCGTGAACTCCTCGTCCTCCGGGCCGCGCCCGAAGAGGTCGCGGACGACCTCGATGTTCGCCTTGCCCGAGACAGAGAACGCGTTCTCGCCCGTCTTCGTGACCTGTTCGCGCTCGTCCTCGTGCTCGTCGGCGAGCTCTCCCACGATCTCCTCGAGCAGGTCCTCGACGGTGACCAGTCCCGAGACTCCCCCGTACTCGTCCACGACGATCGCCATCCAGAGGTGGCGGCGCTGGAACTCGCGCAGGAGCTCCGACACCTTCTTCGTCTCGGGCACGAAGTACGCCTCGCGCATCAGCTCGGCGATCGAGCGCTGGCTGCCCGCGCGCAGGGCCGTCAGCGCGTCCTTGACGTGGACGATGCCGACGACCGTGTCGATCGAGCCCCGCACCACCGGGATCCGCGAGTACTTGGACTCGACGAAGAGATCGAACAGGACCGTCAACGACGCCGCCACGTCGATCCAGACGATGTCGGTCCGCGGCGTCATGACCTCCCGCACGCGGGTGTCGCCGAAGTCCACGATCGAGAGGAGCAGCTTCTCCTCGTCCTTCTCGAGGATCCCTTCCTGGCGGCCGACGTCGATGTAGGCCCGGACCTCCTGTTCGGTGGCTTCGGGGGGCTTCGCCTCCGTGGACGAGCGGCCGGCGAAGATTCTGCGGATCAGGAACGCGATCGGCCACAGGAGCCACGAGGCCGCCGTGACGACCGGCAGCACGCGCGCCACGATGCGCTCGGGGTCGCGATTGGCGTCGCGCCGGAGCAGAGCGAGCTCCGTCAGCATCCAGCCGCCGACGAAGAAGAGGCCTCCCCACAGCCAGGGACGGGGAACCTCGAAGCTCTCCAGCGCGGAGACCGTCGTCAGGAGTCCCGCGAGCAGCAGGGCCTGCTCCAGGACCTTGGTCGTCGTCCGGACGATCTCGACCTGGCCGGGTCCCGAAAGGATCCGCGCCCGATCGGGATGCTCCTCGAGAAGTCCGCGGACTTTGATCGGCGACAACCGGTCGAGCGCGAGTGCGAACGTCTCGAAGAGGAGAAACGCCGCGTAGCAGAAGCCGGCCGAGATCAGCGAGATCATCGCGCGCGCTCCGTCAGGCGCAAGCGCGTCCGAATCCGTCCCTCCAGCGCGTCCATCTCGCCGTCGTCGGTCTCGTGGTCGTATCCCATCAGGTGCAGAAACCCGTGGAGCAGGAGGCGGTCGATCTCCCGACCCCGGGGCTCGCCGCGCCGGCGGGCCTCGCGCTCCGCGTACGGAACCGAGATCACGATGTCGCCGAGAAACCCCGCCTCCTGCGCCGTCTCGGCCGGGAAGGCCAGGACGTCGGTGGATTTGTCCTTTCCGCGGTACCGGCGGTTCAATCCGCGCATCCGGCCGTCGGCGCAGAAGAGCACCGACACCTCGCGGGCCGGCGAGCCCGCGGCGCGCGCCGCGCGGCGGAGCACGCTCTGCACGCGCGCGGCGGGAGGCGCTCCCGACACGCGCGACTGGATCTCGACCCGCATCAGACCGCCCTCGGGCCCGCGGCTTCCGAGACGCTCGTGTTTCCGGTCTTCCGGCGGGCCTTCTCGCGGTTGAAGTCGAAGCCCGGATAGTCGATCCGGTGGTGGAACACGGTCGTGACCGTGTGCTCCAGAGCGTCGACGATGATGGCGAGATCGCGCATGGTCAGGTCGCAGTCGTCGAACTGCCCGTCGCGCAGGCAGTCGTCCACGATGGTCTGGATCATGGCGCGGATCTTCGCGGGTGTCGGCTCGACGAGCGTGCGCGAGGCCGCCTCGACGGCGTCGGCGATCATCAGGATGCCCAGGATCCGCGTCGAGGGCTTGGGCCCCGGATAGCGGTATTCGGTCTCGCGCACCGGTGCCTGCGACGGATCCGATCGGGTCAGCGCCTTCTGGTAGAAGTACCGGATCAGCTTGGTGCCGTGGTGCTCGCGGATGGCCGTGACGATCGGCTCGGGCAGCCTTGCCTTCTTGGCCATCTCGACGCCCTCCTTGACGTGGGCGGCGATGATCAGGGCGCTCATCGAGGGCTCCAGCCGGTCGTGGCGGTTGTATCCCTTGGGCTGGTTCTCGATGAAATAGTCCGGCATCTTCGTCTTGCCGATGTCGTGGTAGTAGCCCGACACGCGGGCCAGCAGAGCGTCCGCGCCGATCGCCTCCGCGGCCGCCTCCGCCAGGTGCCCCAGCATCAAAGAGTGCTGGTAGGTCCCGGGCGCCTCCAGGGCGAGCGTGCGCAGCAGCGGCAGGTTCTGGTTCGAGAGCTCGAGCAGCCGGATGTCCGTCACGACCGAGAAGAGGTGCTCGAAGATCGGCAGGAAGAGGCCGACGACCATGGCGACCGTCAGGCCACCGGCGATTCCGGCGAAGGCGTCCCACAAAAACTCCCAGCCCCACGGGCCCGCGCCGAGGAAGTGAATCGCCAGGATCGCCACGAGGTTGCCCGCCGCGACGATGGCGCCCATGATCAGCAGGACGCCGCGGGCCCGCAGCTTGCCGAGGCCGTAGATCCCGGCCAGCGATCCGACCACGGCGAAGAGCGCGAACGGGAAAGACAGGCCCATCAGGACGCCGGCCCCCACCGCGTGCACGAGGGCGACCAGCAGCGCGGGGCCCATACCCGCGACGAGGCTGACGACGATCGGTCCGGCCGCGAACGGGATGGCGTAGTTGACCGCGCCCGAGGCTCCTTCGAGCGATGGCGAGAGGGCCTGCGCGAGAGCGAATCCCGCGCGGGTGACCAGGGCGAAGAGGATGCCCGTGGCCAGAACCGACCCGAACACGACGTTGGAGGAACGCTCGCGCTTGCGGCGCCGCTGCCGGCGCGCATCCAGCCAGTAGGCCGCCGCCGCCAGGACTTGCAGGATCAGCACTCCGGTGACCTTGACCCAGGAGGACGGGTCCGACGCCGACGCGCGCACCGCCGCGATCCACTGCGCGGTTCGCGGAGTGATCTCGTCGCCCCGCCGGACGATCACCTTGCCTCGGGGCAGCCGCGTGAAGACGCTTTCGACCGAACGCGACGCCGCATCGCGCCGCGCCGTCGTCGCCGCGGCGTCGTAAGTCAGGTTCGGCCGCAGGTTCGACGCCAGAAACGCGGAGACCTCCGGTCGCTCGCGCTGCGAGAAACTGCCCTCGGCCAGACGCGCGGCCACGGCCGAGCGCGTCTCGCTGCCGTATTCGATGGCTCCCGCCTCGCGCCGCGTCGTTTCACGCCCCGTCGAGGCGTCGCGAACGAGAAGGCCCCGGCTCCGCGCCTCCGGCGCAAGTCCCCGGTGATCCACCACACCCGCGCGGTAGAGATCCAGGCCGATCGCCACGAGCCGGTCCTCGAGCTCCTTCGAGAATCCCTGCCGCGCCAGCCCCGCGAGCGCCTCGTCTCCGATGGGAAGGCTGAACGCCTCCTGCAGCTCCGGCGTGACTTCCCCGCGCGGCCTCTGGCGCGCCAGGATCGGACGCGCGCGGTTGAAGGACTCGCGCAGCTGCTGCTCGAACCGCGCCGGTGCCTGCGCGTCCAGCTCGTACACCGGCAGGACCTCGGCGGACGCCTCCGCTCGGCGCCGCGCGGTGGCCTCGGGGTCGGGCACGATGAGGTCCCGCGGCGCGACGACATCGTGCGCAGCGATCATGCCGGCCGACGCCGGCGCATCGCGGAAGGACAGCGACGGCGAGAAGGACACCGTCGTCACCAGCACGTAGGCCGCGGCCCAGAGCCACGGGTGGAAACGGCGCTTCTTTCGCGCGTCCTTCGGCGGCGCCGGGGAGCGCTCGAAATGGGCCGTCGTGCGCCCTGCAGGCGCGTCGTCGGGCATGGGTAGTTTCAGCGGCCGGACGACGAGCGGGCTTCGCGCTCGCGGTCCAGCGCCTCGTACGCGGCGATGATGGACTGGACGAGCGTGTGACGCACGACGTCCCGCTCGTCGAACAGGACGAAGCGGATACCGGGGATGCCGGAAAGGATCTGCTGCGCCTCCCGCAGGCCCGAGGTCTTGCCCTGCGGCAGGTCGATCTGCGTGATGTCTCCGGTCACGACGGCTCTGGATCCGAAGCCGATGCGCGTCAGGAACATCTTCATCTGCTCGGTGGTCGTGTTCTGCGCCTCGTCGAGGATGATGAACGCGTCGTTCAATGTCCGTCCTCGCATGAACGCGATCGGCGCGACTTCGATGATCCCGCGCTCGAGGAGCTTGGCGGTCTTCTCGTAGCCCAGGATGTCGTAGAGCGCGTCGTAGAGCGGCCGCAAGTACGGATTGATCTTCTCGACGAGGTCGCCCGGAAGAAACCCCAGGCGCTCCCCGGCCTCGACCGCGGGCCGCGCCAGGACGATGCGCTTGACCTTCTTCTCCAGCAGGGCCGCGGCGGCCATGGCGACGGCGAGGTACGTCTTTCCGGTTCCGGCGGGGCCGATCGCGAAGACCAAGTCGTGACGGTCGATGGTCTGGACGTAGATCCGCTGCTTGATGTTGCGGGCGGTGACGACGGATTTCAGCGTCGGGCCCAGCGGGCTGTCGGTGAAGAACTCCGTCAGCGAGACCGACGGGTCCTCCTTGACGACCCGGATCGCGGTCGCGACGTCGCTGCCGCGAAGGGGGTAGCCCACGGCCAGCAGGTCGGACAATCCGGCCAGGAGCCGACGGACGGCGTCCTCGGCCTCTCCCTCGCCGACGACCGAGATCTCGCTGCCCCGGGCCTGCAGACGGACCCCGAAGGTCGTCTCGATGGCCCGGAGGTTTTCGTCGGCGATTCCGAAAAGCGCGGTCAGCCCGGATTCGGGCAGGGTTACGGCGTGATTAGGCTCGGAAATGGGCGCAGCTCCTTCAGGGGGGTAAAAGCTACCATGAGAGAGGCCGGCCCCGCCGGCCGGCCTCTCTCGTTGCCGTTTAAGTTGTTTTGGGAGAATGACTTGTAGAGCAAGAAACCCTCGCGGGTTACTTGCCCTTGGCGACGGCCTTGATCATGTCCTCGAGAGCGTTTTCGACGGCGTCCCGAGGAGTCGAGCCCTTGGACTTGTGGCGCACCTCGCCCACGACCTTGCCGTTGGCCTTGCAGAGGAGCTCGATGCCCGCGCCGGGATTGGCGGCCCAGCCGCCCCAGTACCGGGCCGCGCCGCTCGGCTCCCAGGCGTTGAAGACGTTGCCGTCGATCTGCAGATCCCCTCCGGACTTGACGACTTTGAAACCCTCTTTTTCCAGCCACTGCTCGGCGTAGTCCTTGCCTTCGCGCGCCGCGTCGCGGCTCTCGGTACCGCGTCCGGTGTGGTCGAAATCGCTGACCGAAACCGTCTTGAATTTGGCCGACGTCAGGGGCCCGTCGGGGAAATAGACCCAGTCGGCGTTAGAGCCCTTCACCAGCTTGTCGTAGTCGGGCAGGAACTTCTGAGGCTCGTCCTTCTCCTTGGCATCCTCGGAGTCCGAGAAACGCTTCTCGGCCAGCGCCACCGAGGCGGCGAACATCAGGCAGACCACTCCGATCACGGTCAGGAACCGGCGCGCGAAATGAGACATTTTTGGAACTCTCCTTATGCCGTCATTGTATCAGGGAGGGGCCTTGCGACTCTTAAGACAGGCGCAGCCGCTCGCAGACGGCGTCGCCGGCCGCCGACGTCGAAAGCGAGCCCCCGACGTCGGCCGTCGCCTTCCCTTCCCGCACGCACGCCGCGACCGCGGCTTCGACGGCCTCGGCCTCAGCCTTCTTTCCGAGGTACCCGAGCATCAGACCGGCCGTCAGGATCGCCCCGAACGGATTGGCCTTGCCGGTTCCGGCATACTTCGGAGCCGAGCCGTGGACGGGCTCGAACATCGAGGTCTTCCCGGGATGGATGTTGCCGGAGGCGGCCATGCCGAGCCCTCCCTGCAGCGCCGCGCCGAGGTCCGTGGCGATGTCCCCGAACATGTTGTTGGTCACGATCACGTCGAACTGGCGCGGATCCTTGATCATCTGCATGCAGAGCGCGTCGATGTAGAGGTGGGAGGCCTCGATCCCGGGATATTCCCGCGCGACCTCGGCGAAGGCGCGCTGCCAGAGGTCTCCGACGAACCGCATCGCGTTGGACTTGTCGGACATCACGACGCGCTTCCGGCCGTTCGCCTTCGCCCACTCGAAGGCGGCGCGCAGGATCCTCTCGACACCCTTGCGCGTCGAGACGTCTTCCTGCACCGCGACTTCGTCGGGCGTGCCCTTCTTCAGGTGCCCGCCCGCTCCGACATAGGAGCCCTCCGTGTTCTCGCGGAAGACGACGAAGTCGATCTGGTCGGCGGCGAATCCCTTCAGCGGGCACAGCCGGTCGTCGAGACAGCGCACCGGACGAAAGTTCACGTAGAGGTCGAGCCGGAACCTCGCTCCGAGCAGGATGTCCGCGGCGTGCTTCATGTCCGGGACCCGCGGATCGCCGAAGGCCCCCATGAAGATCGCGTCGTGGGAGGAGAGCTCTTCGAACCCGCCCGGCGGCACCGTCTCGCCGGTCTTCAGGTAGTGGTCGGCGCTCCACGGGAAGTACTTCAGCTCGATCGGCAGGCCCCGCAGGCGGCCCACGCGCTCGAGCACCTTCACCGCTTCCGCGGTGACGTCCACACCGATCCCGTCGCCGGGAACGACCGCGATTTTCATGAACCGGCGGAAGATAACAGATCGGCGCGGGGTGTTGAGGACGCCGACCGGAGGTCATAGAATCCGCAAAGTGACATTCGCCGAAGCAGTCCAGGAGGTGATTCGAGACGCCTCCGCGCGGCCCGAGAGGCCGACTCCGGGCAGTCTCTGCGACCGCGTTGCGCGCGAGACCGAGCGCTATCTCGACCGCGTGCAGTTTTCGTCGGATCGCTACATGCGCCACCCCATCCTTCTCTGGGACGACTGGGAGGTCATGCTGATCGCCTGGGAGAGCGGCCAGATCACGCCGATTCACGATCACCGCGGCGTGATGGGCGGAATGGTCGTGCTCTCCGGCACGCTCGCCGAGGAGCGCTTTACGACACCCGAGAATCGGCCGGAGCTCTTCGACAGCCGCGCGCGCCCCGAGGGGGATCTCTCCGACATCGGCCCCGCTGTGCTCCACCGCCTGACGCCGACGAGCGGCCGGGCCGTGTCGCTCCACATCTACCGGCCGCCGCTGCGGACGATGGGGATCTGGGACGCGAACGGGCTGATCTCCATCATGCCGTCGGCCTTCGACGTCGGCGGGGACATCCTGGCCGAGGCGACGCGCGTCCCGGCGGACAGTCGCGCTTAGTCCCCGGCCTTCCGCGCGAGGACGAGCGCCCAGCTCCTCCCTCGGGAATCCACCACTCTCTCGACGATCCGCTCCCCAGCGTCGGACCTCGCGTTGGCAGGCGCGAGCCGCACGCTCCGGCGCTCTCTCGACTCCGGAGAAAGCCGGGAGGCGTCCGCATCCAGGCGATAACGCCGGATCTCGTCGACTGCGACGGCCGAACGCCCGAGGCCCGGAGCGATGGAAACTCTTCCGTACGCATCCCAGCGCGCGGCCGCGCGGCCGATGAGGGTGTCCTGACCGTGGAAGCCGCGGAACGTCTCGGGGTGCTCGCTCCAGACCGTCAGCGCGTCCCGCGCTCCGATGACTCCGGCCACGGCAACGACGCCGACCACGGCCAGCGCCGCCGCCCGGCGGCGCCGGTGCGGCGCCATACCGACGAGCCACATGAGGCCCGAGGCGGCGGCGACCGCGGCCACCGACGCCAGATACGCGAAACGCGAGCCGTTGGGTAGATCCGCCTGCCCGCCGGCGACGTTCGACGCCAGGAACGCCGCGGCATGGGAGAGCAGAAGACCGGACACCGCTTCTCCCGGGCGCAGCAGCGCGCGCCCGAGCGCGATCGCGATCGGAATCCCGAGAACCCACGGCAGACGCCTCCGCCCCGGCAGATCGTGGCGCGGCGACGGATCGGAGAGAAACCAGGGCGAAGCCAGCGCGTCCGCCGCGGCGGCGGCCGGCGGAAGGAGCGAGCGTTCCCGCTTCATCTCCAGGACCACGTTGTGGTCAGACGTGCGCGCGAAGTAGGCGACCGTCCGGTTCTCGCGAAACAGAAACAGAGGCGCGGCGCACGCCGCGAAACCCGCGGCGAAGGCCGCTCCGAGAACGATCCGTCTGCCGAGGCGTTCTTCCGCCGACGGCCATACCGCGAACAGCGCGAGCGCCGCTGCGGCCGACCACGCGGAGAGGTAGACGTGGGCGCCCGCTCCGGCCACGGCTCCGGCGACCAAGGCCAGCACGGGCTGCCGCCGCCGACGCGCCGCGATCAGCACGAGGGTCGCCAGGTCCACGATCGGCGCCACCAGGATCATCACGAAAGCCCAGCGCGAGAGGATCAGGTGCCATCGCAGGCCCGCGAGGATCAGAGCCGCCAGCATCCCTCCGCCCGCCGGAAGAAGCGCCCGGCCGAGCAGCGCCGCGGTCACGAGCGACGCCACGCCGGCGAGAGCCGACGGCAGCCGCACGCCAAAGACAGTCGTGCCGGCCAGGCGCAGCAGGCCGCGAAACCCCTCGAGATACAGAACGCCGACGCTTCCGTATGGCCGCGCGACGCCGTAGGGCGTGGGACGGATGGCGTCGGCGAAGTCGGACGCCGATCCCGAGAGCGCCAGGGCCGGAGAGATCAGAGAGACGTCGTCGACCCACAGGGACTCGGGCACGCGCGACAGCGCGGCAAATCGCAGCGCCACGCCGACGAGGACCGCGACGAGCGTCAACGCCACCAGAGTCGCGCGGCGAAACGGAAGAGGCTCGAGCGCTCGGGAGGCGCTCCGTGAACGCGCCCACGCCGAGAAGAGCGCGGCCGCGGCAATGCCGGCGGCCGCGGAGCCGGCCGCCGCCGCCAGGCCGAGGACGAGACGGGACGGCGCCCAGGAAGGCTCCGGGTCCGCGAGGACTCCGGGGCGAAGCCACCGAATCAGGTCGACTCCGGCCGCAAGACCCGCCGCGAGGCCGACGAGCGCAGCGGCCCGGAACGTTCCGCGTCGCGTCACGGCGCTGTGCCTCGGGACCCGAGCACGACTGCCCATTCCCGACCCCAGGAGTCACGCACGGATTCGACCAGGCGCTGCCCCGGCGAAGGAGACGTACCGCGGGCGCGGAGCTGGAAGAAACGCGGAGGCACGGAGACGTCGGAGGGCCCCGCCGGCGCATCGGGATCGAGCGCGTAGCGGTTCACCGTTTCGATCGTCAGATCCGAGCGGCCGAGCCCCGCCTCCACCCGGACCTCGCCGTACCTCCCCCATCGCGCCGCCGTTTGCCCGAGCAGCGTGTCCTCGCCGCGAAAGCTGTCGAAAGTCGCACGCCGGAAGGGCCAGACGCCGATCGCGTCGCGAAGACCCACGGCGCCGCTGACGGCCACGAGGCCCAGGAGCGCGATCGCCGCCGCGCGACGGCGCTTCTGCGGGAAGAGTCCAACGACGGCGAGCAGGCCCGCGGCCGCAGCCAGCGCGGCGGGAGACGTGAGGTAGCCGAATCGAAAGCCGTTGGGGTGCCCCGCCGTCCCGCCCGCGACGGCCGCGGCTCCCGCCGTTCCCGCGTGCAGCAGCAGGAGCGCCGAGAGCTCCTCGCGAGGCCGCGCCAGCGCTCGAGCGAGGCCGACGGCAAGGAGGGCGCCCACGATCGCGCCGAGGCGGGAGCGGTCCGTCAGATCGTGCCGGGCCTGCGGCTCGTGGATCAGCCACGGCGCCGGCAGCGCGTCGGCGACGACGGAGAACGCCGGAAGAAGCGACTTCTGATAGCGAATTTCCCGGAGCAGGTTGTGCCGCGAAGACCGGCCGAAGTACGGCACGCGGCGGCCTTGCGCGAAGACGAACAGCGGCGCCACGGTCAGCGCGAAACCCGCCAGGAACGCGAGCAGCCGCCGGCGCGGCGCCGGAGCCGGCGGCCAGACGGCGAACGCCGCGAGCGCCGCGGCGGCCGCCCAGGAGGCGAGGTAGAAATGCGGACCGATCCCCATCACGGCTCCCGAGGCGACGGCGGCTCCCCATTGGCTTCGGCGGCGCGCGCGAAGCAGCAGAAGCGTCGCCAGGTCCACGACGGGAGCGATCAGGATCGCGTGCCATCCCGACAGCGAAAGGATCGCGTGCCACCGCAGACCCGCGAGAACGAGGATCGCGGCCATGCCGCCTCCTTCAGGCAGCAGCGCACGCCCGAGCAGGCCCGCCGTCAGAAGCGACAGGCATCCCGCCAGGAGCGACGGAAATCTCAATCCGGTGATGGTCGTCCCGAAGACGTGCAGGCTCGCGCGCAACAGCTCCAGGTAAGCGACACCGATCATCTCGTGCGGGTCGGGTCTTCCCAGCGGAATCGGGAGGATCGCGTCCGCGAAGTCGTGCGGCGCCCCCGTGAGAGCGAGCGCGGGGGTGACGAGGTTGACCTCGTCTTCGAGAAAAGGAAACGGCAGCGTTCCGATCCAGACCGCTCGCGCCGCGATCCCGACCAGGAGCGCGGCCGCGGCCACGACCGCGAGAGCTCGCCGCGATAGCGGCAACGGCTCGAGCGGCCGCGCGGCGAGGTCCGAACGGAGGAACGCCCGGAACGCGGAGGCGGCCAGAACGCCGGCAGCGGCCGCCGCGGCGAGGACGGCCAGGCCCAGCGCGATGCGCGGAAGCGCCCAGGATCGATCGGGATCGAG
>Ga0075433_10000333_pt1 | contig 29145 bp, 27 predicted proteins | sample RhiMethybrSRZTD2_FD_75299 | JGI IMG/M metagenome (GOLD analysis project Ga0075433, IMG submission 75299) | Populus rhizosphere microbial communities from Tennessee, USA - Rhizosphere MetaG P. TD hybrid SRZTD2 | ecosystem: Host-associated > Plants > Roots > Rhizosphere > Soil | place: USA... | reverse complement strand
TCGATCTCCTTAACCAGGTGCCCCTTGCCGATGCCGCCAATCGCCGGGTTACAGGACATCTGGCCGATGTGGTCGAGGTTCAGCGTCAGCATGAGCGTCCGGCAGCCCATGCGCGCGCCTGCCAGTGCCGCCTCGATGCCGGCGTGGCCGGCGCCGACCACGATAATATCGTAAATTCTTTCAGTCATGTTTCACGTGAAACAATTGGCTCTAGCATTAGCCGTTGGATAAATAAAATATTATTTTCCAATACAAAATTTCATAAAAATATGTTCTAAAACCGTCTGGCTGTCGACAATACCGACGACCTCTTCGAGGCCGCGCTTGGCCTCCAACAGCTCCAGCGCGATGAGCTCGGGCGGGGCTGCGCTAGTAACGGCCGCCCTAGCCGCGGCCAGCCCATCGATGCTGCACTCCAGTGCCGCCTTGTGCCGGAGGTTGGTCAGAACGATCTCCGGCTCCACCGGTGCGGCGAGCAGGAGAGCGCGCAGCGCGCCCTTCAGGTCGTCGAGTCCGGTGCCTATTTTCGCGGAGATACCTACGATCGCCTTGTCCGGCGCCGCCTCGGCGAGCCAGGAACGGTCGAGCTGCTCGGGCAGATCGTTTTTGTTAACGACCAAGAAGCCCTTCTTACCGCGCACCGCTTTCATCAGCGCTTCGTCTTCCGCAGTATGCGGCTCGGAACCGTCGAGGACGACGAGCGCGGCATCGGCGACTTCGAGATGCCTGCGCGTAAAATCGATGCCGGCCTGCTCGATCGGATTATCCGTATCGCGGATCCCTGCGGTGTCCCAGAGGGCGACGGGCAGACCGTCGAGATTGACGCTCTCTTCGATCACGTCGCGTGTCGTGCCGGGCAGCGCCGTCACGATGACCCGCTCCGCGCCGACGAGCGCGTTCAATAAGCTCGACTTGCCGACGTTCGGGCGCCCGGCGATGCAGACGCGCGCCCCCTCGCGAAAGAGCCGGCCCCATTCATAGCTCGCGACGATGGCAGCGATTCTATTTTTCAAAGCATCGATCTTCGCATTTAGCGCGTCTTTAGGTAAATGGTCGATTTCCTCCTCGGAAAAGTCGATCGCCGCCTCGACCTGGGCGAGGATATCCAATAATTCCTCGCGCAGCGCGCCGACCCACTGCGACAGGCCGCCGTGCATCTGATCCAAGGCGAGCCTCATGCCGGCCTCGGTCCGGGCCCGGGTCAGATCGAGGACCGCTTCCGCCTGCGTGAGATCGATGCGGCCGTTCAAAAACGCCCGCTGGGTGAATTCCCCGGGCGCCGCCTGGCGCGCGCCATGCGCGAGCGCGAGCTCGAGCACGCGGCGCGTGACAAGCTGCCCGCCGTGGCAATGGAACTCGACGACATCTTCGCCGGTGTAACTTTTGGGCTTGCGCATGACGACAGCGAGCGCCTCGTCCACTACCGCGGCATTTTTCGGATCGCGGATCGTCCCGCGATGCAGCGTGTGCGAGCGCAAGGCGCCGTTCTTGCCGCCGGAGCGGACGAAAATGTCGCGCGCGATGCGCTCGGCGTCCGGGCCGGAGAGTCGCACGATGGCGACGCCGCCTTCGCCCGGCGGTGTCGCGACCGCCGCAATGGTGTCTTCGCGGTACATGGAAAAACCCGATTATCTTATCAACTTCGGAATCGAAGACAACGGGAAGCTAAAAAGAGGCGGTAGGTCCGGCGTCAAACCCAACCCTAACCAAAATAGGAGACGAGATGAGAATTTACGGCCGAGAGAGGCTCCACGACCCCTGGGGCCACTTGGCCCCAGGGGTCGGCTAACACTTACTCCGTCAAATCGATCAATCAGCAGTTATCTTGTAGCCGCTGATTCTATTCCGTGGTACTGGGTCACGGAACCAAACTGATCGACATGAAGGGTGCGCATGGAACCCTTTGAATTTTTCGCGTCGAAGGAATATTCGACCGAATAGAATGCGTCGCCATCCTTACTATAACACACCGTGTTATAGCCTCCTGTGAAGGCAGCTCCTCGATCCCCGCGTCCCCCGTAGCGGCTGGGCTGCACGACTTTAAACCCTTTGAGGTTGTTGTCGGCATACTGTTGAGCCAAGTTCAGCGCTTCGCTCTCGTTTATTTTATGTCCCGCAACCTGCGGGGCGGGACATTTTGCCCCTGCTACCTGTCGACTTTGCGCCGCGGCCACACCGGACAGCGCAAAGACCACCGCTGCGAGGACGATTGGTGATAACGCTAATCCTAATTTATTCATGAATTTTCTCCTCATTAAAATTAAATTATTTTGTTCTAGTTCATGTCTCGTACACCGCCCACCCCTCGTGCTGAAAGGCTGAATTTACGAACATATCATTTAATCTGGGCGGCCCCCTTTTTAGTGTTGCTCGATACATGATTGTAACTGCCGGGCGGGAGTTCGTCCTTAGTCTTTTGGTAAGCGTAGTACTAAGAGCGACGATGCCGGCCATCGCCTGAAATAACCGGTCATGTAGCTCCCGCCAAAGACGCTCTTTTTCCTGTTTTACCGCAGTCTGAGCGTCGCGTCGGAGAGATATTTCTGCTTGGCTGAAAGCCACCTTGCTTTATCCTACATATAAAGTCGTAGTTTATGCCCTTTTAACCCTATTTACTAGGAAGAAAGTCTTAGTCCTTAAATGATCTCCCGTCAAGTAGGCATTTTAATTTTCCATCCGAAGCAGAAAGCGGGGCGGCCTCTGGCGAGGCGAGGGGCGTCGGATCCTTTCTTGCGCATCGGAGCCGTCGATGTTCGCGACGCTGTCAGCGGAAGTACTTGCGGTACTCGTTGTTGTAGCGGTTGTGGTTTGGGCGACGACGGGGTCGATCTCAAAACGACCGACGGTCAGTCACTCATACGTTGCTCTTAGGCACAATATTGACGTCGGCTCCGGTCTCCTAGTCAGGCGCTCGGGTCCTCAGCTTCGGGCCGAGACCATGATGCCAGCAGGATGACGCGCGGCGCTTGGGAGATGCTAGCGCCCGTAGAGTCGCTTGACGAAACCGCTCTGCTCGATCTCGCGCAACAGCGAAGGATCGATGAAGTCGTTGGGGTTGAGACCTTTCGCCTGCGCGCGGCTTTTGGCGAGCTGGTCGATGATGATCTGAATCCCTTCGGGATTGGGATAGGGCACGTCGCGGATGAGGCGCTTGGAATATTCCTCGTAGGCGGTCTGCATGATCGAGACGTCGTCGAGCCGCGCGACTTTCTTCATTGTGTTGAGGCTCAACTCTTTATTCGTTTTGAAGAGATAAATCCCTTCGAGATAGGCCTTCAAAAAACGGATCGTCGTGTCGCGGTGCTCGCGCACGAAGCTCTTCCGCGTGCCGATGCCGTGGAGCGTGTAGGCGACGCCGAGGTTGCTGAGATCGTAAAGCAGATGGCCGCCCGCTCTCAGCGCGAGCGTCGAGAACGGTTCGGAGATGACCGCGGCGTCGATCGCTTTCCCCTGGAGCGAGGCCGCCAGCTCCGGCTCGCCGCCGATCTGAAGGATCGCCACGTCGCGGTCGGGCGCGAGCCCCCAGCGGTCGAGGGCATAGCGAATGGAAAAATCGCTCGCGCCGCCCAGGCGCGAGATGCCGATGCGCTTGCCCTTGAGCGCGGCGATCTCGCGCAGGTCGGGCTGCGAGACGATCTTGAAGGTAAATGTATTCAGCGTCGAGGTGAGGCCGACGAAGTCGGCGCCGGACATATTGGCGTTGATGTTGGCGACACCGCCGCTGGTGAGAAAATGGATCTCGCCCGCCAGCGCCGCCTGCACGGCGCGCGAGCTGACGGGGACGTAAAGCATGTCGAGGTTGAGTCCCTGCTTTTTCCCGAGATCGAGCTCTTTCATGAGATAGAGCGGCGTCATCTGAATCGCGATCGAGGTGTAAGCGGCGCGGATCCGCGCCGGCTCCTGTGCGCCCGCCGTCGCGGCGACCGCGAGAAGCGCGAAGACAATATTGCGCAGCGTCGGCATCAGCCTTCTTCGCCGGAGAACGCGAAGCGCTCCAGCGCGCTCGGGTCGAGCTCGACGCCGAGGCCCGGTCCCTCCGGCGGCGTCATCAGACCGCCGCGCATTTCCGGCGGCGCGCGGAGAATCTGCGTGCGCAACGGATTGTGCGTCGTATCGAGCTCCATGACGATGGCGTTTTTGAGCGCCGCCGAGAGATGCAAGCTCGCGGCGAGCGCGACACCGTCGCCCCACGTGTGGAGCGAGACAGGGAGATGGTGAGCCTCCGCCAGCGCGGCGATGCGGACGATCTCGCTGACGCCGCCGGCGCGCGCCACATCCGGTTGCAGCACGTCGACCGCGTTGCGCGCGATGAACTGCTCGAAATCGTAGCGCGTATGCAGGTTCTCACCGAGCGCGATGGGGATCTTTGACGCCCTTTTTAAGCGCGCATGGCTCTCGGCGTCGGCGAAAAACATCGGCTCCTCGAGCCAGCCCACGCCGAGTTCGGCGAGCGCCTGCGCGGCGCGCTCGGCCGTCGGCAGATCGTACCCCATATTGGCGTCGCTCATCAGCGGAAACTTCGGACCGACGGCGGCGCGCACCGCGCGCACGCGCTCGATGTCTCCCGCGACATCGAAGCCGATTTTCATCTTAATGCCGCGGTAGCCCTGCTCCGCGAGCGCCTGCGCGCGCGCGACGACTTTCCTGATCTCATCCGGATAGAGGGCGGTCGCATAGACTTCGACCTGCTCGCGCGGCTTTTCGGCGAGCAGCTTGTAAACCGGAACGCCCTCCGCCTTGCCGCGGATATCCCACAGCGCGACGTCGAAGCCGGAGAGCGCGACGAAGCCGATGCCGCGCAGCCCAAGCTGCCGGGCGCGCGCGCCGAAGTAGAGCTTCCGCCAGATGGCGTCGATATCGGTCGGGTCCATGCCGACGACTGCGGTCTTGATAACCCGTTCGAGAATGAACTGGACGATCGCGCCGTTGCCCGAGCACGAGCCGAGGCCGTGGATATCGGCGTCGGTGTCGACGCGCACGAGCGCGGTCGTGCGCGATTCCCGCACGCCGCTCCGGCTGGTGACCTGCCCTTCGGCGGGAATCGTCGCGCGGAGCCGGATCGCCCGGACATCGGTGATCTTCACGGGACCTCAGCGGAAATATTTGTGGTACTCGTTGTTGTAGCGGTTGTAGTCTTCGCTCGACCCGGGTTTGACGACCAGGAGCTTCCGTCCCTCGATCAAGCGCGGCGGATTGGGCGGCACGTCCTTCCGCACCGAGATGCGGCTCAAGCTCCGCATGACCTGCTGCCCTTCCTGCGAGAGCACGAAATCGATGAACAGCCGCCCGGCCGCGGGATGGGGCTGTTTGGCGGTGACCCCGATCACGATCGAATAGACGAAGTGCGGATCGAGCGCGACCCACTCGATCGGCGCGCCGACCTTTTTGTATTCTTCGACGCTCGTCGGATATTGCGAGATGACGAGCGGAAACTCGCCGGCGACGAGCAGCTGCCCCGTGATCGTGTTGCCGTCGCGCGCCTGCACATCCTGGCGGCTCAGCGCCTCCATGTATTTTTTGCCTTTCTCCTCGCCCATCATCTGCAGCATCGCGACGTACCACTCGGTCTTGTTGAGATCGAGTCCCATCTTGCCCTTCCATTTGGGCAGGAGCAGCTCGTCGTAGCTCTTCGGCACCTCGTCCGGCTTCACCATGCGCGTGTTGTAGGCCATCGTCATCGCGTTGATATAGGCCGCGGTCCAGAAGCCCTCCTTGTCCTTGAAGGCGTCGCCGTAGACGGCGCGCTCGGGCGAGAGATATTTGCCCAGGAGGCCGCGCTGCATCAGCGTGGTCATGGGAAAGATGCTCGACTGATACACGTCGGGGAGAAACTGCCCCGCTTTCACCTCGGTCAGATAGCGCGAGAGCAGCTTATCCTTGCCGGCGCGGAAATATTCGAACTGAATGAACGGGTATTTTTTCTCGAACGCCGCCTTGAAGGCATTCGCGTCCAGCGCCGAATAGGCGGCGTAGACTACGAGCTTCCCTTCCTTCTTCGCCTCCTCGATGAGCTTGGCGCGGTCGGGCGCCTGCGCTTGCGCCAGTGACGGCAGGAGCAAGGCCGCGCACAGAAACGATAGAATCCGCTGCATGATCTCTCCTCCGAGCTTCATCGCGCGAGCTTCCAGACTTTTCCCGGGATCGTCTCGCCGTCGACGTTGATGTATTCGGTCGAGTCGTCGCTCCGGCTCTTGCCGTCCGCCTCGATGCGCGTGATCTTGGGCTTGCCTTTGCGCGCGGAGAAGCGCAGCAGGACGAGCGGCCCGGCACCGCTGTTCGCGAACCAATAGTACCAGCCTTCGGGCAGCATGATGCCCTGGCCTTTTTTCAACACCGTCGGCTTCTCGTCCTTATCGTAAAACGTCGCCTCGCCGTCCATGACGACGAAGGTGTGGTCCTCGCCGGGATGCGTGTGCAGCTTGTTCTTTCTTCCCGGCGTGTAGTAGTTGAGGCCGACCGAGACGAGCTCGGTGCGCGAAAGCGGCATGTGGCTCCGGCCGCCGGTCAAGTCGGGCGTCGCTAATTCGAAGACGTGCGCGTCCATAGAATCCCTCCTGTGAACTGAACTCCGCTTCGTCATCTAGATGAAGCCCCGCCCGCTGTCAAGCAACGCGCATCGCATGCATTGCACAGGCCCCGGCCGCTATGATTTATAGAAAATAAAAAAGGAGCGCATATGCCCAACATCGGCTTCTGCATGGTCAACCCGGCGCCGGAGATCAACCCGGGCCACGTCGTTAAAGTCGCGCGCAAATGCGAGGAGATCGGGCTCCACTCGATGTGGGCGCTCGACCGCGTCGTCTACGACAACCTCGAGCCACTCACGCTGCTCAGCGCGGCGGCGGCGGTGACGTCGAGAATCCGCCTCGGCACCTCCGTCCTGCTCGCGGCGCTCCGGCCGCCGGCGGCGCTGGCGAAGACCGTCGCCACGCTCGATTTTCTTTCCAACGGGCGCATGACGCTCGGCATCGGCTTCGGCAGCCGCGAGAACGATTTCACCTCCGTGGGCGTTCCGTGGGAGCACCGCGGCAGCCGCGCCGAGGAGCTCGTCGAAGTGCTGAAGCGCCTGTGGAGCGGCGAGAGCGTGACGCACAGGGGAAAATATTTTCAGCTGGAGAACCTGAAGGTCGGGCCGCGGCCCGTACAGAAGCCGCATCCGCCGATCTGGACCGGCGGCAGCGCGGATGCGGCGCTCAAGCGCGCCGCCCGCATCGCCGACGGCTACATCTGCGGCAGCTCTTCGATCCCCGAATTCCCCGCGATCTGGGAGAAGATCGCGGGCTACGCCAAGGCCGCCGGGCGCGACCCGAACAAGATCGCCAAGGCCGGTCTCACGTTCATGGCGATCGACAACGACAAAAACAAGGCGGTCGCTGCGTGCGAAGCTTATCTCACGCGCTACTACGGCAAGGTGCGATTCGATGTCGAGAAGGTTTTGCTCGTGGGATCGCCGGAGGCGTGCGCGGAGAAGATCCGCGCGGCGTTCAAGAACGGCCTCGACACCCTGATCGTCGGCGGCGCTGTGCCGGATATAAGACAGCTCGATATACTCGGCGAGAAGGTGTTGCCGCTGCTGAAATAAAAAACGCCGCCGGACCGACGCAGAATTCGGCCGTGCAGGCGGCGTTCAATAGAGCGCGCGATTATCACGCGTCTTTCTCTCATGACAACAGCTCCCCTTCCTCTTCGCGGCTTGACGAGCCGAGAAGCAGCGGACCGTCTTAAAACCGACGGCTGGAACGAGCTGCCTTCCACTACTCGCACAGGAACGGCCGCCATCGTCTTGCATGTGCTTCGCGAGCCGATGTTTTTGCTGCTCCTCGCGAGCGTCGGCGTCTACACGATCATCGGTGACTACCGCGAAGCCTCGCTGCTTTTCGTGTCGGTGCTCTTCATCCTGGCGATCACGGTCTTTCAGGAGCGCAAGACCGAGCGCGCGCTGGAAGCGCTGCGCGATCTCTCCAGCCCGCGCGCGCTGGTGATCCGCGACGGCGAAGAGAAGAGGATCGCCGGACGCGAAGTCGTGCGCGGCGATTTGCTGATTCTCGCGGAGGGGGATCGCGTCGCGGCGGACGCGGCCGTGCTTTCGTGCAACGATTTGCTCGTGGACGAGTCTTTGCTGACGGGCGAATCGGTTCCCGTCGGAAAAACCGCCTGCGACGGCGCCCCCCAAGCGCTGCGGCCAGGAGGCGACAATCTCCCGTTCGTCTTTTCCGGTACGATGATCGTTCGCGGGCGCGGCCTCGCGCAGGTTCATTCAACCGGCACGCGCACCGAACTGGGCAAGATCGGCAGATCGCTGGAGACGCTCGTGGTCGAGTCGAGCCGCTTACAGCAAAAATCGCTCGGCCTGATTCGCAGTTTCGCCGCGGTCGCTTTCGTCGTGTGCGCGACCGTCGTCTTGCTCTACGGCCTAGTCATGAGGGATTGGACGAGCGGCTTGCTGTCGGGCATCGCGCTCGCAATGTCGTTGATCCCCGAAGAGATTCCGGTCGTCATCACGGTTTTTCTCGCGCTCGGCGCATGGAGGATGTCGCAGAAGCGCGTTCTCGCGCGCCGCACGGCGGCGATCGAGGCGCTGGGATCCGCCACCGTGCTTTGCGTCGACAAGACCGGCACGCTCACCATGAATCGAATGGCCGTCGCACAAATTTGGTCCGGCGGCGCGCTATGCAGGCTCGACGCCGACGTTCCGCCGGAAATTTTACCGGCCGAGTTTCACGAAATCGTCCGCTTTGCGGTGCTCGCAAGCGAGATCGAACCGTTCGATCCGATGGAGAAAGCGTTTAAAGAGCTCAGTCGGCGCTATCTCAGCGACAGGGAGAACGCAACGCCGCCGGTTCTCGTCCACGAATATTCGCTGTCGGCGGAGCTTTTGGCGATGTCCCACGTCTGGCGCGAAAACGGCGGCAACTCCCATATCGTCGCGACCAAAGGGGCGCCCGAAGCGGTCTTCGATTTATGTCGACTGGACGAAGCGCGTAGGTCTGAGGTTTCCGCCGGGGTCGAAAGCATGGCGGCCGACGGTCTGCGTGTGCTCGCCGTAGCCAAGGCGCGCTTCGTCGGCTCCGATTGGCCGGCGACCCAGCGCGGCTTTCGCTTCGAATTCCTCGGGCTCATGGGGCTCGCCGATCCTGTTCGTCCCGGCGTGCTCGGCGCCGTCGCCGAATGCCACAAGGCGGGCGTCAACGTATTCATGATCACCGGCGACTACCCTTCGACGGCGCGAGCCATCGGCCGGGCGATCGGACTGCCGCATGTCGAGCAGGCACTGACCGGCGCCGAGATCGAGCTTTTGAGTCCCGCGCAGCTGCACGACGCGCTCGGCCGGACGTCGATATGCGCGCGCGTTCTCCCCGAGCAAAAGCTCTCACTGGTCCAAGCTTTCAAGGCGCGCGGCGAAATCGTCGCGATGACGGGCGACGGGGTCAACGACGCGCCGGCGCTCAAAGCCGCCCATATCGGCATCGCGATGGGCGGACGCGGCACCGACGTGGCGCGCGAGGCCGCGTCTCTCGTGCTGCTCGACGACGATTTTCCGACCATGGTCGAGGCGATTCGCTCCGGGCGGCAGATCTACGATAATATTCAAAAAGCCTTCGGGTTCATTTTTGCGATCCATGTCCCCATCGCGGGCATCGTGCTCGTCCCTCTGCTTCTCGGCTGGCCCGTCGTCTTATCGCCGGTGCACATCGTTTTTCTCGAATTGATCATCGACCCGGTCTGCACGATCGCTTTCGAAGCCGAGCCGGCCGATATGGATGTGATGCGCCGTCCGCCCCGGCGGCCTGACGAGCCACTGTTCAGCGCGGCGAAAATCGCCGCGAGTTCGCTGCAGGGACTGATCGTACTGCTCACGACATTGCTCGTGTTGCTGATCGAGCTCCGCAGCGGCGTTTCCGATGCGGGGTTGCGGGCGGCGACTTTCACGACGCTGGTGATCGGCGTATGGAGCCTCATTGTGGTCAATCGATCGTGGTCGCGGACGCTGGCGGAAACCCTGCGCACGCGCAATATGCCGTTTTGGTACCTCACGGCCGCGGAGTTCGCCTGCCTGGCACTCGTGCTCTATGCTCCCGCTTTGGCGCGCGTGTTTCATTTCGCCGAACCTGCGCCTGCGGGATTGCTCATTAGCGTGGCTGCAGGCGCGCTCGGCACCGTCGTGCTGGCGGCGACGCGCCGCCTATTGCGTATGACCCCACAAAAGTGAACAATCGCTCGACGAAGGGGAGGAACTTATGCACGCATTCGTTTTTGCGCTCGTCGCGATGTTCTCGACGACGGTTCTCTTGGCCGCAGTCGACGTCTGGGCGGCGGTGGACGCGAGTGCAGCGCTTTATCTCAAATACTGCAGCTCCTGCCACGGCGACGAGGGCAAGGGCCGCGGGCCCGTCAGTTCGGATTTCAAGGTCAAAGTTCCCGACCTGACGACGCTGTCGAAAAACAATAAAGGCGTTTATCCGCTGCAGCGCGTCATGTCGGCGATCGACGGCACGCGGAAAGTCCACGGCCACGGCGATCCGGCGATGCCGGTGTGGGGCGAAGCCTTTAAAGAGGAGCTTAAGGGAGACAAGTACGCGGAGCTTACGACACTCCGGAAGACACAGGCCATCGCCGACTATATCGCGAAGCTCCAGCGTTGATTGCCGCTGCTGAAATAAAAAACGCCGCCTGTACACAGCATACAAGCGGCGTTTTTGACCTAACCGTGGAGCAGGATTTACTGCTTGCCCATTGATTTCGACCACTCGTAGTCGCGGTTCGAGTAGGCCTCGGCCGGCATGATCGATTTCACGCCGCGCTTGGCGAGCTCCTCCTCGAACTTCTTCCGGATGAACGGATCCTCGTCGGGGTACTCGATCTGGTCCTTGGCGCGGTCCTCGATCTTCTCCGCGTGGCCGTGGAACTGCATCGGCGGATGGAGCGCGAGATAGCGCGCGGGCCCGCCGCCGGCGTTGAAGTGCTGGTGAAACCATTTGTTCGGCGGCACGAGCATGCTGCACTCGTGCCACGGGCAGACGATCTTTTCCTTTCCTTCCTCCCACATGATCGAGTAACCCTCGCCGGCGGGAATGACGATCGCGCGGCCCGGGCCGTGGCGATGGGCTTTCTTATAGGTGAGGGGCGAGAACACCGACATGTGCGCCGAGACCTCGGAATTGGGGAACTGGATGTAGACGCTCTTGCCGCCGGCGCCGCGGCGCTCGTTGGCGTCGAGCTTGGACCACGCCTTCATGTCGGGGAAGAAGTTGCCGTACCAGTAAAAGCGGAGCCCCAGCGCCTCGTCCACCTGGTCCATGTGGACCATCTTCGCTTCGGAGTAATATTCCTGCTGTTCCGCCATCTCGTCCGGCGTCGAGCGCGGGTTGTTGAAGAAATAGTCGGGGTCGGGCACCGCGGAGAGGCCGAGCGGCAGGTAGCTGTAGTGGAGGAGCCGCACCGGCTTGTCGCCCTGCATGTTGCTAAAGGTGCTGTGCGCGCCGTGCGGGATCAGAAACATGCTGTGCTGCTGCCACTCGAAGCTTTTCTTCGCGCTGCTGCCGTCGTACCAGACGGTCGTGAGGCCGCGTCCCTCGATCACGTAAACGACCTCGTCGAGCGCGAACTTGATCGGCTTGGTCGTCTCGCCGGCCGGCACCTCGCTCAAGCGCGTCGAGCTTACGCCCTCCTGCCCCAATAATTGAATGAACGCGGTGTTGACCTGCCGCTCTTCCCACCAGCCGAGCTTCGCCGTGCGCAGGTCGTCGATGAAAAAGCCGGTGATGATCGGCACGCCGGTCGATTCCATCCAGTAGTCGTAGGTGAATTTCTTGCTCCACATCTGGCGCTGGGGCTTGAAGGATTTTTTTTCTGCCATGGTATCTCTCCTTAGCTAATCGAGCTTGTTGCCGGGAAACATCAGCGATTTGACCGTGACCGGAATGACTTCGGTGATGCCCATCGGCTCGCCGATGTCGATGAAATCGAGATCGCCGACCTCGATGCCGTCGATCGCGATGATCTCGCGCTCGAATTTGAGCTCCTCTTTCAAGATGCCGCCGAGCGATTTCGCCACGTCAAGGTCGAGCGCGAGATAGAGCGGCGAGCGATCGCCGTCGGCGACGCCGCAGACCCCCGCGACCGCCTCGGCGATGGCGCGGATCGTCTTGTAGTCGAGCGTGCCCTCGAGCGAGAGCGAGAGCGCCAGGCCCGACTCCCAGCAAGTCAGGTCGAATTTCGCCAGCGACTGCTTGAGCGCGGTGAGCGCCGGGCGGTCGGATTTCAGCGTCGCGCGGATCACTTTCAAGCCGTGGACGGGAAGCACGCCGGCGTCGGAGATGTAGCTCGTGTTGCCGCTCGCCTGGACGGTGTATTCGCCGGCGCCGATGACCGTCGCGCGGATGCCTTCGGCCGGCTCGCGCAGCATGTCTTTTTTGGGCAATTTCTTCAAATATTCCCGCATGTGCTTGCCCAGAAACGGCCCCACGTCGCCGTAAGAGTTGCTGTCGCGGTCGTAGACGTGCTCGGAGACGCCGCCGGAAAACACGATGTGGTCGATCTGGGCGAAGCCGCGGTAGTGCGTGAACGGCGGCGTCACCATGAGCTGTTTGGCGAGCGGCGTTTTAGGTTCGCCTTCGATCAGCTCGAAGAGCACCTTCGCCATCAGCGCGGCCAACTCCTCTTTTTGCTTGTTCGTGATTTTCTTTCCCAGCTCGACCTTGTGGCCGAGCTCGCCCATGAGGATGTATCCCGCGTCCTCGACACGCGTGACGACGTCGTTTTCGTCGAAGGCGATGAGCCGCGCGCCGATATTGACGGAAGCGGTCTGCGTCACCGCGCCGTTCTCGACGAGCGAGAACTTGGTCGTGCCGCCGCCCATGTCGACGTTGAGCACGGTGTTTTGCTCGGCTTTCGAGAGGTCGACCGCGCCGCAGCCGTAGGCGGCGAGCAGCGCCTCGTGGTTGTGTCCCGCCGCGGCGCAGATGAATTTCCCGGAGAACTTGGCGAAATATTCGACGATCGGCTGCGCATTTTCCTTCTTCAGCGCCTCGCCGGTGATGATGACGGCGCCGGTGTCGATCTCGTCGGGCCTGAGGCCTGCCTTATGGTAGGCGTCCTCGATGAAGCGCTTGACCTTCTCGACGTCGATCGAAGTGCCGGAGAGGTACGGCGTCAACATGATGTTCGAGCGAAAGATGACTTTCCGGTCGGTGACCTTGAAGCGACCGGAGAGCGACGCGCCCTCGCGCCGTAGCGTCAGCTGGGAAAAGACCAGGTGCGAGGTCGACGAGCCGATGTCGATGCCCACGCTCTTCAGCGTGAACATCTCCAGCCCTTCGATATCTTCGACTATGGCGTCCGGCGGCAGCTCGAAATGCTCGTGGTCTTCGTCGAGGTCGTGCATGCAAATCCCTTGCTTAGCTTTTCCCCATCGCCTTCGACCACTCGAAATTCCTGTCCTTATAGGCTTCGTCGGGCATGAGCGAAGTGAGGCCGCGCTTGGCGAGCTCTTCTTCGAATTTCCTGCGCACGAACGGGTCCTCGTCGGGGTACTCGATCTGATCCTTCGCGCGGTCCTCGAGCTTCTCCGCGTGGCCGTAGAACTGCATCGGCGAGTGGAGCGCGAGGTAGCGCGCCGGCGTCGCGCCGGCGTTAAAGTGCTGGTGAAACCATTTGTTGGGCGGCACGAACATGCTGCACTCGTGCCACGGCACGACGACTTTTTCCTTGCCCTCTTCCCACATGATCGAGTAGCCCTCGCCGGCGGGAATGACGATGACCCGCCCGGGGCCGTGGCGATGGGCTTTTTTATAGGTGCGCGAGTCGAACACCGACATGTGCGCGAAGACCTCGCAGTTGGGAAATAGGATATAAACGCTTCTCCCGCCGGCGCCGCGCCGCGCGTTGGAGTCGAGCTTCTCCCACGCCTTCATGTCCGGGAAAAAGTTCCCGTACCAGTAGATTCGCCGGCCTTTGGGGTCGGCGCCTTCCGGCAGATGGACAGCCTTCGCTTCGGAATAGTAGCCTTCGTGCTCCGCCAGATCGTTCGGGCTTTCGTAGGGGCTGTTGAAGAAAAACTCCGGATCGGCGACCGCCGAGAGCGCGAGCGGCAGATAACTGTAGTGCAGCAGCCGGACCGGCTTGTCGCCCTGCATGTTGCTGAACTGGTGGTGGGTTCCGTGCGGGACCAAAAACATGCTGTGCTGCTGCCACTCGAAGCTCTTCTTCGCGCTGCCTTCGTACCAGATGTTCGTGAGCCCGCGCCCGGCGACGACGTAAACCACCTCGTCGAGGGCGAACTTGAACGGCGGCAGCGTCTCGCCGGGAGGAATTTCGGTGACGCGTGCGGAGGTGACGCCCTCCTGGCCGGAGAGCTGGATGAAGGCGCTCATGCATTTACGCTCTTCCCACCAGCCGAGCTCCACCGTGCGGAGGTCGGCGATGTAATAGCCGCGATGGATCGGGATGCCGATGCTCTCCATCCAGTAATCGTAGGTGAAGAGCTTGCTCCACATCTGGCGCTGCGGTTTGAGTGCGGGTTTAGCCATAATCATTTGTTAACGTCTCGCCTCGCGGCTTGCAACCTGGAGGCGCACCAGCGCGCGCCTGAGCGCCGCCTCCCATAAGACGAATTCGCGCTCGTCCTGGGTCGCGCCCGAGACCTTCTTTTCCGCCTGCTCTTTGGCGCGCCGGGCGCGCTCGGTGTCGATTTCGCCCGGGAACTCGGCGGCATCCGCGAGCACGGTCATCACGTTGTCGAGCACCTCGGCATAGCCGCCCGCGATCGCGAGATGGGTAACTCGGCCGCCTTGTTTGTAGCTCAGCTCGCCCGGCTGGAGGATCGTCAGAAACGCGATGTGGTTGGGCAATACGCCGAACTCCCCGAGGACGCCAGGGGCCGTGACCTCGTCGACCTCCTCGTCTAAAAGGAGACGGGTGGGGGCCACGATTCGAAGTTGGATCTTGTCAGCCATGCCTGCTTATCCCGCCGCCAGCTTCTTCGATTTCTCCACCGCCTGCTCGATGGTGCCTACCATATAAAACGCCTGCTCCGGGATGTCGTCGTGCTTGCCGTCGACGACCTCCTTGAAGCCGCGGATCGTGTCTTTCAATTCGACGTAGACGCCGGGCGAGCCGGTGAACGGCTCGGCGACGTGGAACGGCTGCGAGAGGAAGCGCTGGATCTTGCGCGCGCGCGCCACCGTGAGCTTGTCGTCCTCGGACAGCTCGTCCAAGCCGAGAATCGCGATGATGTCCTGCAGATCCTTGTAGCGCTGCAGGATCACTTGCACCTGGCGCGCGACCTCGTAGTGCTCCGCGCCGACGACGTGCGGGTCGAGGATGCGCGAAGTGGAATCGAGCGGATCGACCGCGGGATAGATGCCGAGCTCGGCGATCTGGCGCGAGAGCACCGTCGTCGCGTCGAGGTGCGCGAAGGTCGTTGCCGGCGCCGGGTCGGTCAGGTCGTCGGCCGGGACGAAGATCGCCTGGACCGACGTGATCGAGCCCTTGCGCGTCGAGGTGATGCGCTCCTCGAGCTCGCCCAGGTCAGTCGACAGCGTCGGCTGGTAGCCGACCGCGGACGGCATGCGGCCGAGCAGCGTCGAGACTTCCGAGTTCGCCTGCGTGAAGCGGAAAATGTTGTCGATGAAGAGCAGCACGTCCCGGCCCTCGTCGTCGCGGAAATATTCCGCCACCGTAAGCGCCGTGAGCGCGACGCGCGCGCGGGCGCCGGGCGGCTCGTTCATCTGCCCGTAGACGAGCGCCGCCTTGTTGATGACGCCGGACTCCTTCATTTCGAGCCAGAGGTCGTTGCCTTCGCGCGTGCGCTCGCCGACGCCGCCGAAGACCGAATAGCCGCCGTGCTTCATCGCGACGTTGTTGATGAGCTCCATCAGGATGACCGTCTTGCCGACACCGGCGCCGCCGAACAGGCCGACCTTGCCGCCGCGCGCGTACGGCGCGAGCAGATCGACGACCTTGATGCCGGTTTCGAGCGCCTGGACTTTCGTCTCCTGGTCGACGAATGCGGGCGTCGGGCGGTGGATGGGATAGGTCTTCTTCGCCTTGAGCGGCCCCAGCTCGTCGACCGGCTCGCCGATGACGTTGAGCACGCGGCCCAGCGTCTCCGGCCCGACCGGCACCGTGATGCCCGCGCCGGTGTCCATGACATCGAGGCCGCGCACCAGGCCCTCGGTCGTGTCCATCGCGACGCAGCGGACCGTGTTTTCGCCCAGGTGCTGCGCGACTTCGAGAACGAGATTCCACGGCTGATCGCTGATCGCGGGGTTGCTCACCTTGAGCGCGTTGTAGATCGGCGGCAGCGCGCTATCGGAAAACTCCACGTCGACGACCGCGCCTAAAACCTCGGTGATCTTGCCGGTATTGTTGGCCATGCTTTCTAACCTCCGGATCGACTAACAGTTTCTTGTTTCTTGTTTCTAGTTGAAAACGGAATCGTTGACTTCACCACTCCTGAGCCATTCCCAGTCAGAAACTAGAAACCCGTAACCAGAAACTTATTTCAACGCCTCCGCCGTGCCGACAATCTCCATCAGCTCGCGTGTGATCGACGCCTGCCGCGCCCGGTTCATCTGCAAGGTCAGGGTTCCCATCATCTTGGAGGCGTTGGTCGTCGCCGAATCCATTGCGGTCATGCGCGCGCCGTGCTCGCTCGCCGCCGCTTCCAAAAGCGCGCGGTGGATCGCGACCTGGACCACGCGCGGCAACAGGCTCGCGAGCAGCGCCTCGAGGTTGGGCTCGATCAGATACTCGGTCATCTGCTCGGGCTTTTGCTCCTCCGGCAGCGCGACGGGCAGGAGCTTCTCGACCGTCGGCTCCTGCGAGAGCGCCGAGCGGAAGCGGCTGTAGATCAGATAGACCGCGTCGGTCTCGCCCTGGATGAAGCGGTGGATCGCCTTCTGGGCGATCGCGCCCGCGAGCTCGTCGGTCTTCGCCGAGAGAAAGTTGAGGTAGCGGTCGAGGATCGGCGCGCGCCGGCGGCGAAAATAATCGGCGCCCTTGCGCCCGACGAGCACCAGCTGGATCTCTTTGCCGGCGCCTTCGCGCCGCATGAAGGCCTCCGCCGTCCGGATCAGATTGGCGTTGTAGCCGCCGCAGAGGCCGCGGTCGGAGGTGAGCAGTATCAGGTCGATCTTTTTCTCGTCGCGATCAACGAGCAGTGGGTGCGCCTCGCGCGAGACGCGCGCGACGAGATTCTTGAACAGCTCCACCATCTTCTCGGCGTAGGGGCGCGCCTCGACCGCCGCCTCCTGCGCGCGGCGGAGCTTCGCCGCGGCGACCATCTTCATCGCCTTGGTGATCTGCTGCGTGTTGCGGATCGAGCCGATCCGCTTCCGTATCGCTTTGAGCGTCGCCATCGAAGCTAGGCTTTAAAATTGGCCTTGAATTCTTCCAGCGTCTTTTTGATCCGCTCTCTCAGGTCGTTGTCGAGCTCGCGCTTCTTCAAGAGGTCGGCGAAAATCTCCGGATGGCGCGACTCGACGAAGGCGTAAAGCTCCTGCTCGAATTTTTTGAGCGCCGTCACGGGGAGATCGTCGATGTAGCCGTTCGTGCCGGCGAAGATGATGAGGATCTGCTTTTCGACCGGCAGCGGCTCGTACTGCCCCTGCTTCAGCAATTCGACCAGCCGGCTCCCGCGTGCGAGCTGGCGCTGCGTTGTCTGGTCGAGTTCGGAGCCGAACTGCGCGAAGGCCGCCATCTCGCGGTACTGCGCGAGGTCCAACCTGAGGGTGCCCGCGACCTGCTTCATCGCCTTGATCTGGGCGTTGCCGCCGACGCGCGAGACCGAGATGCCGACGTTGATCGCGGGCCGGACGCCCGAATAAAAGAGATCGCTCTCCAGAAAGATCTGGCCGTCGGTGATCGAGATCACGTTGGTCGGGATGTAGGCCGCGACGTCGCCCGCCTGCGTCTCGATGATCGGCAGCGCCGTGAGCGAGCCGCCGCCGCGCGCGTCGGAGAGCTTCGCCGCGCGCTCTAAGAGTCGCGAGTGGAGATAAAAGATATCGCCGGGATACGCTTCGCGGCCCGGCGGCCGCCGCAGCAGCAGCGAGAGCTGGCGATACGCGACGGCGTGCTTGGAGAGATCGTCGTAGACGAGCAGCGCGTGGCCGCCGTTGTCGCGCATGTGCTCGCCCATCGTGCAGCCGCTGTAAGGCGCGATGTACTGGAGCGGCGCCGATTCCGAGGCCGTCGCGGCGACGACGATCGTGTAGTCCATCGCGCCGGCTTCGCGCAGTTTGTCGACCACCTGCGCGACGGTCGAGCGCTTCTGGCCGATCGCGACGTAGATGCAGACGACGTTGCCGCCCTTCTGGTTGATGATCGTATCGATCGCGACCGCGGTCTTGCCGGTCTGCCGGTCGCCGATGATGAGCTCGCGCTGGCCGCGGCCGATCGGGATCATCGCGTCGATCGCCTTGAGGCCGGTCTGCAGCGGCTCTTTGACCGGCTGGCGCGCGACGATGCCGGGCGCCTTGATTTCGATGCGCCGGCGCTCTTTCGTATCGATCGGCCCGCGGCCGTCGATCGGCTCGCCGAGCGCATCGACCACGCGGCCGACGAGCGCCTTGCCGACCGGCACCTCGGCGATGCGGCCGGTGCGCTTGACGGTGTCGCCTTCTTTGATCATGTGCGTCTCGCCGAAAAGCGCCGCGCCGACGTTGTCCTCTTCGAGGTTCAGCGCGAGGCCATAGATCCCGTGCGGGAATTCGAGCAGCTCGCCGGCTGCGGCCTTGTCGAGCCCGTAGATGCGCGCGATGCCGTCGCCGGTCGAGATCACGGTGCCGACCTCCTGGACCTCGACCGCCTTGTCGTAGTTCTCGATCTGCTCTTTGATGATCCGGCTGATTTCCGCCGTGCCGATTTGCATGTGATTCCTCCGCTAGTAGCTTTGCTCGACCTGCTTTTTCATCTTCTCCAGCTGCGCGCGCGCGCTGCCGTCGTAGATCTTGCCTTCGAGATGGACCACGGCGCCGCCGATGAGGCCGGCGTCGGTTTCCTGATGCAGCACGATCTTTTTGCCCGAGATGCTTTCCAGCGTCTCGATGAGACGTTTGATATCGACGTCTTCCAGCGGGCTCGCGCTGATGACGCGCGCCTCCGCCTGCCCCTTCTTCTCGTCGAGCATCCTGCGGTAGCGCTCGACAATGCCGGGATAAAAGCCCAGGCGATCGTGATCGACGAGCAGCAGCAGAAAATGAGTGACCAGCGGCGAGAGCTCGAGAGCGCGCGCCACCTGCGCGACGATATTTTTCCGCGCATGGGCGGAGAAGCCGGGGTTGTTGAGCACGCCGCTCAACTCCGGCTGCGTGAAGATTTCGGCGAAGCGCGCGAGCTCGGCGGCGACGGCGTCCTCTCGGTGCTCCGCCACGGCGAGCTGGAACAGCGCCTTGGCGTAGCGGCGGCTCAAGCTTCCCTGAATCATCGCGCCGCCCCCACCTCGGTTAAAAATTCACTCACGATGCGCCTCTGGTCCGTCGCCGTGAGGTTCTCGCGCACGAGCCGCTCGGCGGTTTGCTCCGCGCGCTCGACGATTTCGCGTCTGAGCTCTTGGCGCGCGAGCCTGACTTCCTGGTCGGCGAGAAAATCGGCGTCGGCTTTGATGCGCTCGGCGATCTCCGCCGCCTCGGCGAGCAGCTTGGACTTTTCTTTTTCGGCGTCCGCTCGGAGCGTATCGCGGATCGCGCCGAGCTCGTCGCCCAGACGCGCGAGACGCTTGCGGTAATCCGCCAGGAATGTCTCCGCCTGCCGCTTCGCCTCTTCGCCCTCGTTGACGGCGGCGGCGATGCCGGCGCGCCGCTTGTCGAAGTAGTCGCGCGCGAGCGGCAGAACGAAACGATAAATCAGGAAGAGAAAAATGAGGAAGTTGATGAAGGGAAAAATCAGTTCGCTCGCCGAGGCGGCGTGCTCCTCGGCATCGCCGGCGAAGGCGGAGGCGGAAAAGAACGCGCTTGCGAGCAATACGAGCAGGCGGATCATGCGATCTTCCTTCCCAGGACCTTCTCCGCCATCTGGCGTGCGATCGCCTCCGCTTCCGCGAGCGCCTGCTCCCGCCCCTGCTTCATCTCTTTTTGAATCTCCTCGCGCACCGCGGTAAGGCGCTGGGCCGCGTCGGCGCGCGCCTGATGGAGCAGCTGCTCGCGGGTCTTGCGCGCCTCGTCGAGCAGCGCCTCTTTCGCCGCCGCGCCCTCCTCGTTCGCCTGCCGGATCGCGCTCTCGTAGTCGGCGCGAAGCCGCTCCGCCTCGGCGGTCAGCGTCGCGGCCGCGGCCTTGAGCCCTTCGGTGCGCTTTTCTCTTTCTTCGACGAGGCCGAGAAACGGCTTGAACAGGAGCTTCCCCAGGATCGCCCAAAGGAGCAGTATGAGGACGATTTGAAACAGTACTTGAACCGCGTTTTCCATAACACCAACGAACGACTGTGTGTATATGCCCCCGGCATGACCGGGCGCGCGCCCGATGCATGAGACCGGTTGAAATGAACCTGGGATGCGGGGAAGGGGAGCGGCGCTCGAGCCTACTTCTCCAGCGTCACGAGCTTCGGCGAACCGCCCTCAAAGGCCTTCTCGCTGCTTGAACCCGGCGCGGCCGGAACCTCGCGCCGCTTTTTTACACCGCTCATGGCGCAATCACCGTCGAAAACAACGCCTTCGGCAACCACGAAGTGCGGCGCGGCGACATTGCCGAAAAGCCGCGCCGGCGCGTCCAATTCCAGCCTTTCCTTGGCCGCCACATCGCCTTCGACGTGGCCGCGAATCACGACGATATCGGCGGAGATGTTGGCCCGGATCTCCGCGCCTTCGCCGATCGTCAGCCGGCCGTCGCAGAAGATCTCGCCGCTCACGTTGCCGTCGATTTCGGCGGCGCCGTGCAGCACCAGCTTTCCCGTGACCCGGCTGCCCTTGTAAAAATGCGCCGCCAAGTCCGCTGCCGGCGTTTCCACGGGGATTTTTTCTTCCCGCTGCGATTCCGGAATCAAATTGGGACGATGTCCGAGCAGCGGCGATTTTTCTCGCGCGCCGCGACCAAACCAAGCCACGAAGTTATCCTCCTCGACGGAAGGATTTTCTATAACATCCGCCGCTCGGGTTGTCAAAAGATAAGGCCGGAGATTTCTACCTTTTTCGGCGCCGCGCCAGGTACTTGGGGTCGATCAGATCGATCATGGTAAAGGCGTTCTTGAGCGCGTAGGCGTGCGCGTCGTTGTTATAGTAGACGTACACGTCCCGGCCTTCGCGCGCGACCTGCACCGCGAACTCGGCGTCTTGCGCCACCTGCTCGTCGCTGTAGAGCGAAGCGTATTGCGCAGTCGTGCCGTGACGCCGGATGTAGCAGAACGGACCGAGAACGGGGATGTCGCGCGGCAGGTCGCGCCAATCGGCGCGGCAGATCGTCCAGCCCGCTTTGTCGACGGCGTCGTAAACTTCTTCGGTGAGCCAGCTCGCGTCGCGGAATTCGAGCGCGACTTTTAATCCCTTGCGGCGGCTGAGCGCGCGCCGGAGCCCTTCCAGGCGATCGAGGTCGGCCTTCATCCGGGGCGGCAGCTGGAACAGGATCGGCCCCAATTTTTTCCCGAGCTTGGCGGAATTTTTGAGAAAGAGCTTCACGCTCTCCTTGGGATCTTTCAGGCGTTTGATGTGTGTAATGAAGCGGCTCGCCTTGACGGCGAAGACGAAACCCGGCGGGGTCCTTTTCGCCCAGGCGGCGAAGGTCTCCGGCGCCGGCAGCCGGTAGAAGCTGTTGTTGATCTCGACGGTACCGAAGTGCTCGGCGTAATATTCGAGCCATTCGCTCTGCGGCAGTCCGGGAGGGTAGAACGCGCCGTTCATCCAGTGTTTGTAGTTCCACCCGCTCGTGCCGATGTGGATTTTCCCGGCCATTACCTCCTATTCTGACCCGGGGTGCGGTCGAAAACTATCCCCCCCGGCGTCGCCCGCAAAAGGTGCTTCTGCACCTTCGAGCTCGGGGTCTTCGGCAACTCGGCCAAGAACTCGATATAGCGCGGCACCTTGAACGCCGCCAAGCGCTCCGCGCACCAGCTCCAGATCGCCACGGCGCCGACGTCGTTCGCGCGCGGCTTCAGCACGATGCACGCCTTGAGCTCCTCCTGTCGGATCGGATCGGGGATGCCGATCACCGCCGACTCGGCGACCGACGGGTGCGAATTGATCACGCGTTCGACCTCCTCGGCGGAGATGTTCTCGTCGCCGCGCTTGATCATGTCCTTCTTGCGGTCCATGAAATAGAGAAATCCGTCCGCGTCGAGGTAGCCGAGGTCGCCGGTATAGAGCCAGCCGTCTTTCAGCGCCGCAGCGGTCGCCGCGGGATTCTTATAATAGCCGCGCATCACCGCCGGGCTTTGCTTGACGATCTCACCGAGCTTGCCCGCCGGCTGCTCAGTCCCGTCGTCGTCGACGATTTTTACTTTGTTCACTTCCGGCGCCGCCGGCAGGCCGCAGCTTCCGACTTTGCGTTTCGATTTATCCGGCGGGCCGACGACGCTGAGAATATCTTCCGTCAGGCTGTAGGAGCCTGAGACCGTGACGCCGAAGCGCTCTTCGAATTTCACGTGCAGCTCGGGCGGCAAGAGCGCGCAGACGTTGCGCAGCGGGTTGTCGGCGTCGTCGGATTTTTCTGCTAGGCTTAACAGGATCATGGGAATCGTGCGCATGAGGCTCGCCGTGGTCGCGCCGTAAGCCCGCGTCTCCTCCCAGAAGCGCGACGCGCTGAACTTTTTCGCGAGCGCCATGCTGCCGCCGACCGAGAAAAGGGCGAGCGCCGTGTGGCAGAGCGCGTTGACGTGGAAGAGCGGCAGCACGACGAGCGCTCGGTCCCCTTCGTTCCAGCCGAGCGCCTCGGCACGCTTTTGCGGCGCGAAGGCGTAGGCGAGCTGCGTCAGCATGACGCCCTTCGGGCGGTCTGTCGTGCCCGAGGTGTAGGTGATCGAGGCGAGGTCGTCGGGACTGATGTCGATGGCGGGCGCGTCGCGCGCGGCGCCGCGGAGAAATTCATCCCAGCCGACAAAACCGGCGCCGATCTCGGCGCCCAAAACGATCATGCGTTCGACCCGCGGGCAGAAAGCGCGCGCCTTCTCGACGAGCGGCAGGTATTCCGCGCCGGCGAGAAGATATTTCGCTTCCGAATGGTCGAGCACGTAGCCGACCTCCTCGGCGGCGAAGGCGGTGTTCACCGGCACGAAGACCGCGCCGACTTGAGCGGCGGCGAAAATGACGAAGAGAAATTCGGGGCAGTTGTCGAGGAGCAGGGCGACTTTGTCGCCTTTTTTGACACCGAGGCGGACCAAAGCGGCGGCGACGCGCGCTGCCTCGCGCGCGAACTCGCCGTAGGTAAGCCGGCGCGCGCCGTCGATCAGCAGCAGGCGCTCGCGATGCGCAGCGGCGCGCTCGCGCAGGAGGTTGGGCAGCGTCGAGACCGGCGGATTCATTCAAGCTTCATATAGCCAATCGCCCGGCGCTTGGAAAGTATAATCAAAGGCAAAAGTAAAAAGGCAAAACTTGGGAATGCCGAGTCATCGTTGTTTCTGAATTTTTACTTTTTTACTTTTAACTTTTTACTTGATTTTCAGCGCGCGTCATTTCTTCAAGAGCTCTTTCAGGATCGAATAGTCGGCGAGCTTCGCCCGCTCGACCGTCGTCGCCCGCTTGTCGACGTAAGCCACCATCTTGATCAGATTGTCGACCGCCGCGTCCGGCGGCACGAGATCGACCGTGGCGCGTGCGCGCATCTCGTCGTAGGCGTGCTCGAGCGTCTCCTTATCGTCCAGGCCGATGATGCGCCTGAGGACCGTGAGCGAGCCTTCGCGGTTCGTCATCAGGTACGAGGTCGCCTCCAGATACGATTTAACGAAGCGCGTCCACTTGGGGCGGTTCGCCTTCAGCGACGCCGCGGTCACGGTGATCGGGCCGTTCATGAACGGCGTCGGCTTGCCCTTGACGAGAAAAAAGCCCAGCTGCCTCATCTTGGGCTCGAAGGCGAAGTCCACCGGCGCCGCGTCGACGCCGCCGCGCATGAGCGCCGCGAGCCGCTCCTGCGAGCCGCCGAGCTGCAGCAGCGTCACGTCCTTCGATGTATTGAGGCCCGCGTCCTCGAGCATGACGCGGAGAATCAGCGACGATTTTCCGCCGAGGCGGTTGATGCCGATCTTCTTGCCCTTGAGCTGCGCGAGGTCGTCGATTCTCTCCTTGGTCGCGATCGTATACGACACCAGGTTGTCCCAGCTCCCGAGCGAGACCACCGCGACGCCCTGCAAATTGGATTGAATCAGCCCGGTCGGCGCGCCGGAGGTCGCGTCGATGTCGCCGGAGATGAGCGCCTGATAAGTCGTCGGCTCGCTGTTGATGCGGATGATCTCGGCGCTGAGGCCGTTCTTTTGAAAGATTCCTTTGTCCTGCGCGATAAAGACCGGGAACGAGACCGTGGGAAAGAGCGGCACGCCCACGCGCACTTTCTCCTGGGCGAGCGCCGCGCACGCGAAAGTTTGCGCGAGAAAAACCGCCAGGAAAAAGGCGCGGGCGCTCAATGGCTTCATGATCCCTCCCCTGTCTTCAGAGCATGATAGACCTTTTCCGCCGTAAGCGGCAGATCGAAGAGGCGCGCGCCGACGGCGTCCGCCACCGCGTTGGCGATCGCCGCCGGCGGGCTGTTGTTGGCGAACTCGCCGATCGCCTTGGCGTCGCGCGGCCCGAGGCCGCCGCCGGAAGGCACCAGCACGGTCGTGAGCTCGGGCACATCGGCCGCCGTCGGCAGCTTGTAGTCGCCGAGGCTCGAGTTGGCGACGCGCCCGCCATCGAGCACCAGCTCCTCCATCAACGCCTGCCCCATGCCCATCACGAAACCGCCGTCGATCTGCCCTTGGTGCATAATCGGATTGATGACGGTGCCGACGTCGTGCGCGGTGATAAAGCGGACGATCCGCACCGCGCCGGTCTCGCGCTCCACCTCGACCTCGGCGATCTGCGCGCAGGCATACGTCACCTCGTCCGGCGGCGGAAAATTCTCGTTCACGACGACATCGACCCGCCCCGCGTGCGCGATAACGCGCCGCAAGGTGACCTGCTGGCTCGGATCTCCGCGCGGGAATAATTTCCCGGCGCGGTATTCGATTTCATCGAACGCGCATTCGAGCATGGACACCGCCTGAGCGCGCAGGAAATTTTGCAGCGCGCCGCACGCGCGCACGACGGCGTGGCCGGCGACGTAGGTCATCCGGCTCGCGCGCGCGCCGCTGTCGCGCGGCGCCGTATCGGTGTCGCCGACGACGGCGCGCACCTGCTCGACCGGCACGCCCATCTCTTCGGCGATGAGCTGCCTCAGGATCGTGTGCGTGCCGGCGCCCTGGTCGATCGTCGGGCTCGTGAGCGTGAAGCTGCCGTCGGCCTCGATCGCGAGAATGACGCCGGTGTCGCCGCCGCTGATGTGGCGGCCGAAGAGCGCGATGCCGCGCCCGCGATTGGCCGGCTTGGGCTTTTGCCAGCCGGCGGCATCCAGCGCCGCCGTCAGCACCTCGTGGAAGCGCACCGTCTTGATCGGCCGCCCCGCGGCGTCGACGTCGCCGTCGCGCACGAGATTTCTCAGGCGGAACTCGGCCGCGTCGATGCCGAGCTCCGCGGCGATCAAATCGGTGTGCGATTCGAGCGCGAAGACGGTCGCGACCGAGCCCGGGCTCCGGTAATAGCCGCCGGGCACGGTGTTGGTGTAGACCTGAAGGAATTCGATCTCGGCGTTGTCGACGCGGTACGGCCCGCCGGCGTAATGCCAGGAGGCGAGCGCGGCGTTCGCCTTGAGCGCGCCGTAGGCGCCGCCGGCGTAGACCGATGTGAATTTCCGCGCCACGATGCGCCCATCGCGCATCACGCCGCTCTTCACCGTCACCAGCGCCGGATGCGCCGGGTTGCTCGCGGAGAGATCTTCGGCGTAGCTCATCACGATCTTCACCGGCCTGCCCGCCTGCCGCGCGAGAAAATAGGCGACCGGCAGCGCGCACGCGTCGCCCTTGCCGCCGAACTCGCCGCCGACATTGATCGGTTCAATGCAAATGTCGTCTTCCTCAACGCCGATCGCCTTGGCCGTCTGCGCGCGCACGGCGAAGGGGTTCTTGGCCGAGATCCACCCGCGAATTTTGCCATCCGCTGCGACCGCGACGGCGGCGGCGTGCGGCTCGATATATCCCTGGTGGCGCGCCGGGATGCGGAAGCTGTGCTCGAATATTAAATCGGCCTCGCGAAAGCCGCGCTCCACGTCGCCTTTCTTCCAGGCCAGGCGCGTGAGGCCGTTATGCACGTCGAGCGCGAGGCGCTCTTTGGGCGCGCCGTCGTACGCGGCGACGTTCTCATGGATCAGCGGCGCGCCGGGCGCCATCGCTTCCAGCGGATCGAAGACTGCGGGCAGCTCGTCGTATTCGACGTCGATAAGTGCCAGCGCGTCCTCCGCCGCTTCGAGCGTGTCCGCGGCGACCGCCGCGACGCGATCGCCGACGAAGCGCACCGTGTCCCAGCAGAGCACCGGCATGTCGCGAATCATTTTCCCGACATAGCGATGCGCGATCTCCGCGCCCGTGACCACGGCGCGAACGCCCGGCGCGCGGCGCGCTTTGGATGCGTCGATCGAGCGGATGCGCGCGTGCGGATAAGGGCTCCGGAGGATCTTCCCCCAGAGCATGCCCGGGAGCACGATGTCCGCGGCGTAAAGGGTGCGGCCGGCGACCTTGTCCGCGCCCTCCGCGCGCGGAACCGCGGCGCCGACGACCGTGAGCGAAGCCATAACGCTCAAGTCGGTATTACAGGGCCGGAGGTTTTGCAACGGGGAGTCTCGACGCCGCCGCTTTGACCGGCATCCGGGATCCCTACGACCGCCTGATCGTCGCCCAGGCGCGAATGGCCCCTGCGCCACTGATCACCGGGGATGGGCAGATTCAGGCCAGCCGCCTCGTAGAAATAGTTTGGGATTGAGAAGCGAATTCTCAGACGGTCGGCGATCTGCTCGAGGAAGTGGAGGCGAAGCCGCGCGCCTCAAGCAGGCGGGTGGCATCGTCACCTTCTTGAGATTCTGAACGGCAACGGGGAAAAAGGCGAATCCCTCAGCCCCGCTTTTTGAATCGCGGCCTTCTCCGGTAGGCGCGCAGCGCGTCCTTGATTTCCTCGAGCGCGTCGGGGCAGTGCTCGACGGCGATGCGCTCCAGCTCGAACGCCGCCGCCTCGTCGCACTTCACCATGAAGCGATACGGCGTGTTGCGCATGATGCGCGTGATATCCGCCGCGGCGATCACGGCCAAATAAACCGCCGAGCCGATGGGCGCCCAGTAAAGGAAGGAGTCGAGCCACTCAGGGGTAAGCAGGATGAAGATCGCGTCCATGGATTGGCCATAAACCCCGGATTTCGCCGAGTCAAGATAGTCGCGCGTTAAAAAATTGTTAAAAAATATTTGCGCCGCGGACTCTTCGGGGCCGGGGGTTTTGCAACGCGCGTCAAAGGATTAAACTCCAGAAAGCCGCCGCGAAAGCCGGCGACAGATTCGCTATTTCGGAGGGACCCATGGCGGTGTTCGAATCACTGGCTGGCACGTTGAGAGCGCTCATGATCGGCGAGAAGATCAAAGTCACGCTCCGGCCCGAGACCGGCCGGCTCTTTCCGCTCGAAGGGCGCCTCCTGGTCAAAGACGACTCCGGAAATTTTTCCCTGCAAACCGAATCCGGCGCGATTCAGATCCGCGCCGGGGACGTGCTCTCGATCACGAGGCTGGAGCGGTAAAGCGAGAGCTTTACCTCTTGAGCGCGTTTTTCATAGGTGACCCCAATCACCTGCTTGAGCGCATTGCAAATGCACTAAAGGCCAAACTGTTGGTGCGGTTCGAATACAAGAGAGTTGCGTAGCGGCGATGTGCGCTTGCAAGTATAGATGAGCCTATGCAAGCCTGACCCTGATCGCTTCCCCTTGTTCGGAGACGAAGACCACCGTTGGGAGGACTTATGCGGAAGTTGGCGCTGGGCATCCTGGCAACTTTTTTCGTAACGCTCGGTCTCGTTCCGCTCAAAGCCGCCTCGGCGCAGCCCGGCCCGACGACGTGCAACCCGAACATTCGCACGGGAAACCCCGCCTGCGGCCCCGACGCCGCCTGCCGAAGACTCGGCAATTGCGGCTTTCTCATGAACTGGCTGTGCGTCGATGACCAGGCCACGGGGACCGCCGACAAGGGGCTCAGTGGAAGTTTTCCGTGCAATCAGTGCGGCGGGACCGTCGGCCAGTGCGAGACGCGCAACGCGTGCAACAGCGACGCGGGCTGCCCTGTGGCGGGCGGCCGCTGCGTTCTCGGCAGCTGCACCAACGTCTGCCGCACCAACGCGGAGTGCCTCGCAGGAGAGGAGTGCGCCGGCGGATTGTGCCGGCTTTCGTCCGGCCATCCATCGTCCGGCTCCTCCGGCTCGTCTTCAAATCCGCCCGCTTCAAATCCGTCGCCGTCATCGGGAAGGGCCTGCACCATCGAGGGGTCCCGGGCGGAATGCGGCGCCAAAGAGATCTGCAAGAATCAACATTGCCAGCCCTTCGGGCCGCAGTGCTCGACCGACAAGAACTGCCGTTCGGGAGAGATCTGCCTGCAAGGCCAGTGCCGGGCGATTTGAGTTCGGATCAAAACAAAGCGGCGCTACCTGGTCAAAGACGCCGCCGGAAATTTTTTCCCTGCAAACCGAATCCGGCGCGATCCAGATCCGCGCCGTGGATTCCCATAAATTATTTTATATCCAATACGCGAGAATCAGTGCGACAACTCCTGTCGCGACCAAATGGTATCCGCTGTTTATGAAGAATAACTTCCATGAATGTTTTTCCCAGACGACTCGACTCAAATGAACGGGCAGAAAAAACCCGATCCACACGGAGAGCGCGGAATTGATGGCAAAGGACAGTGTCCCTAGTTCGCTAGTGCCCGGAATGAACTTCCAGCCTGCCAAGTAGAATGCAAGCACCCACGCGAAAAGGAAATTTCCGACAACCGTCAGGGCCATGCCCTTGACCATCGTTTTACTATCGGGCCTCATGTTGGGGTCGTAGCCCATTTCTCTTGTCCACGGCTTGGCAAAAAGTTTGGCGTACCAGATAAATCCGAGAATAAAGCTCGCAACCGTCGCC